>Ga0209607_1000465_pt1 | contig 36179 bp, 29 predicted proteins | sample AD_UKC117_MetaG_FD_184413 | JGI IMG/M metagenome (GOLD analysis project Ga0209607, IMG submission 184413) | Active sludge microbial communities of municipal wastewater-treating anaerobic digesters from Hong Kong - AD_UKC117_MetaG (SPAdes)... | ecosystem: Engineered > Bioreactor > Anaerobic >... | reverse complement strand
CGGGCGTCGGGCATAACTCAAAAATATCAGCGGTCCGGCCGCCTGACGGGTCGCGCTGCGATACTTGCACCGTGATGGAGGGGACTGCGGATGACCGCGCAGAGGTTTGGCGTCTGGCTGCGCAGAGAGCAGCCATGTCTGCAGCCGAGAAGGCCGCAATCGAGATCCAGCTGCGTGATCGGATTCGACATCTTGAAGGCGAACTCGCACGCGCCCACGGCACCCTCACCAACGTCGTGGCCAGCCGTTCCTGGACCGTCACGGAACCTCTCCGAAGGTTGCGTGCCCGACGATTTCAAGTCCCCCAATCCCAGGCAGCCTACGAAACGACCTCCCGCGAGGAGCTCTTCGAACGGCGCATGGCTGCAGCATATGAAGCACGGTGGTCGAACTGGCCGCAGTCCGAATCCCCCGGCTTCAATCAGAAGATTTGGCAGCGCCGGCTCACCGACAGGCGCCCGATCCTCAAGACCTACTGCGACAAGGCCGCCACTCTGGAACACGTGCGGCAATTGCTGCCCGCGCAGGTTCTTCCGGAGCGGCTGACCACCGCGGATTCAATGGCGCAACTGTCCTTCTCGGAACTCCCTGATGAGTATGTTGTCAAGGTCACCCACGCCTCGGGCGGCTCGGTGGTGGTGTGGGATGGACCCGAGTCCCCCGGCTACAGCCACGAGGTCTGGGTGCGTCGCGCCTACCATCGCGGCGATGTTCCATTCGAGGTGGTGCGCGCGGAACTCGGCCGTTGCCTCGAGCACGACTTCGGCTGGGATCTCTTGGAGTGGGGCTATCTGGGCGTTCCCCGGACTGTGGCCGTCGACCGTCTCTATCGCGGCGCGGACGGTGGCCTGCCCGACGACCTCTCCATTTACGTGTTCCACGGTCGGGCAGAAGTGATTCGGCAGGCCAGCGATCGGCAGCGCAGCACTGAACGCTGGGCGGGCATGTTCGACCGCGACTGGAAGACTCTGCCAATCCGACACGGAAGAGCCACCCCGGCTGAGTTCCCACGTCCCGAGGAGCTCGATTTCGCGATTGAATTGGCGGAGGAGCTCTGCACCGACGACGAGACGATGCGCGTCGATTTTCTGCTGACCGCTGACGGTCTGCGCTTCGGTGAGATTACTCCCTACACGATGTCGGGCAACGTGGAGACCGACACGGACACAGCCGATCAATACCTTGGGTCGTTCTGGTGAGTCCCGACGCAGTACACGACTGGCGGGACAGGTTCGTTGCAGCCGTCCGCACCAACGATATCGACGCTGGCCGGAGGCTGTTCGCCGATGATGCCCTGGGATACGGCGCACTCACCTCGCGGATGCTGGGGCTTGAGTCCCTTGTCGCGCAGCAATGGCGACCGACCTGGGTCCGGGTTGCGCGATGGGACGTGAGCGAGGTCGATCTGCTTCTCCACTGCGGCGACCTGGCGGTGCTCGCATTTTGCTGGGAGCGTCTGAACAACGACGATATGGCGATTGTGTCCGGACGGGCCACGTTGGTCCTGCGGCAGCTCAATGATCGGTGGTTGTGCGTCCACTCGCACTTCTCGGCCAACCCGTGACCACACCGGGCGCACGACTCGACCCGAGCCGCCACGCGGCGACTAGAGTCCTTCACAGATACCCACGAGGAGAAATATGACCCCGGAACAGGCGCAGTACTTCGCCCAGCGCTTCGAGGCGGTGGTGTCGAACGTGGAACGGTTCATCCAGGGCAAGGACGACGTTGTGCGACTCGCGCTCGTGGCACTGCTCGCCGAGGGACACGTGCTCATGGAGGACGTACCAGGCGTGGGCAAGACCTCCCTGGCCCGCTCTTTGTCCGCGTCGCTGGGACTGACTGGCAGTCGCATCCAGTTCACGCCGGACCTGCTTCCGTCCGACGTCACCGGCGTCACAGTGTTCCATCAGAGCAAGGACAGTTTCGAGTTCCATCCCGGTCCGGTCTTCGCGAACGTCGTGCTCGCTGATGAGATCAACCGGGCATCCCCGAAGACGCAGTCGGCGATGCTCGAGGTGATGGCCGAACGCACGGTCACCGTGGACGGCCGCAGCCACCCGGTGCCACGTCCATTCCTGGTGCTGGCCACGCAGAACCCCGTGGACATGGATGGCACCTATCCCCTGCCGGAGGCCCAACTCGACCGCTTCATGATGCGTATCTCCGTGGGCTATCCCAACCCGGCAGCTGAGATCCAGATCCTCAAGAACGCACACGAGGGCCGCCTGCTGGAGGACCTGCGAGCGGTGTCGAACGTTGAGGAGATCAGCGGCATGATCAAGGCGGCGGGAGGTGTTCACATCGCGGACAGCGTCATGACGTACATCGTCGGACTGATCACCGCGACGCGGGTATCCCCCGGGGTTCGGCTCGGCTCGAGCCCCCGTGGTGGATTGGCCCTGATGGGCACTGCGCGGGTTCGTGCGGCGTCGCGCGGCCGGCACTACGTCACGCCCGAGGACGTGGCGGCCCTCATCCAACCCGTGCTCGCGCACCGACTCGTACTGACCCCGGAGGCCATCGCCGGAGGGTCCACCGCCGAGCAGGTGCTCGGCGAGGCCACCCGCGGGGTGCCGGTTCCCCAAGCCTGATCATGGCTACGACCGAGGAGCCGCTGGTCGTCAGCGCCAGCGACGAGGAACCGGATTCCGTCCGGGAGATCTCCAGCCGGACCAAAGGGCTGCTCATCAGCGTGCCACTCCTGCTGGCTCTGGGCTTCCTCCTCGGATACCCGGCGGTCGTGGCGCTGGCAGTGGCACCACTGCTGCTGGTCGCCGTCGGTCTGTTCATGGTGGGCAGGCGACCGGGCGGCAACCTGCGACGGGCGGTCGAACCCTCCCAGCTGACCCGCGGCGAGACCGCAACTGCATTGATCACCAGCATCAACAACCGTGTCACACCGACTGGCGTGGTCGAGGCGCTCGACCGGATCGCCGGACAGCCCGTCGACATTCTCATCCCCCCGGTCGCCCCGCGGCGACAACTAACCGTGAGCTACCGCTTCGTTCCCCTCAAACGCGGGGAACTGCATCTGGGTCCGGTCACACTCGAACGCCGCGATCCATGGGGGTTGTTCGTGAGACGGGCGAATGCCTCGGCCGAGATGACGGTGCTCGTACACCCGAAGGTGCTGCCGGTGGAGGTGAGCCTGGCCGGCAACCGGATCGGCCAGGAGGGCGGCACCGCCGACCGGGACGTGATGGGCTCCAACCAGTTCAGCACCCTGCGGGACTACGTGATCGGCGACGAACTGCGGCAGATCCACTGGCGCAGTTCCGCGCGCGTCGGCAAGCTGATGGTCAAGCAACTGGTCGACAACCCCCTGCCCCGAGCCCTGGTCGTGCTGGACAACGACATCCGCTCCTACCGCAACGCCGCCGACTTCGAGGAGGCCGTCGACGCGGCGGCATCCATCGGCAGCGCGATCGTGCGTGCCGGTCTGCCGGTGGCACTGCGGTCCACCGGCGCGGACATCGGCGTGGAGATTCTGCGGGTCGAGGATCTTACGAGGATGCTCGACGCGTTGGCCCTGTGTGACCCGCGGGTCTTGAAGGTTCCGCCGCCGGCCCTGCGGCAGGTCCTGCTGGCCACCAAGTCGACGTCATATTTCCTGGTGACCGGCCCGTCCACCGGCCTGATCCCCAGTGCGATCGCCGCCCTGGGGCTCGTGGGTGAAGGCACGGTGGTGCGCATGGGACAGCCCGGTGGCCTTACCCGGCCCCGGCGCGGCCTGGTCTTCCGCGACGTGATGGTGTGCCGGGATCTGGTGCCTCCCTCGGTGGCGACCGGCACATGACCCGCCTCGACGTTGTCAGAAGGACCGTTGCCGTAGGGATCATGTCCCTGGGCGCGACAGCGGTGTTCATCCGGCTATTCGGATACACCCCGGTGGTGGTCCGATTATTCCCCGTCATCGTGTTGTGCTGTGTGGGTTACGCCCTGGGAACCGCCGGTGGTCAGCGCGTTCAGCGCGGGCTCGGCGCTCTCGTCGGCCTGATCACCACCGTCATCGGCAGTCTCGTACTCGGGGCGATGACCATCGCGAACCAGGACGGAAAGGTCGGAGTCTCGAGTTTCTTCGGCGGCCTGGTCGAGGGTTTTGGGATCATCGTGCGGTCGGTCGTGCCGGCCCCGGTCAACGCCGAGACGGTCACAGCGGCGATCCTTCTCAGTGCCTACGGAACGCTGGTCGCCTGCCTGCTGGTGACCACGTTCGTGCCTGCGGCGAGTCTGGTTCCGGCCATGGTGATTTTCATCGTCGGGCTGATGCTGTCGCAGGGTTCGACGATGTCGGCGATGCCGTTCGCCGCGGTGTTCGTTGCCAGCGTCGTCGCGGCATTGGCGCTGATGCCCGCGGCAAAACAGCAGAACAAGATCGAGGACGGCGCGGAGTTCGCCGCGGTGGAATCGACCCCACGACCCGGGCGGCCCCTGCGATTCGTCATGGTGACGGTCGGGGCGATCGTTGTCGCGGTCGTCGCGGCTGCCCTGGCCCCATTGACCCAGATCGGGTCGATCCGCACGGCCTTCGATCCCCATCAGCGCGACAACTTCCGCCCGGACACCAGCCTCGACGGCGACGACGTCGTGACACTTGCGACCAAGTGGCAGACCCTGCGACGTGAGAACCCGTTCGAGGTCTTCACCGTGACCGGTCCGGACATCCCGCAAGCGGTGAACTGGGCCGTCAACTCAAAGTTCGACGGGGTTGCGTGGAGCAGTCTGACCACGTTCGACCAGGTGGACGCGGAGGGGATCCCCTACAGCGGCGCCAAACCCCGATTCACCGTCGACGGCAGCACTTCCTTCGAAACTGGACCCCAGCTACCGGGACCTTGGCTGCCCGCCACCTACCGGCCGATCGACGTGACCGGGACGCCCGCCCGCGCCGACTCCGAGGCAACCATCGTTGCCGCCGACGACAAGGGTGCGGAGAAGACGTATACGGTCGCCTTCCGCGCATTGGCCATGCGGTCGCTGGCGCCACTGGCCACTGTGCGGGCTGTGCGGCAACCGGAGTTCGGCACGCTGCGCGAACTACCGTCGGACTTCCCCGACGAACTGCGCCTGTTCGCCGCCAGTGCGATGTCCACCGGGACGACTCCCTACACGCGATTGGAGGCGTTGGCAGACACCCTGTCGTCGTCTCCGTATCAGGAGCAGGTCGATTCGATCGAGAATTCGTTGGACTCCGCAGCCCTGCTGGACCTGGTTTTGGGCTCGCAGCGCGGGACTGAGGCGCAATTCGCCACCGCCTTCGCGTTGATGGCCCGCAGCCAGGGTTTCCCGACCCGGATGGTCGTGGGGTATTCGACCGCCGGTAAAGGCAGATCCCGGACTGTCGAGTCCACCGATGTCATCGTCTACCCCGAGGTCCAGCTCACGAAGGTGGGCTGGGTTCCGTTCGCTCCCGGTCCGCGCGATGGGGCCCGCGGGGTTCCGGTGATCCGCAAGGTCAAGCCTCCGAAGAAGGACCCGCCGGCCGAGGAGACGCCGACACCGAGCCCGACGCCAACACCCACGCCGACTCCGACGCCGAGTCCGTCGCCGGAGCAACAGGAGCAGACGCAGTCACGGGACTGGACACCGCTGCTCACGGCTGCGCTGGTCATCCTGCTGCTGATCGCCTGGCCGGTGCTGGTCGCCTGGTGGCGGGGACGATTGCGCCGCCGGCTCGAGACCGGCAGTCCCGACGAACGTGTGATCGGCGCGTGGACCTACGTGCGGGCGCGGCGACGGCGCCTGGGGCAGCCGCTGGCGGACACGGCTTCGCCGGCAGGGTTCGCAGCGGATCCGGCAACCGAGCCCAAACTGGCCGGACTCGCGCGTCTGGGCGAAGCCGCGATGTACGCCCCCGAGCAGGTGTCCGACGACGATGCCCGTCGTGCCTGGGTCCTCGCCGAGGACGTCGTTTCGTCGGCGGTGCATCGCAGCAGTTGGGCGCGCCGGTTGCGGTGGTGGTTGGTGCCGAGCCGCAATCGTTGACGGTGGTCCCGCTCCGGTGCGTGCCCTGGCGCGAGAGCCAAGGCGCGCCTAACCTTGAATCATGCACTCCTCCCCGGCCAAAGACAATCGTCCTGTTCCCAGCGCATTACCCGAGGAGCAGTGGCGCGCGAAGCTGAGCCCGCAGGAGTATCACGTCCTGCGCGAAGCAGGGACCGAGCCGGCCTTCACCGGCGAGTACACCGACACCGAGACCACCGGGGTCTACCGATGCCGGGCCTGCAACGCCGAACTCTTCCGGTCCAGTGAGAAGTTCCACTCCGGTTGTGGGTGGCCGTCGTTCTTCTCCCCCTTGGCCGGCGACAGCATCATCGAGATCGAAGACAGATCATTGGGCATGGTCCGCACGGAGGTTCGTTGCGCGAGCTGCGGATCGCACCTGGGCCACGCTTTTGCCGGCGAGGGTTATGGGACCCCCACGGATCTGCGTTACTGCATCAACTCCGTGTCCCTGACCTTGGAGCCAGCCGAGTAGGGCGATCTTCAGGTTCGCGTGTGTGGGTGTTGCGCGCTTGGATCATCGCGTGTTGACAGACGCTGCGATCGGGGCCTGGGCTCGCAGCTTCCCACAGGCGTGAGAGTTGGGTACACCGGCTGGAGATCGGTACACCCGTTGGAGATCCACGGGGCGTGCAACTCCAACGGCTGTGCGCTTGTCCAACGTACGTACATAACTCCAACGCCTGCGGCAGGTTACAGGGCCATGTGGTTCTGCCCGGCGACGGTCACACGGAACTGCCCCAGCCATGGCCGGTGTTCACCGCACCCGCCCACAGGCGTGAGAGTTAGGTACACCGGTTGGAGATCGGTACACACGTTGGAGATCCACGGGGCGTGCAACTCCAACGGCTGTGCGCTTGTCCAACGCCTGTACACAACTCCAACGCCTGCGCGGCAGCGGCGGCGGCAGCGGGACCACCGAAGCATCAACTCGTGAGTTCGCTCACCGATGCGCGGACCAACGCCGCAGAGCAGCTAAGGCAACCGGTCCATCAAGTCCGAAAGGCTCCAGCGCCGCCCGGTGTAGAACGGAATCTCCTCGCGCACATGCAACCGCGCCCGCGATCCGCGCAGGTGCCGCATGAGATCCACGATCCGGTACAGCTGGTCGGCCTCGAAGGCCAGCAGCCATTCGTAGTCCGACAGAGCGAAGGACGCGACGGTGTTGGCGCGAACATCGGGGTATCCGCGGGCCATGGCTCCGTGTTCGGCCAGCAACGCACGTCGTTCGGAGTCCTCCAACAGATACCACTCGTAGCTGCGCACGAACGGATAGACGCAGACGTAGTCCAGCGCGTGCTCGTCGGCCATGAATGCTGGGATATGGGACTTGTTGAACTCGGCCGGGCGGTGCAGTGCCTGCACGGACCAGACGGGGCGCAAGGACTGGCCGAAGGCCGTTGCGCGAAGAGCGTGATAGGCCGCTTGTAGCGTTTCGCTCTCGTCGCTGTGCCACCAGACCATCACGTCCGCATCGGCACGCAGCCCACCGACGTCGTACCAGCCCCGCGTGACCAGATCCCCTTTGACGGCGCCCAGATCGCGTTCCACTTCGTCCACGAGGTCGCAGCGACGTGAGTCCAGCGCCGATCCCACGGAGAACACCGAGATCTGCATGTAGCGGATGCTGTCGTTGATGCGGCGAGCTGCCGCGCCTTTGCTCTCAGCCATGAGCCCATTCTCGCTGTTCCGACAATTGCTGCATCAGGGTGCTCACCGCGGCTTGCGCCGAACCGATACACGCCGGCACTCCGACTCCTTCGTAGGCGGCTCCACACACGGCGAGTCCCGGTGTGTTCACCAACCATTCCCGGATCTCCGCGACCCGGGTCCGATGCCCAACGGCGTACTGCGGCAGGCCTTGGTGCCAGCGCGTCACCGACACGAAGGCGGGGCGCCGTGGGAGACCGACCATGACCGCAATGTCGTCGGCGGCGATCCGCGCCAATTCCTGGTCTGATGATTGGTCCAGTAGCGGGTCCCCGGCACGACCTATCGAGGCGCGCAGGACCGCTAGGCCGTCGTCGGCCGAGGTCCGCGCTGCCCTGGCGACCCAGTCCCACTTCGAACTGGAATAGGTCACCCCTTTCACGGTGAGGCCTTCGACTGGTGGCACGAGGAAGCCGCTGCCGCGCAGGTGCCGCGCCTGGTCGGCGGGATAGCCCAGCGTTACAACTGCGACGTCCGCGTACTCGATGGCGCGCAGTTCGTCCGACGCGGCCTGGTTGACCGACTCCAACAGATCTGCAGACGCCGTAGCGGGGGTGGCCAACAGGACGGCGTCGGCCTCGACAGTGCGGTATTTGCCGCGCCCATCACCGACGACGACGTCCCACAGATCCCCGCGCTTGCGCACCTGTTGAACGACGGCCTTCGTCTGCAGGTCCACGCCGGTATCCCGTAGGACGTCAGCCAGGACCGTGGCCAGCCGGCCGACTCCCCCCTCGATACCCACGAAGATCGGGCCCTTGCGCGGTCCCCTGGCATTGCGTCCCTCGGCCAGAACCGAGGCGGCCGCCTGCAGCGCAGACCGACGCCGGGTCGCCGCCCGGTACAACGCCGGTACCGTCATCTGCAGGCTCAGCGAATCCGCCCTGCCCGCATACACCCCGCCCAGCATGGGTTCCACCAACCGGGCCGTTACCTCGGAGCCCAAGCGGGTGCTCACGAAATCTCCGACTGACACGTCGCCGTGCAGAACGGTCCGTGGCAAGAGGTGGTCCAGTGGGATCCGCAGCAGCCCGGGTAGCGACATGATGCCGCTGGCCGCCAACTGTCGCAGATCGGTCGGGACGCCGGTGAGCAGACCTCCGGGGAAGGCCCGCAAGGAGCCACGACTGTAGATGGCCGCCTTGGTGGTCGCGGCGGGCTCAGTCTCCAGACCCAATTCGCGACACAGGCTGACGGCCTCCGGGCGGGTCGCCAGCAAGGCCTCCGCACCAGAATCCAGATGTAGACCGCCCACCTGCTGAACGCGCAGCTTGCCACCGAGTTCGTCGGCGGATTCCAAAACGGTCACCCGGGCGCGCGGACCGTGGGGCCCGTGGGTCAGGAACCACGCGGCGGCCAAACCGCTGACGCCACCGCCTACAACAACGATGTGCGGAAGCTGCGTCATGTTGCCTCCTCGAATGGCTGGCCGTGGCGCGCCACGGCGTGTACGGCTGCGGTGACCATGTCCGCGTCGGTGTCGGGCAGAACGCCGTGGCCGAGGTTGAAGATATGCCCCCGCAGGCCTCGTCCACTTTCCAGCACCCGTCGCACCTCCGCCTCGATCGTGGCTACGTCCGTGAGCAGAACGGTCGGGTCGAGATTGCCCTGCAGCGGCATCCGGGCACGGATGTGTTGGTCCACGTCGGTCAGTTCCACCCGGAAGTCCACTCCGAGCACGTCGCAGCCGACGTCTGCCATCTGTGGCGCCAAGTGGTTGGCACCGACGCCGAAGTGGATACCTGGTACACCCACGTCGGCGATGGCGGCGAAAACATCAGCGGTGTGCGGGGCCACATGCTGTGCGTACAGGCGCGCGGGCAGCGCCCCGACCCAGGAATCGAACAGTTGGATCGCACTGGCACCGGCCAGCACCTGTGTGCGCAGGAAGGCTGCAGCCAGTTCCCCAAGACGTTCCAGGAGAGCGCCGAACAGGGCTGGATCGCGAAGCATCATGGCCTTCGTCTTGGGCAGGTCCCGGGAGGGACCACCCTCGATCAGGTACGAGGCGACAGTGAACGGCGCTCCCGCGAAACCGATCAGCGGAGTGGATCCCAACTCGGTGACCGTGCGCGCTACTCCCGCGGCGATCGCATCGAACATGCCCTCGGCGGGTCCGGGAAGCCGTTCCAGGTCGGCTTTGGCTTCGAACGGTTGCGCCACGACTGGCCCAACCCCCGGCTTGATCTCCACATCAACACCGGCTGCTTTGAGTGGCACCACGATGTCGCTGAAGAAGATCGCCGCATCGACCCCGTGCCGGCGCACCGGCTGCAGGGTGATCTCCGAAGCCATTTCCGGGTCGAGGCAGGCGTCGAGCATTGCCGTTCCCGCCCGCAGTTGTCGGTACTCCGGAAGGGATCGACCGGCCTGCCGCATGAACCACACTGGCGGGCGGTCCACGGACCGGGCGTGCATTGCCCGGACCAGGCGACTGTTGGCCGTGTCCGCGGCGGTCCAGGGATGAGATGCAGGCAGGTTCACCCTCTGATCGTGGCATGCTCACGCAACGATCGCCGCGACCCCTCCCAGCGCCATGACGACTCCCAGGTACTGGATGCCCTTCAGCCGTTCGCCGAGGAACCGCCAGGCCAGCAGGACGGTCACCACCGGATACAACGAACCGAGTACCGATACCAACGAGAGGACACCGGTGGTGGTGGCCAGCCCGTAGAAGAGATTTGCGCAGACATCCAGGACGCCGATGGCACCCAGCAACCCCAGATGCCGTCCACTGCGGATGCGGGTCCGCTTGCCCTGCAGCAGGGCCGCGAGGCCGACCAGGCCCAGGATCGTGACGGTGGAAGCCCGCATCCCGGTCATCGTCATGACCGCCGACGTGCGGGACCCCATTGCGATCGCCACCAAGCAAATGCCGAACAGCACGGTCGCGGCGATAGCCAGCAGGACCGGCTTGGCCCCCGTGTCACCGGACAGTTCCGGTCCGCTGGCGAGGACGACCCCGACCAGCGCCACGAGCAGGCCTACGTACTGGGTAGCAGTCGGCTGGTCTCCGGTGGCCAGCCCCAGCACGATCGGACCCAAACCCCCGAGCGCCGTGATCGGCGACACCACGCCCACGGCTCCAGTCGCCATGGCGACGTAGAACAGACCCAGTCCGATGAATCCCGAAACGCTGGCCAGAACCGCCCACGGCAGGTAGTCGGTCGGGGTCGACCAAGCACCGGTGAGCGTGGCCACGATCAGCATCAGTACCAGCCCGAACGCTTGGGCGACACCGACGACGAAGAATGCCGGATATCGCTTGGAGAACTGTCCTCCGATGAAATCCGCAGATCCCCATGCCAGGCTGCTCACCAATGCCAGGATCGTCGCCACGCTAGGACACGCTAGCCGTGTCGGCGCCCCCGTAATCCCGCGGATCGAACCTACAGTGGTGTGGTGGATGTGTCTGAAGCGTTCGAGGCGGCCGTGGCTCAGGTGTACAGCCTCGACCTGCGCCCCGAGATCCGCCTCAGTGAGGCTCCGGCGCCGTCGCGTCTAGCCCCGCACGCCCATGCGTTGACCGCGGAGATCGGCGCGGATCAGTCCGTGGGCACCGGCCGTTTCGTATTGCTGCATGACCCGAGTGCACCGGCCGCGTGGCAAGCCGACACCCGACTGGTGGTCTACGTCGAAACGGACATCGACTCGGAGATGGCCGAGGACCAGCTGCTCACCGATGTCGGGTGGGCATGGCTGCAGGAGTGCTTGGCCGCCGCCGAGGTTCCGTACGCCGCGCTGGGCGGGACTGTGACCGCTGTGCGGTCGACGTCGTTCGAGGCCCTGTCCGCGCGTGGGCACGAGACCAGCATCCAGATCAGAGCGTCGTGGTCGGCGTTGGGACTCGAGGCCCTCGATGATCATTTCTCGGTCTGGATCGCCCTCATGGAGATGTGTGCCGGACTCCCCCCGTACTATCCCGGGATCGCGCGGATCGGGGAGATCTCGTAGGCAGGCACGCGATGCGGATGTGAGCAAGTTCCGGTCCGCGAAGTGGCGCTGCACAACCCCATGACCAAGCTTCTGATTCGGAAGGACTCCCGCGGTCTTCGGGTGAGAACGACGCTTGCGCCCCCGATCGCGATTCGCTCGATCAGGTGAGATCGCCAGGCTCACTCAAGACAATCATGGCGATGGACGATGTTCTGATTACGAGCCCTGTAGGAGGACATCGTGACCGCTTCCGTCATCGTGCTGCCCACAGCGGCCCGATCTGCAACGGCCAGCCCCGTCACCAGCCTCATGATCTGCGCGGACCCCGCCCGTCGGTCCGACGTGGAGTCCACCGGCCAGACCCTGGGCGCACAATCGCAGGTCTTGTCGACCGCAGCCGAGATTCGCGATTACGCCGACCGTCACGCACCACCGGACACGTGCGCGATCGTGACCCCGCTGCCGGACGGCCCTGTTCTGCCATTGATCCGCATGCTGCGCAGCCGCGGATGGCACAAGGTGGCAGTCCTCAGTTCGAAGGCCGACGCCCGGGCCGTGCACGCGGCGTTGATCAGCGGAGTGCGGACTGTCGTGGTGCGCGCCGACACCGAACCGACCCCTCGACCGCCGGTCCGTACATCCCAGGCGGTCCCCCTAAGTGATCGCGAACTCCAAGTCCTGCGGATGGTCGCCGACGGGAAGTCGAACCGGCAGGTCGGTGAACAGCTCGGACTCTCTGCGCTGACCATCAAGTCCCACCTGGCCCGCATCGCGCGCAAACTCGGAAGCGGCGACCGCGCCCATCTGGTGGCCACAGCGATCCGCAACGGGTACATCCGCTGAGCCACCTCATCGACTCCTGCCGCGGATGGTCGATCCGTCTTGCGACTGCCCGCTGAGCGACCCATTCCGGTGCCTCTGATGTGAGGTGGGTCACCGCTGGTAGAGGGTCCGACTTGGTCGGATCGGGGACGCGCAAGGCCGCGGACATGGAGTTGGTGCAACGTCGGACCCTCCCGGGAGTGCCACAACGGCCGGTGGCAACTCGGTACCGTCATTTGAACAATGCACCCGCTGACATCTGCTTAGCCGGCACAGCCTCGAGAAGGCCCTCGGTGCCCGCGCTCACATCCCAAGTGCCCCCAATCCCGGCAATTGTGATCGGTCATGCGTAGGTTTACTGCCGTGAGTGAGTTGTTACGGCTGACGTCCGAGCTGCCCGACGTTGTGGACTCACCCAGCTCCTTGCACAGGGCCGTGGAGCAGTTGGCGCAGGCCTCCGGCCCGATCGGGGTGGACGCCGAGCGGGCCGGCAGCTACCGCTACTCCCAACGTGCCTACCTCGTGCAGGTGTATCGCCGCGGCGCCCCGGTGCTACTGCTGGATCCGGTCGGGATCGCTGACTTCTCAGAGCTGGCGGAGGTCCTGCATCAGGACGAATGGGTGATGCAGGCCGCGCACAACGACTTGGACTGCCTCGACGAGATCGGACTGCGTCCCGACGCCTTGTTCGACACCGAGATCGCCGCTCAACTGCTGGGCCTGGAGAAGGTGGGGCTGGCATCGCTGGTCGAGTCGCAACTCGGCTATGAGATGCGAAAGTCGCACGGCCAGGCCGACTGGTCACAACGTCCGCTTCGCCGTAGTTGGCTGGAATACGCCGCCCTGGACGTGTGCGCCCTGCCCGATCTGGAGGACGCTCTGGCAGAGAGCCTTGCCGAGGCCGGGAAGACGGTATGGGCCGAACAGGAGTTCACCCACCAGATGCGTGTTCGCCCGGCGACCGATCCGCAGCAGAGGTGGCGCAGGACCAACAGCGCCGGACGTCTGCGTAATGATGCTCAGCGCGGAGCCTTAAGGGCGCTGTGGCTGCATCGTGACGCTTTGGCCCGGGAACGCGACGTCGCGTGGCACCGGGTCGTGCGCGACCAGGTGATGGTCGAGATGGCCAAGAAACTGCCCACGTCCCCTGCCCAATTGGCGGCAGTGGACAAGGTGCCGAAAGCGGTGGTCCGGGATGCCTCCCGGTGGCTGGCCGTCATCGCCGAGGGCGCCTCTCAGCCCATCGCAAGCCTTGAGCGCGCGGATGGTCCGCCTGCGCGCTCCTTGCGGGCGTGGGAGCAGCGCGATCCGCAGGCCGCCGCCCGATGGACCGCGCTGCGCGCCGCTCTGACCGAACGGGCTGAGGAACTGCACGTCTGGATGCAGACCTTGCTAGCACCGGACATCGTCGCGGACCTGGCGTGGTCACCTGCCGAGGATCCGGGGTCCAGGCTCGCCGAACTCGGAGCCCGGCCGTGGCAGGTCGAGCACACCGCGGACCTGTTCGAGGCCTGAGGCCGCCGGGCGAATGACCGACCTGCTTGGCGCGCTTCGTTGGGTGGCAACAAGGCCATCGAGGGGCGAACCCACTCGTAGGAACGCCGCCCGATTCGCCACCCGAGCTGAGCTTCTTTTGGGCGGGTCGGTGTCTGGCCGCCTCAGCGGCTACGCACCGGAAACGTGACCCACGGTCTGCGTCGGGCTCCACTGTCTGGTGGACCCCGCTGACCCCAATTCCTACTGGTGAGTAACATAGGCACCACACTGGGAAACCCAATCCCCTGGAGGTCGCTATGCCGCAGGCAGGTCGCAACGTTGTTCTCGTCGACGGGGCACGCACCCCGTTCGGTAAGGCGGGCCCGAAGGGTCTGTACGCCGAAACCCGGGCTGACGACCTCGTCGTGCGGGTCCTGCGGGAACTTCTGCGCCGCAACCCCAACCTCCCGCCCGAGCGCATCGACGAGGTGGCGATCGCCGCCACGACCCAGATCGGTGACCAAGGCCTGACCCTCGGTCGCAGCGCCGCGATGCTCGCCGGGCTGCCGAAGTCGGTTCCCGGCTATTCCGTGGACCGGATGTGTGCCGGCGCGATGACCGCGGCCACCTCGGTCGCCGCCGGCATCGGCGTGGGCGCCTACGACGTTGCGTTGGCAGCCGGTGTGGAGCACATGGGCCGTCACCCGATGGGCGAAGGCGTCGACCCCAACCCGCGGTTCCTGGCTGAGAAGATCGTCGACCCCGAAGCGCTGCTGATGGGTAAGACCGCTGAGAACCTCCACGACCGATTCCCGCATCTGACCAAGGAACGGGCCGACGCGTACGCCGTGGCGTCACAGGAGAAGACCGCCAAGGCCTACGCCGATGGCAAGATCCAGCCCGACCTGGTACCGGTGGCACTGCGTTCAGCGGAGAAGGGATACGGGCTGGCAACCGCCGACGAGCCGCCGCGGCCCGGCACATCCATGGAGTCGCTGGCAGGGCTGAAAACACCATTCCGCCCCCACGGCCGGGTCACCGCAGGCAATGCCGCGGGCCTCAATGACGGCGCGACCGGGGCCGTTCTGGCTGCCGAGGAAGTAGCCGACGAACTCGGCCTCACCAAGAAACTGCGCCTGGTGTCGTACGCCTTCGCCGGCGTGGAGCCCGAGGTCATGGGCTATGGCCCGGTACCCAGCACGGAGAAGGCGCTGGCCAAAGCCGGGTTGAGCATCGACGACATCGGCCTGTTCGAGATCAATGAGGCCTTCGCGGTGCAGGTTCTCAGCCTGCTCGACCACTACGGCATCGCCGACGACGATCCACGGGTCAACCCCATGGGTGGCGCGATCGCTGTCGGGCACCCGCTTGCTTCCAGCGGAATCCGCCTGATGACCTACCTGGCCCGGGACTTCCTGGACCACCCCGAGGTGCGCTACGGCATCACCACGATGTGTATCGGTCTTGGCATGGGCGGGACCGTCATCTGGGAAAACCCGAACTACTCGCAGGAGGCCTGATCATGACCGACAGCATTTCCAAGCCGATCCCCCAGTCCGACTCGGACGTCGCACTCGACGAATCGATCCAGTTCGCCGACGAGGTGGTCACCCACGCCAAACTGCGCACCGTCGATCTCCCGTTAGGCGCAGGCACAGCCGCGGTCATCACGTTGGACAACGGTTTCGACCACACCAAGCCGAACACCTTCGGTCCCGGTGGGCTGCTGGAGTTCAAGAAGGCGATCGAAGAAGCCCGGGCCATGTCTGGTGTCGCTGCGATCTGCGTGACGGGCAAACCGTTCATCTTCGCGGTGGGCGCTGACCTCACCGGCGTACCCCGGCTCACCGACCGCGGCCAGGCAGTCGCCATTGGCCACTTGGGCCACCAGGTTCTCGGCATGCTCGGCGACTCCCCCGTGCCCACGTTCGCCTTCGTCAACGGCGCTGCGATGGGCGGAGGGGTGGAGGTCGCTCTGCACTGCGACTACCGCTCGATCTCGTCGGGTGCCGCGGCGTTCTCCCTGCCGGAGGTGTTCCTGGGTCTGATACCGGGATGGGGCGGGGCGTACCTGCTGCCGAACCTGATCGGCCCCGAGAAAGCCGCCAAGGTCATCATCGACAACCCCATGTCGCAGAACCGGCAGCTCAAGCCGGCGCAGGTTCTGGACCTCGGCATCGCCGACGTCATGCTGGAGCCCGCGGACTTCCTCGAGGAGTCGCTGCTGTGGGCGGCGAAGGTGCTCACCGGCGCGGTGAGCGTGGAGCGCACCGAGGTCGACCGAGGCGCAGCATGGGACGAGACAGTCGCCAAGGTCCGGGCGTCGCTGGATGCCCGCCTGAAGGGTTCCACCCCGGCCCCCTACCGCGCCCTGGACCTGATCGCACTGGCGAAGACCGCCACCCGCGAGGAGGGCTTCGCGGCAGAGGACGAAGCCCTGGCCGACCTGATCATGGGCAACGACCTGCGGGCCGGCTTGTACTCCTTCGACCTCGTGCAGAAGCGCGCGAAGCGTCCTGTTGGCGCACCCGACAAGAAACTCGCACGACCGGTCACGAAGGTCGGTGTCGTCGGCGCTGGACTCATGGCCAGTCAGATGGCCCTGTTGTTCGCCCAGCGGCTACAGGTCCCGGTCGTCATGACCGACCTCGACCAGGCGCGCGTGGACAAGGGTTTGGCCTACGCGCACGCCGAGATCGACAAGATGGCCGCCAAGGGCCGCGTCAACGGCGACAAGGCCAACCGCCTCAAGGGCCTGATCACCGGCTCGGTGACCAAGGAAGCGTTCGCCGATGCCGACTTCGTGATCGAAGCCGTCTTCGAGGATATGAAGGTCAAGCAGCAGGTGTTCGCCGAGGTTGAGCAGGTCGTACGCGAGGACTGCGTGCTCGCCACGAACACCTCGTCGCTATCGGTCACCGAGATGGCAAGTGGTCTCAAGCACCCGCAGCGGGTGGTCGGATTCCACTTCTTCAACCCGGTGGCGGTGATGCCGTTGCTGGAGATCGTGCGCGCGGAGCAGACCGATGACCCGACGCTGGCAACGGCCTTCGTCGTGGGCAAATCCTTGAAGAAGTCGTCCGTGCTCGTCAAGGACGCCCCCGCGTTCGTGGTCAACCGGCTGCTCACCCGCTTCCTGGGCGAGGTGACGAAGTCCGTCGACGAGGGCACCCCCTTCGAGGTCGCCGATCGGGCACTCGACCCATTGGGGCTGCCCATGTCGCCGTTCACACTGCTGCAGCTTGTGGGACCGGCGGTCGCCTACCACGTGTCGGAGACCATGCACGAGGCCTATCCCGACCGGTTCTACGTCTCGGCCAACCTGAAGAAGATCGTGGAGGCCGGCAAGACCGCGATCTGGACCTACGACAGCGGGACGCCCGAGATCGACCCCGAGGTCGCCGAGTTGTTCGAGCAAGGTGACGCCCCGCTCAGTGAGGAGCAGGTGCGTGACAGGGCGCTGACGGCCTTGGCGCAGGAAACCCAGCTCATGCTCGACGAGGGCGTGGTCGCCGAAGCCCAGGACATCGACCTGTGCATGCTGCTGGGTGCGGGCTGGCCCTTCCACCTCGGAGGGATCACCCCGTATCTCGACCGCTCCGGTGTGAGCGAGAAGGTCAACGGCAAGCGCTTCCTGCCCGCAGGGGTGGCGAGCCTGCCGTAACGGTTCGGCGGCGCGGTTCCTCGAGGGGGTCGCGCCGCCGACTCACCGCTGTCGCTCTGCGGCGCCGCAGGTGAGTGACTTCGGTGACAGAACGGCCTCCCAGAGGCTTTCGCACTCTCCTGGGTGGGTTGCTGCTCTGTGGGAGAGCCCCACAGACGTTGGAGTTGTGTACGTGTGTTGGAGATCCGCACAGGCGTGAGAGAAGGAACATCCGTGGTTGTCCAACGTCTGTACCGTTGTCCAACCCCTGTACCCAACTCTCACGTTTGCGGTGGAACGCGCTGGAGCTGCTTCCATCAGGAGGTCACAACGACCCCTGATCGTCGCGGACTGCTGAAATCACGGCACGGGTCAGCGGCCTGAAGTCCAACGCCCGCAGCCGATCAGCGGTGGTTCAATCGATGACCAGGACAGAAGATGCACCTGCCATGTCCGACACCAACTCGGGGATACATCGGGCTGCGAGGGCTGCGCTGTGCACGTAGCCCTGAATATCGTCACACCCGAGCCGTCGTAAAGCATCGACCTGCGCCTGTGTTTCCACCCCCGTGGCGATGACTGTGCGACCCAGTCGGTGGGCCACCGCGATGACCGCGTCGACGATGATCCGTACCTCCTCGGACGTGGCCACCTCGTCGATCAGCGACCGATGAATCTTCAGGTAGTCAGCAGGGATGCTGCGAAGCGATGCCAGACCCGCGTGACCGGCACCGAATCCGTCAAGGCCGATGTGAAATCCCATACGGCGCAAGGCCCACATCGCCTGCCCAGCAGCCTCGGCCAGCCCGGGTGAGTCACCGACCTCGAAGCATATTCGACCGGGTTGCACCGACGGGTCGAGTGCATCCAGGCAACGGGCAGGGAAACCGGGGTCCAGCAACTGACTCCGTGAGACGTTGATGTGCACGCGGGTGTTCACACCCTGCTCTTGCCAGCCCGCGACATCCCGAACCACGACGCCCAGGACCTGACTCTCCAATCCAGCGATCAACCCCGTCTGTTCAGCTACCTGCACGACGGCGGACGCTGCCGACGGTTCAGAGGCAGGGACCCGCACCAGTGCCTCAAGAGCCGTGATTCCAGCTAGCCCAACAATGGGCTGATACTCCACACCAACCCTGGATTCGGCCAGGGCGGCCCGCAACTGCTCCTCGACGCGCAGGCGACCCAGCGCGGCATCGTGGAGGTCTTCGACATAGGTTTCGACCCGGTTGCGGCCGTTGTCCTTGGCCCGATACATCGCCAGGTCGGCCTGCCGCAACAGGTCCTCGCTACGTGCCTGCGGGTCCCTGGTGATCGTGACACCAACCGAAAGTCCCAGGCCGACAGTCCGACCATCAACCTCGAAGGGATCGCTGATCGCTGTGCACAGACGTTGCCCGATGGCCACCGCCTCGTTCTCGTCGTAAACGCCCTGCGCGATCACCACGAATTCGTCACCGCCAAGCCTGGCCACCGCGTCGCTGGGGCGCACTGCGCGGCGCAACCGGCGAGCGACGTCAACAAGCACCTGATCACCGGCTCGGTGGCTGAGGGTGTCGTTGAGAGTCTTGAAACCGTCGAGATCGCAGAACATGATCGCCAGCGCCGAATCGGGCTCGAGGTGAGCCAGACTGCTGTTCAGGGCCTTCACCAGTGCGTATCGATTGGGTAAGCCCGTGAGGTCGTCGTGGGTTGCCTGGTGCTCCAGTCTGGTTTGCGCCTCATGTCGCTCGGTCACGTCTTCAAAAACACCTAGTGCAAAGCTCTCCTCGTCGCCGTCCGCTTCGACCGTCGCCACGGTCAGCGCCACCCAGCGGTGACGCCCATCTGCGGTGATGATCTCCACTTCGCCCGACGGTTGGACCTCGGCGTGTACGTAGGTGCCGAGGTCCTGACCCCGCAACTGGGCCGGCGCGATCCCCAGCAGATCGCCTAGCGCCTGGTTAGCGTCGAGGATCAGCAACCTCTGCGAGTCGGCGGTCCCCAGCCTGGCCATCGCCACCGGCGACAGGTCGAACGTCACCTGCATCAGGCGGTCGCGCCGCCGATGCTCGGTCACATCCAGTGCCATCATCCCGACGGCTCCCATACCTGGTCCGGGCAGAGGGAACTTCGTGGCCATCAGCGTCCGCCGATGACCTCTTGCGCCCACCCGGGTCACGAACGTGTGAGAGCCGCCGCTGCGCAAAACCTGCAGATCCTCGCGCTGCGCCTGATCACCGGTCACGGGGCCCAGCACGTCGACCCAGGTACGCTCCAACACCTGCTCCTGCGTCATGTCCAGTACTCGCAGCAGTTGCGGACTGGCCAACGCGATGGAGCACCGGCCATCGCTGGTGTAGGCGGCCACCGAGACCATCGCGGGGCTGTTGCGCAGCATCGCGTCCACGAAGTGGTCAGTGGCCAAAGGGTGTTCTTCGCGGGGTCGCTCAGGGACTTTTCGCCACAGCATCCAGAGGACAAGCACGACCAGTGGAATCAGCAGGAGGAACGCATAGGCGTCCGGCATGAGACCCAACGTAGCCGCCGGCAGCTGCGCAGTGGATCACCGAAGACGGTGTGTTCGAACTGGACGCTGCAGCCCGAGCGCCTACGGCCCTGTTCAGGAGTGGGCGGAGCGGTCCCCGACCGACGGCACCTCTGGCTGCTCGGACGCGGCACTCATCCAGCCGATGACCCGGTTGCCGATGTGCTGGGCGGTCAATCCCACTTCTTCGAGCAGTTGGGCGCGACTGGCGTGCTGGAGGAATCGTTGCGGGATACCAATCGTGCGGACCTCCGTGCGACAACCCGCTTCGCGCAGTGCGCTCGCCACTGCCGCCCCGACCCCGCCGATCACGCCGTTGTCCTCGATGGTGACCACGAGCCGATGCGAACGCGCGAGGTCGACGATCTCATCGGGCACCGGCTTCACCCACCGCGGGTCGACCACGGTCGCGCCGATCTCCTGTGCTGCCAGCCGCTGGGCCACGTCCACCCCGACACCGGCCATCGACCCTACGGCGATCAGCAGAACATCGGCGGTTCCTTGCTCAGCGAGAATGTCCACCGCGCCCTGAGCCCGGATCGCGGGGATGTCGTCTGGGACAGCGCCCTTGGGGAATCTCACCACAGTCGGTGCGTCGCTGACCGTGACGGCTTCCTGCAAGCTGTCGCGAAGTCGACGACCGTCGCGCGGAGCCGCCAGCCGCAATCCGGGGACGACCTGCAGGATCGACATGTCCCACATGCCGTTGTGGCTGGCGCCGTCATCACCGGTCACACCTGCACGGTCCAGCACCACCGTGACACCCGCGTTGTGCAGGGCAGCATCCATGAGGAGCTGGTCGAACGCGCGGTTGAGGAAGGTCGCGTACACGGCGACCACCGGGTGCAAGCCGCCCATCGCCATTCCCACCGCGGAGGTGATGGCGTGCTGCTCGGCGATCCCGACGTCGAAAACCCGCTCCGGGAACTGCTGCTTCATCGGTGCCAGCCCCGTCGGCCCGAGCATGGCTGCGGTGATGGCAACGACGTCCGGGCGGGCGGCTGCGACGCTACACATCTCGTCGGAGAACACCGAGGTCCATGTCGCCGCGGACTTGGCCGTCGACCTACCGGTCGCCGGGTCGATCACCCCGACGCCATGGAAGCGGTCGGCCTCATCTTGTTCGGCAGGCGGATAGCCGCGCCCCTTCTGCGTCAGGACATGCACGAGCACGGGTCCCGGGTAGCCCTTGGCCCGGCGCAACGCCTGCTCGACGGCATCCCGGTCGTGGCCCGGGATGGGACCCAAGTACTTCAGCCCGAGGTCCTCGAACATCCCCTGCGGGGCGACCATGTCCTTGACGCCCTTCTTCAAGCCGTGCAGCGTTTCGAAAGCCGGGCGTCCGACCACAGGTGTCCGGTCGAGGACGCGCCGTCCCCACTCCAGGAACCTCTCGTATCCCCCGGTCGTGCGCAGGGTCGCAAGGTGGTTGGCCAGGCCCCCGATCGTCGGGTCGTAGCTGCGCTCGTTGTCGTTGACCACGACGACCATTGGCCGGTCGGATCCGGCGATGTTGTTCAGCGCCTCCCAGGCCATGCCGCCGGTCAACGCTCCGTCCCCGATCACCGCGACGACGTGGCGCGAGTCGAGTTGCCCACGCGCTTCCCAGGCCTTGGCCAGACCGTCGGCGTAGGACAGCGATGTGCTGGCGTGGGAATTCTCGGTCCAGTCGTGCTCGCTCTCCGAGCGGCTGGGGTAGCCGGACATCCCACCCTTCTTGCGCAAAGTGTCGAAGCCGTCACGGCGGCCGGTGAGCAACTTGTGCACGTAGGCCTGGTGACCGGTATCCCAGAAGAGTGCGTCGCGCGGGGAGTCGAAGACGCGGTGCAGAGCAAGAGTGAGTTCCACAACGCCCAGGTTCGGACCCAGATGACCGCCGGTTCGGGCGACCTTGGCCACCAGGAACTCCCGGATCTCCACCGCCAGTTGTTCGAGCTGCGCGTCATCGAGATCACGCAGGTCGGATGGCGCGTTGATGGACTCGAGCACAGACACCATCTCAGTGTAAGACGCGTGCGCAGATGTGCCCGCTGATGCCAGGGCAGTTACCCACGACGTGTCTGCCACACGGGTGGGTCGCACCGCCGCAGGACCACACCTGGCCGTCGAAAGACCAGCCCGCCACGGCGGTTCAGACGGATCTCGTCACAACCACCCGCGGCGCTGCCTACAGGCGCGGTTTCCAGACATGGCCCCGCATCCCCTGCTCGACCATGGTGACCTCACGGACCGTACGAGTGAACGCAGCCGCCAACGCCTCCAGAGCCACCAATCCCCCGTCGATCTGCGCGGGATCGAGGTGGTCGCGCAACTCCGCGCGCAGTTCCCGGTAGACCTCCCGGGTGCCGTCGAGCGTGGCCTGCGCGTGCCGCCGGGCAGCCAGTGCCAGGATCAGCGGTTGGCTACGCAGTGGCGAAGTCCGATACTCCGGCGGGAGCCGGTCCAGCAGCCAGCCCACCACCTGTTCGTCGAATCCGGCGCCGACCGGCGGCAGGTCCGCGGGCCATCCGGCAGGCGCACCGTGCCTCACGAATCCAGCATGGTCCGCAACACGTACTGCAGGATCCCGCCGTTGCGGAAGTAGTCGGCCTCTCCGGGGGTGTCGATGCGCACTGGGGCGTCGAACTCCACCACGCCACCCTCGGAGGTCGCTGTGACCCGGACCGTTGATGGGATCGCGCCGTCATTGAGCGCGGTGACACCCTCGATGTCGAAGACTTCCTGCCCGGTCAACCCCAGGGAATCGGCGTTCTCACCCTCCGGGAACTGCAGCGGAAGCACACCCATCCCGATCAGGTTGGAGCGGTGGATCCGCTCGAACGATTCGGCGATGACGACCTTCACACCCAGCAGTGAGGTTCCCTTCGCCGCCCAGTCGCGCGACGACCCCGACCCGTACTCCTTGCCGGCGAGAATGACCAGCGGCACACCCTGCGCTGCATAAGCCTGTGCAGCGTCGTAGATCGTGGTCTGCGGTGCTCCTTCGGCGGTGAAGTCGACAGTGAAGCCGCCTTCCACGCCCGGCACCAACTGGTTGCGCAGGCGGATGTTCGCGAACGTCCCCCGGATCATCACCTCGTGGTTGCCGCGGCGCGAACCGTAGGAGTTGAAGTCTTTGAGCGCCACCCCGTGCTCGGACAGGTAACGTCCGGCCGGGGAGTCGGCCTTGATGGCTCCCGCCGGCGAGATGTGGTCGGTGGTCACCGAGTCCCCGAGCCTGGCCAGCACCCGCGCACCTTGCACGTCGCGCACGGGCGCGGGAACGCTGCTCATACCGTCGAAGTACGGGGGCTTGCGCACGTAGGTCGAATCCGGATCCCAGGCGAACTGTGAACCTTCGGGGGTGGGCAGATTCTGCCAGGTCTGATCACCGGCGAACACGTCGGCGTAGCGGCGGGCGAACATATCCTCGTCGATGGCCTGTGCGATCACCTCCGACACCTCGGCGTCAGTCGGCCAGATGTCGCGCAAGTACACCGGCTGGCCGTCGCTGCCGATTCCCAGCGGTTCGGTGACGATGTCGACGTCCATGCGCCCGAGCAGGGCGTAGGCGACCACCAGGGGCGGCGAGGCGAGGTAGTTCATCTTCACGTCCGGGTTGATCCGGCCCTCGAAGTTGCGGTTGCCGGACAGCACGGCCGCCGCGGCCAGGTCCACATCGTGGATGGCGGCGCTCAACTCGGTGGGCAGCGGCCCGGAGTTCCCGATGCAGGTGGTGCATCCGTATCCCACGACGTCGAAGCCGAGCTTCTCCAGGTACGGCATGAGACCGGACTTGTTGTAATAGTCGGTGACGACCTGCGAACCTGGCGCCAGGGTGGTCTTCACCCAGGGCTTTCGCGACAGACCGGCTTCCACCGCCTTCTTGGCCAGAAGCGCCGCACCGATCATCACCGATGGGTTCGACGTGTTCGTGCACGATGTGATCGCCGCGATGACCACCGCGCCGTGGCCGATGGTGACGTCCTGTTCCTCCAGGGACAGGCTGGCCGTGGCATCTGGAGCATCGGTGTACGTGGGCAGATCCGCGGCGAATTGCGCTGCTGCCTGGTCCAGGGCGATCCGGTCCTGCGGCCGCTTCGGCCCGGCCATGCTGGGCACGACGGTTGCCAGGTCCAGTTCCAGGTATTCGGAGTAGTCCGGCTCGTTGTCGGGATGGTGCCACATGCCCTGCGCCTGAGCGTAGGCCTTGACGACCGCGATCTGCTGTTCGCTGCGACCGGTCATCCGCAGGTAGTTCAGGGTCTCGTCGTCGATCGGGAAGATCGCCACCGTCGAGCCGTACTCGGGGCTCATGTTGCCGATCGTGGCGCGGTTGGCCAGCGGTACCGCAGCGACGCCTTCACCGTAGAACTCCACGAACTTGCCGACGACGCCGTGCTCTCGCAACATCTCGGTGATGGTGAGAACCAGGTCGGTCGCCGTCGCCCCGGCGGGCAGCGATCCGGTGAGTTTGAAGCCGACCACCCGCGGGATGAGCATGCTGACCGGCTGGCCGAGCATGGCCGCCTCGGCTTCGATGCCCCCGACCCCCCAGCCGAGCACGCCGAGTCCGTTGACCATCGTGGTGTGGGAATCTGTGCCCACGCAGGTGTCCGGGTAGGCCTGGCCGTTGCGGACCATCACGACCCGGGCGAGGTGTTCGATGTTCACCTGGTGGACGATGCCGGTGCCCGGCGGCACGACACGGAACTCGTTGAACGCACTTTGCCCCCACCGCAGGAATTGGTAGCGCTCGAAGTTGCGCTCATACTCCAGTGCCACGTTGAGCTGCAGCGCTTGGGCGCTACCGAAATAGTCGGCGATGACACTGTGGTCGATGACCAGTTCGGCCGGTGCCAGCGGGTTGATCCGGTTGGGGTCCCCACCCATCTCGGTGAACGCCTCGCGCATGGTGGCCAGATCCACGACACACGGCACACCGGTGAAGTCCTGCATGATCACCCGGGCCGGTGTGAACTGGATCTCCTGGCTGGGGGCGGCACTGGCATCCCACGCCGCCAACGAGCGGATCTGCTCAGCCGTGACGTTGGCGCCGTCCTCGGTGCGCAGGAGGTTCTCCAGCAGTACCCGATGGGTGTAGGGCAGGTTCAACTCGCCGAGCGCGTCGAGCCTGAAGATCTCGAACGACTCCTCCCCCACCTGCAATTGCGACTTGGCACCGAAACTGTCGAGGCTGGCCACGCACGTCTCCCATCGCTCATCCGATGAGGCCAAGCCTAGTTGGCCCGGCTGGATGTCACCCATGGGTGGCCGAAGGCAGCGGTCGCAGGAGACCCGAAGCATTCGCCGAGTGTTGCGCCATTGCTGCTTTTTGGCCGGTGAAACCGACAACCGCGCAACACGCGGCATTTTGTGTGCCTAGCCGGACGCGCGAAGCCGCACCACCGTTTCGACATGGGCGGTGCCGGGAAACAGGTCGAAGCCGACGATGTGGTCCGGCTCATAGCCCCGTGCGGCGAACCAGCGCAGATCCCTGGCCAGTGTGGCCGCGTCACAGGACACGTACACGATGGTGTGGGCACCGGTCCGGGCGATCGCGGAGACCACCTGTTTGCCCGCCCCGGCCCGCGGCGGGTCGAGAACGACGATGTCCGCGGCGCCGGGATCTCGTGCCCACCGCCGGACGTCGCGCGCGATCACGTCGACCCGGGAGTCTCCGTCGGCATTTCGAACGGCGAATTCGGTGGCGCTCCGGTCGCCCTCCACCAGGTCGACCGACGCGGGTTCGTGGGAGTCCAGCAGCGCCAGCCCGAACAGCCCCACACCCGCGTACAGATCCACGATCCGCGAGCCGGCTTCGTGAGGTACCAACTCACGGACCTGCGCCGTTAGTACCGAGGCGGCGTCCACGTGCGACTGCCAGAACCCGTCCGCTGCCGTGCGGAACTCGCGGCCGTCAACGACGTGGACATGCTCGCGCGTTCCACGGTGTGACACTCCTGTCGCGGAGTCGACGATGACCGCGCGCCCCGCCTCACTCACACTCACCCGCACGGTGGCTCCGGCGGGCCAGGCTTGTTCCAGCAGGTCCGCAAGTTCCATCCGGGGATCGGCCTGCAGGCAGTCGGCCACCGGCACCACCTCGTGCGAACGCCAGGCATGGAAACCGGCGCGACCCTCGTCGTCCACGTGCAGCGACAGCCGCGTCCGCCAGCCTGCGGTGCGCCCGAGCGTGTGCACCGCGACTGGCCGGCGGACGTCACCGATGCGCTCGAGGGTTTCGGCGAGAACCTGCGTCTTCAACTCCAACTGGGCATCAGGTTGGGCGTGCAACCAGCTGCAGCCCCCGCACTGACCGGGGCCGAACCAGGGGCAGGGACTGGGAACCCGCACTGCAGCCGGCTCTCCCGTCACCGCAAGGGCCTCGGCCCGCCAGAAACGGCTGTCCGCCCCACCATCGACCACCTCGGCGCGCACCGTCTCACCGGGCAGTCCGTGACGGCAGAAGACAACGCGTCCGTCCGAACGCCCGACGCACGATCCGTCGTTCGCCGGCTTGTCCAATCCCAGGATGATCTCAGTCACGGCGCTGGGCAGGAATCCCCCGCTGGAGTGCGCCGGGCGCCTCCGCGTCGGCCTTGTCGGCGACCCGATCACTGGACTCCAACTGCCAGGGCACGCTGACCACCATGACCCCTGGGGTGAACAGCAGACGACTCTTCAGACGCAGGGCACTCTGGTTATGCAGCAGGTGTTCCCACCAGTGGCCCACCACGTACTCCGGGACGTACACAGTCACCAGGTCCCTGGGGCTCTCCCGCCGGATATCGCGCACGTAGTCCACGATCGGCTTGGTGATCTCCCGGTACGGGCTCTCCAGCACCTTGAGCGTCACGGGGATCCCACGGCGGTCCCACTCCTCGATGACCGTCTCCGAGTCGCCCGGCGACACCTCCACCATCACCGCCTCAAGCGTCGAAGGCCGCGTGGCCCGGGCATATGCCAGAGCCCGAAGGGTCGGCTTGTGGATCTTTGCGACCAAGACCACCGCGTGTACCCGTGCCGGGAGCAAGAAGCGCTCATCGTCCTCGGGCGTCAGTTCGATGGAGACGTTCTCGTAGTGGCGCTGGATCGACTTCATGATCACGAACAGCACCGGGATGGCGATACAGACGATCCACGCTCCGCGCGTGAACTTGGTGGTCAGCACGATGACGAGCACGGTGCCGGTCATGACAAAACCGATCCCGTTGACAATGCGTCGCTTGATGTACGAACTGCGAAGGGTGGGGTCAGCCTCCAGCCTGAGCAGCCTCGTCCAGTGCCGGATCATGCCCAACTGACTCAGCGTGAAACTGAGGAATACGCCCACGATGTACAGCTGAATCAGTGCCGTGACACTGGCCTTGAAGACCACGACCAGCAGGATCGCCATGAATGCCAGAGTCACGATGCCGTTGCTGAACGCCAACCGATCTCCGCGATTGTGCAATTGACGCGGAAGGTAATTGTCCTGGGCGAGGATCGAGCCGAGCACCGGGAAGCCGTTGAACGCGGTGTTCGCGGCCAGCACCAGGATCAGGGCGGTGACCGTCGAGACGTAGATGAACATCGGCGGGAAATTGCTGAACACCGCCTGTGCGATCTGCGCGATGACGGTCTTCTGGTCCTCACCGGCTGGCAGGCCGATCAGATCGGCGTCGAATTCGGCAACTTTCACCTTCGTCACCAGGGCGAGGATCGTGACCGACATGAACATGATGATGCTTAGAACTCCCAGCATCACCAGGGTGGCCGCGGCGTTCGCGCTCTTGGGTTTGCGGAAAGCGGGAACACCGTTGGAGATCGCCTCGACTCCGGTCAGCGCGGTGCAGCCGGATGAGAAAGCCCGGGCCAACAGAAACACCAGCGCGAGCCCTGTGAACGTGGCTTCCGGGTTGATCTGCCAGTCCGCGGACTCAGCCAGCATCTGGTCCCCGGCTGCCAGCCGGACCGCCGCCGTGATGATCATGGCGAAGATCCCGAAGATGAAGGCGTACGTCGGAATGGCGAACAGCGTCCCCGACTCCCGCACTCCGCGCAGATTGAGCAGGGTGATGATGACGATCAGGCCCGCTGTCAGTGCCACCAGGTGTTCGCCGAACCACGGTATGGCTGAGGCGATGTTGGCCGACGCCGCAGACGTCGAGACCGCCACCGTCAGGATGTAGTCCACCAGCAAGGCACTGGCGACGGTCAGACCAGCGTTCGGCCCGAGGTTCTTGGTCGCCACCTCGTAGTCCCCGCCGCCGCTGGGGTAAGCGTGAACGTTCTGCCGGTAGGAGGCCACCACGACCACCATCACGGCAACCACCATGAGCGCGATCCACGGCGAGTAGTGGAAGAAGGCCAATCCACCCAGCGACAGCACCAGCAGAATCTCCTGCGTCGCATAGGACACCGACGACAGTGCGTCGGAGGCGAAAACGGGTAGGGCGATCCGTTTGGGAAGCAGAGTCGAATGCAGCCGATCGCTGCGCTGGGCCCGGCCGAGCAACAGCTCCTTGGGGGTGAGCACGTCTTGATCGTAGGACCCCTGCGGCCGCAGTTGCGCGCAAGGCGGCGTCCCGAGCACCACGAGTTGCTCCCCGGGTACGCTTTGGACGTGCACTTCGTGGTGATGGGTTGCGGACGCGTGGGATCCCGGCTGGCCGTAACCCTTGACGAGATCGGCCACTCAGTAGCCGTCATCGATCAGGACACGGACTCCTTCGCCCGACTGGGTGATGCCTTCGAAGGGATCACCGTACGTGGCATCGGCTTCGACCGCGACACTTTGCTCACCGCAGGGATCGAACGCGCCCAGGCGTTCGCCGCCGTCAGCAGCGGCGACAACTCCAACATCGTGGCGGCTCGCGTGGCCCGCGAGAAGTTCGAGGTGGAGCGGGTGGTCGCCCGGATCTACGATCCGCGTCGGGCGGCGATCTACGCGCGCCTCGGGATCCCGACCGTGGCGACAGTGGCCTGGAGCACAGAGCAGATCATGCGTCACCTGCTTCCCAGCGGCCCCGAACAGATGTGGGCCGACGAGACCGGCGCCGTAGTGATGCACCATGTCAACCTGCACCGCAGTTGGTACGGCAGACGGGCCGAGGATCTGACCTTCGGCCTCCCCACCCGGGTCACGATGATCTACCGCGAGGGCGGAGTCGTGATTCCCACCGCCAACAGCGTCCTGCAAGAAGGCGATGATCCCATCCTGATGACGGCCAAAGAATCCCTCGACGAAGTCAGCGAGCGCTGCGCAGCCAAGGCGAGGGACGAGATATGAGAGTGGCAGTGGCGGGGGCAGGCAAAGTCGGCAAGTCGATCGCCCGGGAGCTGGCCGAGATCGGCCACGACGTTCTGCTCATCGACCGCGACGCTGACCTGGTCGAACGGTCGGGGATCGAGGGTGTGAACATCGTGCGGGCAGACGCCTGCGAGATGGCGTCCTTGGAATTAGTGGGTCTCGAGCACTGCCAAGTGGTTGTCGCCGCGACCGGCGACGACAAGGTGAACCTCGTGGTCTCGCTGCTGTCAAAGACCGAGTACGGCGTCCCGCGCGTGGTCGCCCGGGTCAACCACCCCAAGAACGAGTGGCTGTTCGATCAGATGTGGGGGGTCGATGTCGCGGTGTCGACGCCCCGACTTTTGAGCGCCCTGGTCGAAGAGGCGGTAGCCGTCGGGGACCTCGTACGCCTGATGACATTCCGTCAGAGCAGGACGAACCTCGTGGAGATGACCCTGCCTCACGACTCCAACGTCATCGGACGCGCCGTGGGCGATGTCGAGTGGCCGGTGGACACGTCCTTGGTGGCTATCCTGCGCGAGGACCGGGTCATCGCACCCACACCGGACGACCCGTTGGAGGTGGGCGACGAGTTGCTCTTCGTCGCCATCGCCGAGCAGGAACAGGCGCTCTCCAGCCTCTTGCACTGAGCCCGCGGAATAGCCCGCTGGGCGCCGAATAGCCCCCTGGTTGCCGAATAGCCCGCTGGGCGCCGAATAGCCCGCTGGGCGCCAAATAGCCCCTTGAGTGCCGAATAGCCTGCAAACTGAAGGCCATCTGGCAACCAACGGGCTATCGCGCAAACCGGCGGCTAGTGACCCACCCCAAATGGCGCTGGTCAGTGCCTCACCGCACGGACGCGCAGGCCTTCGGTCCCCTCACCGGAAGGCCGCCGAGGCGGTCGAGCCGACCGGCGATAGCCTGCCCGGCGGCCCAGCCGGATGCCGCCACGTCCCCATAGGTCAGGACCCGCTGCCTGGCCGGAGCGCGCAGCGCGCCGTACGGGGATCCGGTCGCCACCCACACATCAGCAGCGCCCGGAGAACTTGCTTGGACGACCACCCGGACCGGACCGCTGCGCACACCGGCCGCGCGTAGCCCCTGTCGCACCCCCGTTGCCGCAGGGCCAGATCCGATGACCGTGGCTCCTCGCGTGACAACAACAGCGCATGTTCCCAGGACGGTTGTGCCGGCGGAGGCGGCCGCGCGGGCCACCCCCTTCGACTGCTTGACAGAGGGCGGCTTCGGGTAGTTCGGCGCCTCGTCGAGCAGACCGAGTCGCTGTTTGGCCTCCAGTACGTGCATGACCGCCTCCCGGACCCGTTGGACAGGCAGCCGCGAGGATCCCGCAGCACGCTTGACCTGCCTGACCGCACCAGCGGGATCGTTGGGCATCAGCAAGACATCCACACCGGCCGCCACCACCTCCACGGCCAACTTGGGTCGACTGGCCACGGCCTGCATGCCCAGCGAGTCGCTCACGACCAGACCCTCGAATCCCATGCGCTCGCGCAATAAACCGGTGACGATCCGCTTGGACACGGTGGCGGGGCGTCGATCGTATGCCGGAACGGTCACGTGCGCCACCATGATCGCCGGGACAGCGGCGTCGATGGCGTCCTGGAACGGCGGAAGGTCGATCCTGGCCATCTTCGCCCGCGAATGGGTCACCTTCGCCAGTCCCAGATGGCTGTCGGTGGCCGTGTCACCGTGACCGGGGAAGTGTTTGGCCGTCGAGAGCACTCCGGCCTGCTCGAACCCCTCGACCTGCCCGACCACTGCCCCACCGACGACGTCCGGGAAAGCACCCGGAGAACGGATTCCGATCACTGGATTACTCGGGCGCACGTTGACATCGGCCACGGGGGCGAAATCGATGTTCACCCCACCCGCGCGCAACCAACGACCGGTGAGGTCCGCGACATCACGCGCGGCTTGCCCACCGCGAACGGGATCAGCGGAAACCGCCGCTCCGAGGACCATTGCCCCCGGTTGGGTAACCGGCATGCGCATCCGGCGAACCAGGTTTCCGTTCTCCTGGTCCGCACCGATCAGAAGTGGCGGCAGACCCATCCGTTTCGCCTGCGACTGTGCGGCTCGCACGACCGCACGCCACTGTCTTGCGTTGCCCGGCGCCATGATGATCAATCCGCCAGGTCTGGTTGATCGCACCACAGCCCGCGCGGCGGCAGGATCGAGGGTGTCGATGGAGGCCATCACCAGTTGGCTCACCCGACGTTTCGGGGTCAGGGCGTCGTAAGCGCGCTGGGCAGCCGATTCGGCTGGGGCAGAGGTCTGCGAGGCGGCTTGCGCAGCGGGCTCACCCGGCGCGCTCGCCGAACACCCGGCCAGGGCCACCGCCAGCCCCAGAATCCATGTCACCCGCATCGTTCAAGCCTAAGCGAAGGCCGCGGGCGCTCCGTTGCCGCCGCAAGCCAGGGGGAGGCGGCGAGTGCGCTCTGGGTGGCGGCTGTCGCGCTGTTCACGCTTCGCCCTCCCGCACCAAACAACGGTCATTGTGGCGAGGTCAGCACGATCGAGTTCACCGTCTGAAGACACCGACAGTGTCGACCACCAATCACAAACGCCCACCCGTGCGGCGCAGGACGCATCCAGGGGCGTCGGCCTGCCGTTGCCTCAGTGAGTCAAGCGGCCGTAGGGTCGGTCCCGACGATCGCAACCCGGAGGTGTCATGCACGACGAGAACATCAACCACACGTTTCTCGACCCCGTTCGTGATGGCCGGGAGGTGGACGTCTACTACCACTTCGGGGTGGCCAGCGACGATCCGGTCATGGAGGCGTTGCGCGACGTGCGCGCGGTGATCATGGCTGGATCCGGGCATCGCATCGACTCGTTCGCGAAGACCTGGAGCGAATTCAACGGTGGGGCCGAGATCATCGCTTTTCCGAAGGAGGAACGTTTCGTCACCCGCTACAGCGCGGGTGTTCTGTTCGCTTCTCACGGTATGGGCATGCCCAGCGCATCCATCGCCGTACAGGAACTGATGCGCATGCTCTACTTCCTCAAACGCGGGGATCTTGAGGCCCTCGACGAGGTCTTCTGGGCCCGGGTCGGGACCAGTGGCGGGGTGGGTCTTGAAGGCGGCACCGTCGTGGTCACGACCGAAGGGGTCATGGCCGACCTGCGCCCCTACCGCGTGTTGAACGGCGGGATGGGCGAGTACTGGTTCGACAGCCGATTCCCCGACGATGTGGCACAGGCGATCGTGGAGGCCAACGCAGACACCGACTTCGAGATCGTCACCGGCAAGACGGTCGCGGGCAACGAGTTCTTCCTCGAACAATTCCGCCTAGACGGGGCGGTGTGCATGGAGACTGCGCAGACGAAGATGGCCTGGCTGGAGTGGATCCATGACAACGGTGTGCGCAACATCGAGATGGAAGGCGCGATGCTCGCCGGCTATCTGAACCACTGGGGATTCCCGAAGTTTGCGATGATCTGCGCAACCCTGCTGAACCGACTCAACGGCGACCAGGTAACTGCCACTGCCGAACAGATGCACCAGTTCAGCGAGGATTCAGGTGCAGCACTGTTCAACTACCTTCGGGCAGCCCTGCTGTAGTCCCACAGGCCACGAACTCAGTTGCGGCGTCCGCCCCCGCCGCAGCAGACGGTGTAGCCCGTGTTGCACAAACGCTCGAACTCCTCCGCGCGCCGCTGTTGGGCACGTGTTGGTTTCTCAGTGACCTGCTCGGTCTGGTTGTCGGTCACGACTGCTGGACCGGAACCGGCACCACCTGCGGTTTTTGCGATGCCCGCAGGATCATGGCCGCAACCAGGCCGAGGATGGCTGCGTCGTCTGCGATGCCGAGCGGACCGGCGATGATCTCCGGGATGAAGTCGAACGGTGACACCACGTAGAGCAGAGCGGCGATGATCAGCGCGACCTGACCCTTGGTTAGACGGTTCATGTTTCCATTGTCGAAGACGAATGGCCCTTTGGCAAGCAAAGATGAGAGCCGACTTACCACTCTGACACACAACCTTGTTCCGGTGGCGATATCCGCAACTCGGCTCCCTGCCCCCCGGAGCGGATTCGACCTACCTGATGATCTCGCAGTAGCCGTTCTGGTTCCCCCTGTCCCAGGCTGTCAGACCGGGAACGTAGTAGGTGCGCATGGTCCAGGCCTTGCGCTTCTTGGCCAGCTTGCGGCAAGCCGACCGGGTCTTCTTGAGCATCTTCGGGGTCCCCGGATAAGACTGTTGGCCGATCCACACCTGATTGGTCAACCGCACGGCGTCGGTCTTCTTGCATTTCATCCCGCGCCAGTTCCGCGGGTTGAGGCACACGTACGGCTTCAGGCCTGCCCCCGCAACAGATCCAGTACGGGTGAGCGGGGCGCTGAGGCTGGTGTTGCGGCTCTGTCCCAGGCACGCGACCCACCGCTCACCAGCGTTCCATGCGTCCACGGTCGGGAACTGCACATTGAGGCGGGCGCTGCGCGGCATGACGTATGAGGCCTTGGGGAACTTCGGCTTCGGTTTCGTCCAGACGTAGTCCACCGCGATCGGCTGACACGCCTGGAAGGCCCACCGCTTCACACCGGCCGAGGCATAGCCAGTCGCGGCGACCTCCGGCGGCAGGCTCGCGGTTCCCAGCACCTCGCCGTTGTGGGGGGTTGCACAATCGCCGGGGTCAGCAGTGAAGGTCGACTGCAGCCACTGATCGGCTGAATACGAGAAACAGGTCGCTGGCGCTGGTGGCTCAGCGCTGGCCGGGGCCGCCGCGCTGGCGAGTACTCCCACAGCGGCTACAGCGATGACGAGCCGCCTCATGAGTCCGTGGACATCCACGTGAAGAGCCGCTGCACCTCAGCCGGGGTCCGGCTTCGCTTACACAGCAGATCGTAGTCCCGCTTGGTGTCCCACCATTGCGCCAACAGGATCGGTCCGCCCTGCACCGAGGTGACCTTGCACATGCGCCGGGCATCGGAATAGTCGGTGTTCGACCAGGGATGCCCACCGGCGGTGCGCCACTCGGGCAAGCCGTAGCGGGCAGAGCCGATGATGTCGCGCCACGGCCCGGGAGAGGTGTAGAGACCAACCTCTTTGCCCGCATCCGTGTAGCCGCGCAGCACGCCGTCCAGAACCGCCTTGTTCCGTTTGCGTTTCGAGGTCCATGGCGCGACCTCGTAGGGCTCGACATCGACCCAGACGAACGGCGTGTCCAAACCGACCCGGTCCATGGTCTTCAGATTGAACTGGGCCTGGGCGTAGCCGGCGTTACGCAGGCGTTTGCGCAGCGACGTCGCGGGCCACGGTCCCTGCGAGCCGTACTCGCGAAGCTGCTTGCGCTTCGGGTATGTGGTCATTGCGTAGGTGCCGACGTAGATGCCGCGTTTGCGCGCCCAGGCGACCTGTCGATCGATGCACGGATTGGGATAGAACCCCGGGCCGTTGGTCAAACCAAGAATGACGAAGCGCGCGTGCTTCTTGGGCATCGGCAGTCCGATGGTCTTGCGCGAGGGAATTCCCATGCCCTTCGGGCAGTTGGGCCACGATGCGTCCGCACCCTTCTTCGGGATGTCATCGACCGCGGTTGCCGGGCCCGCCAATGGGCTCACCAGCACACCGGCCGCCAGAATCATTGCTGTCAACCACTTCACCTGAACACCTCCCGGATGCCTCCTTGGAAGGGTAACCCACCGCAACGGGGCGGTTTGACAGCCCGGAATCGGACTACGGTGGTTGGTATGTATGCAGGCATCGAGACAGGCGGTACAAAGACAGTCTGCGCGGTCGGCTCCGAGGGCCGAGTGTTCGCGCGCGTCCAGTTCCCCACCGGAACCGACCCGGAATCACTGGCCGACCAGTGCGCCGAGTTCTTCGCCGATCATCCGGTAACGGCGTTGGGGTTGGGCACCTTCGGCCCGTGCGACCCCGATCCGGACTCCCCCACATACGGCCATATCCTGCAGACGCCCAAACCGGGTTGGACCGGCGCCGACCTGCTCGGGCTGCTGTCCGCGCGGATCGCCGTGCCAATGGCGATGACCACCGATGTCAACGCGGCAGCACTTGGGGAACTGCGCTACGGAGCGGGCCGCGGCTTGCACAGCCTGGTCTACATCACGATCGGCACCGGTATCGGCGGTGGCGCGATCATCCGAGGTCGCCTGCTCCAGGCCGGACAGCATCCGGAGATGGGTCACATGTTGCTGCCGCAGTCGACGGGGCCAGGCGTATGCCCCTACCACCGGAACTGCTGGGAGGGACTGGCTTCCGGTCCCGGTATGCAAGCCCGATCCGGAGTCCCCGCGCAGGACATCGCCGATGATGACCCAGCGTGGATCCTCGAGGCGCAGATCGTGGCCACGGCGCTGCACAACATCACGTGCATACTCGGGCCGCAGCGGATCATCATCGGCGGTGGTCTGGGCAGTCGAAAGGCGCTGCACGAACATTTGCCCGCACTGCTCGACGAATCCCTGGCCGGCTACTTGCCCTCGCCCTCACTGCGGGTTCCCGAACTCGGCGGCGACGCTGGGGTGGTCGGCGCTCTCACCCTGGCCCAGGACCACCGCCCGGGGTGATCGGTCGTCGAGCAACCTTTCGTTGTTCAGGTGCACGCCCGCTCCCCCCGATCTGCGGTCCGACCGCTCCGGTCGCAGCGGTCACGGTGTCCTGGCAAGGCGGCGGATTGCTTGGCGTCCCGCTCGAATCTCCGCGGCGCCCGACTCTGAGCCCCGGCGCAGGCGTTGGAGTTATGTACACACGTTGGACAAACGCACAGCCGTTGGAGTTGCACGGCCGGCGGATCTCCAACGCACGTACCGATC
>Ga0209607_1000460_pt1 | contig 36308 bp, 29 predicted proteins | sample AD_UKC117_MetaG_FD_184413 | JGI IMG/M metagenome (GOLD analysis project Ga0209607, IMG submission 184413) | Active sludge microbial communities of municipal wastewater-treating anaerobic digesters from Hong Kong - AD_UKC117_MetaG (SPAdes)... | ecosystem: Engineered > Bioreactor > Anaerobic >... | reverse complement strand
ACCCCTAAGCGACCCGACCATGGAACATTTTCAGTGGGACAGCTGGCACTACAGCGCCTTTGATGCCAAGTTGGCGGACCAGGGAATATGCAGTTACTCTCCGCTGCTATATCATGAGGTTCCTGGGTATTATCGCAACCGCGAAGTTGAAGTGGATGTGGCCATGTTGAGGGTGTGCCCGATGGACCGATTTGGCTATTTCAACTTCGGCATTAATGCCTCCCATTGCGAGGCCGTGATCGAAAACGCCCGCATCGCTATAGTCGAAGAGAACGAATCCATGCCCTATGTCTACGGCGGTAATGGTAACCAGATCCACATCTCGGAGATCGACATGATCGTCAGGGGCGAGAACGAGCCCATGGCCAATGCGCCTCTGTTGGAGGCTACCGAGGCTGAAAAAAGGATTGCCGAGCATCTGCTCGAGGATATTCATGACGGCTGCTGTATTCAGTTGGGAATAGGCGGATTGCCCAATTATTTAGGCAAACAGATCGCGGCGGCGGGTTTGAAGGACCTGGGCGTACATACCGAGATGATGGCCGATGCCTATGTGGAGATGTGGGAGAAGGGTTGTATTACCGGGGCCAAGAAAGAGCTGGATCGCAAAAAGATGGTATGTGCATTTGCGCTTGGTTCACCTCACCTCTATGAATTTATGGACCATAATCCCATGATCGCCTGCTATTCGGTGGATTACACCAACAATCCCTATGTTATTGCCCAGATATCCAACATGATATCCATCAATGCCTGCCTCGAGGTGGATTTTTATGGTCAGGTGGTTTCCGAGATGCAGGGTCCCCGGCAGATAACCGGAACCGGCGGGCAATGGGATTTTGTTTACGGAGCCTATCATTCCAAGGGCGGCAAGAGTTTTCTGTGTATGCCTTCGACATTCAAGGCCAAGGATGGGTCGCTCCAATCCAAGATCAGGCCGCTGTTGACACCGGGAGCCGCCTGTACTGTATCCCGGCAGCTGTCTCATTATATCGTTACCGAATACGGTAAAGCCCTGATGAAATGTCAATCTATCTGGGTCAGGACTGAGAACCTGATCAATATCGCCCACCCCGATTTCCGCGACGAGTTGATTGCCGAAGCCAATAAAATGGGCTTTTGGAAGAGGACCAACAAGATTGCTCCTTAGGATTCATATCGTACCTTAAATCGAATTGCTGAGTCTCCAGAGCGTGTCATGGGGACGGGGTTGTTGACAATATGAGCTTTTCGCTATTTATGGGGCGATTTACTGGAGGACAGCGTACCTTAAATCGAATTGCTGAGTCTCTATGGGCTCCCCGTAAGTGGAAGGTTCTTATGCTGACCGCTCACCGGGGAGCCTTGTTTATGCTTGGCTTCCCAATCACTGCACCTGCTCGCCCCCCCTTGCTGGCCGGCCATAAGACCGGAGAGGGCACCTGGCTGGGCAGGCAGCCTTCACTGTCACACTAGTGTCCATAGGCCGGGAATGAACTTCGATGCTCCCGAATATCGGGACAGCCCTAGGCATATAATAGGGCAGGACGAGTTGGGAGGGGTCATGGATGTTTAAACAGAGACGCCCGTATAGCTATAGGATTCGGACCAGATACGGTTTTCCGTATAAAAGAGCAGCGCTGTCGGTGGGTTTGGTGTTGATTGCCCTGGTCGGGTTTTTGGCGGTCCGCCAGGCGGTCTACGTCAACAGTCTGAGCAGCCGGCCCATGCAGGTGGCGGTGGTGGAAGCTATTGATAACCTTCGGCCGGCCTTGCTGGCCAATCATGCTCAGGTGCTGGCGGCCAGTGCGGTATACGAAGGTCTGGTGTATTATGATGAAAAGAGTGGCGAGATCAAGCCCCGGTTGGCTCATAAATGGGAGTACTCCGAGGAAGGCAAGGTCCTGACTATCGAACTCAAAAAAGACGTGGTTTTCAGCAGTGGTCGGCCCGTTACCGCTGCGGCGGTCAAAGCAGCCTGGGAGAAGAACTTTATCTCCACCAGTGATTGGGCCAACCAGTGTATGTACCTGCGTATCGGCGGGGCAGGAGAATATATGACCGGCAAGCTCAAGGAAATCTGGGGCCTCCAGGCCACCGGCGAGCATACGCTGAAGATAACCCTCAACAGTCCCGATGGGGCTTTTATCTATGCCCTCACCAACCCAATATTTTGGGTAATCGACACCACCGAAGAACCGAAGGACGGCGAATCCTACCCGGGGACGGGACCTTTTACAGTCCAGCAGCAGGCCAAGGACAGCCTGGTTCTGCTTCGCAATGATGCATATCACCAGGGAACGCCTCATTTGGCCGCCATCACTTTCACTCGTTACCAGGATGAGGAGAAAGCCCTGGCCGCATATAAAGAAGGGAAAGTTGATTACCTGGACCGTCTCACCTTGACCCAATTGCCCGCCCTGGCTGCCGACCCCGGCACCAAGGGCCTGCTCGTCCAAAAACCGCTGATGGAGGTTTACTGGCTGGGCTTCAATCTTCACCAGCAGCCTTTCGCCAACAACTATCTGCTGCGCCGGGCCCTCAATTATGCGGTCGACCGTGAAGCTATTATCAAAAACATCCTGGGTGATGGTTATCTGCCCGCCAAAGGGGTCCTGCCCCAGGGGGTGGCCGGCTATAATGAACACATGCGGGGTTATGTTTATGACCCGGAAAAGGTCCAGCAGTTGCTGGCCGATGCCGGCTTCCCGGGAGGCAAAGGTTTGAAGCCGCTCACCCTTACCATCAACAGTGATCCCGGCCATCGCCAGGTGGCCCTGGAAGTGGCTCGGCAACTGGGCTTGCAAGGGATAACGGTCCAGGTCCAGGAGCAGGATTGGAGCTACTATACCAAACAGATCACCAATATGCGTTTGGGTTTCTTCCGATTGGGATGGAAAGCCGATTACGCCGACGGCGATAATTTTCTTTACACCCTTTTCCATAGCTCCACCGCGGGCAGCAACCTGGTGGGTTACAACAACCCCCAGGTCGACAAACTGCTCGACGATGCCAGGGCCCAATACCAGGATGAAGGAGCCCGCATCAAACTGCTGAAGAGAGCCGAGGAAATCATAGTGGACGACGCGCCATGCCTGTGGCTGTTCCAGAAGAAGTCGACCGTTCTGCTGGGCCAGGACGTGCGGGATTTCCAGATCGACTGCTTGGAGTGGGTCAACTGGACGGAGATGGGGGTTTCCTCGTGACAAACGGTCGTTGGGACAGGATGATGGAGCCATGCCTGGTGAGGACACAAATGGTGTTGATAGGCCCCGGGCAGGGCGTAACAGCGGGGCAGAGCCCTTAGGCCAATTCATTGACAGGGCTTTGGTTGTGACGTATAATAGTCCATGGTCGTCACCGGCGACCATTTAACCTGAATCGTGCGGCGGTGGTGGAATCGGCAGACACGTGCGTTTGAGGGGCGCATCTTTCACGAGGTGCGGGTTCAAGTCCCGCCCGCCGCACCATAACTTCGATATTTAAGCTTTTGCAAATCTGCAAAAGCTTTTTTGTTGTCACGGGGACGGGGTTGTTGACAACATTTTACTGATGCATTAACCTTTTCTCGCATGTCACGGAGCGTGTCATGGGGACGGGGTTGTTGACAACATGAGCTTTTCGTTATTTCTGGGGCCATTTACTGGAGGGCAGGACGGAGGTATTCTTTTGAAGCGTTCCAAAATACCCATATTGCTCGCTATTCTCGCAGCAGCGTGCTATGGTGTAAGCTCACCAGTTTCAAAATATCTCTTACTTGAGCTGCCACCAACATTTATCGCGGCCTTGCTATACTTGGGTGCTGGTTTGGGAATGGCGTTTGTCAATCTATTCAGAAGCAGAACGAATGCTGAGCAAAAGGAAGCTCGAGTTACAAAACGAGAAATGCCGTACGTCATCAGCATGATTGTTTTGGACATAGCTGCACCAATAGCATTGATGTTCGGGCTGTCAATGACGACGCCTGCCAACGCTTCCCTGCTAAACAATTTTGAAATTGTTGCCACCTCCTTGATTGCATTCTTTGTATTTAAGGAGGCTGTCGGCAAGCGTATGTGGATAGCGATAACGCTCATCACTTTAGCTAGCATAATATTGTCTTTCGAGGACATCAGCAGCTTGTCGTTTTCGTTCGGTTCGTTGTTGGTGCTTGCCGCTTGCATATGCTGGGGATTTGAGAATAATTGCACACGAATGTTGTCGATCAAAGATCCGTTGCAGATCGTGGTTGTCAAAGGTTTTGGCTCGGGCACTGGGGCATTAATAATTGCGATTGCAATACGGGAATATTCATTTAATGCCTTGTTTATCATATATGCATTATTGCTAGGATTCTTTGCTTATGGCTTGAGCATATATTTTTATATCCTGGCTCAAAGGGAGTTGGGTGCAGCGCGGACAAGTGCTTATTATGCTATTGCGCCGTTCATTGGTGTGGGTTTATCGTTTATAGTTTTCGGCCAGGCGATAACGGCTTCATTTATCATCGCTCTAGTTATTATGATTTTTGGTGCGTATTTTGCCGCAGTTGAAAAGCACAAACATTTGCATATTCATGAAGCTACCGAGCATGAACATCGACACAATCATTCCGATGGACACCATGACCACGTCCACGATTCTCCCGTAGCGGAGCATAGTCATCCGCATAAGCATGAACAAATAACTCATGAACACACTCACACACCCGACACTCATCACAATCACATCCACTGAATATGTCACGGGGACGGAATATGTCACGGGGACGGGGTTGTTGACAATATTTTGTGTGACACCGGCGCACGCATGTCATGGGGACGGGGTTGTTGACAATATTTTCCTGATGCATTAACCTTTTCTTGGAAGGTGTAAAAAATTGGCAAGAAAACCGAGAAAGAAAAGTGAAAACGACATTTATCATATCTTGATGAGGGGGATAAACCGACAGGTTATCTTTGAAGACGAGTACGATTACGGGAGGTTTGTTCAAACTCTAGAAAAATATAAGGAATCAAGCGGGTTCGACCTATATGCTTATTGTTTAATGAGCAATCATGTGCATTTGCTGCTCAAAGTGGGGCAAGAGCCTTTGGAACAGCTGATGCGCCGGATATGCGGAAGTTATGTTTATTGGTATAACGCCAAATATGATAGGGTTGGCTATTTGTTTCAAGGGCGATTTAAGAGTGAAGTGGTGGAAGATGACAGCTATTTTCTGACGGTTCTGAGGTATATACATCAAAACCCAGTAAAGGCCGGTATTGTGAAGAACACTGACCAATATAAATGGAGTAGCATGGGCGAGTATATGGGTGAACCGAAGCTGATTAAAACCACATTCGCATTAAAATATTTTGGGCTGGAACCGGAAACAGCACGAGAAAGATTCAGCGAATTTTGTTCGGCAGCCAATGATGATCGATGCTTGGAGGCGGAAATCAAGAAACATCGTTCAGATGAGGAAGCCAGGGAATTGATACGAAAGGTTTGCCGAGTTGAAAGCCCAGTTGATTTACAGGGCTTTGACAAAGTAAGGCGAAATAACTATTTGAAAGAATTGAAAGAGAACCATCATCTATCGGTCAGGCAGATTGAGAGATTAACGGGGATCAATCGAGGGGTTGTATTGAAGGCGTAAAAAGTTGTCAACAACCCCGTCCCCGTGACATCCTAGCCTTCTACTTCTACTTGAAAACCACCATACGCCATTCGCTTCATGTCAAAAGGTATCGAAAAGTCTTCCTGTCCTTCCATTTGTTTGCTCATTTCTTCCATCATCTTGGCATTGACTTCATCTCGGTGTTCTTTAGATTTAAAAACGATAAAAGAAAACCATACAGTCTCATCACTTTTTGCTCCGGCCATTTCGGGAAAGGCACGTGTTTTTTCATCGCCTGAGCCCTGTGGAACCATATCGTCTCCACGACATTCATAGTATTCTAATGCACCAGCCTTCATCCAAATATCACGGCCTTGTTCTGCCATCTTCCTGTATTCTTCAGTCTTATCATTTGGCACTACCAATACAAATCCGTCCACATATTTCGCCATTGTATTCGCCACCTTTCTTCTGATACTAGACTTGTCTTTAGTATAACAGAAGAGTCGGTTTTCCTATTCGGAAGCTGCATCAGAAATATCCGAGGTAATAGAGGCGTTGGATTGAAGACATAGAAAAGTTGTCAACAACCCCGTCCCCGTGACACGTTTAAATTACTAAATGTTCCCCAAAGTTACTAAATAACTTGAGATAGAATACTCAATTGTCTATAATAATACCCAAAATCCAGATTATATGCGGAGGTAATATGAATACGAAATTGTACTCAATTCAGGATCTGACAAAGATTTTAGACCTTCACCCCAAAACGATTTTGCGTTTCATTCATGAAGGGAAGATCGCAGCCAGGAAGATTGGTCGGTCCTGGCGGGTTACAGAAGATGATCTTAGGACTTTTTGCCATGGTGAGTTAGCTGGAAGTAAGATGCTCGAGTTGCCTGAAAGATCCCAATCCCTGAAAGATCGAATCAAAGTATCGGCTGTTATTGAGATCAGCGGGCAGAATCCGGAGGAAGCATCGAGAATATCCACTTCCATTATTGCGATGAGGAACAGTGACAGGGACTCAGGCGGAAATACCCGGTATGATTTTTTCTATTATCCGGAAATAGAAAACGCCAAATACGTGTTTTATGGCAGTCCCAGTTATATCAGGAGGATAATCGAGGCGTTTGAGCAGCTGTGCGCAGAGAAAGGGAATCAGGATGATTAAACCCGCTTATAAAAGCGAAGCAGGGAGGAACATGGTAGAAACCATGTATCGGGATGTTCTGGCGGCGCATTCGGAGTACCCCTTTGAGCAGTTGTTCGTCACTACGGACATCGCTGAGACGCATGTCCTCAGGTTCGGTGACGCGTCAAAACCACCGCTGGTTATGATCCATGGATCTTTATCCAACAGCGCGGCCTGGCTGGGCAGCATCTCTTATTTTATCAATGATTTTTGTATTTACTGCGTCGATATTCCCGGTGAACCTGGCTTGAGCGAACCAGTCCGTTGTTCACTGGCATCGGATGAACCGCTTATGTGGCTATGTTCGCTCCTTGATCGTCTGGGAATAGATGACGTGTGTCTGGTTACGATGAGCATGGGCAGCTGGTATGGATTAAACCTGTTGATACACAGGCCTGATAGAGTGCGAGCGTTATCGATGATCACCGCCGGCGGGATTGTCCCCGCCAAGACCAGTTTTATCTTCAAGGCCATATTGTATATGATGCTCGGTAATTTAGGGCAGAAAATGCTGAACAGAGCAGTGTATCATAAGGCTGAGGTGCCGCCAGAGGTGCTGGAATTCCAGCGGATAACGTCCATGCATTTCAATCCTGTAATAGAAGCGCTGCCAATATTCAGTGATGATAAGCTTCGGGCCGTTACGGTTCCGATTCAGTATTTTGGGGGAGACCACGACGCGTTATTAAATTCAGTTAAAACAGGTGATAGACTGAACAAGCTTATTCCCCATGCGGATATTCATATTCTTAAAGATACCGGACATGTAATTATCGATCAGTTTCCTCTAGTTAAACGCTTTTTATTGTCACGGGGACGGGCCATTGTCATGGGGACGGGGTTGTTGACATCATTTTAATGATACGTTAACCTTTTCTTGGTAGGTGTAAAAAATTGGCAAGGCTTAGGTAGAAAAGTGAAAGCGCTATTTATCATATCTTTATGAGAAGGATAAACCGCAGGCGCCATTTATAGTACAGTTGGCTATTTCAGGATAACTGCTGAAGAAATTGAAAGAGAAACATAATCTCTCAGTCAGGTAGCTTGAGAGATTAACGGGGATCAATCGAAACATTGTATTGAGGGCAAAGAAGGTTGTCAACAACCCCGTCCCCGTGACACGTGCGAAAGACTTGCCAGGTTAGAAGGGCAATTCATTTATAAGGAGTTTACTATGTATGCACCCGGGAATATCGACAGTGAAGCGCTCAGGATCGCCAAGAATTGCCGGCATTACGCCATGTGTAAGATTGATTTTCTCGGAAGCGGCATTTGTGCGTCAGGGCTTGAAAAACAATATGTAAGCTACTTTCCCCAGGGCAGGATGGACCTGTATGCGGCTATCTGTGAAAAAGCAATCCCGGTCACGGAACAATGCGTCGAAATTGCCGACAGCTGTAACCTCTGCGGCAAGTGTGATTATCAGTGTTACTTTGTAACCGAGATGCGTCCCTCGATAGTTATGAAAGCACTAAAGGATTATGTTGATGATTATTTGGCCAACGGCGGCGACATCGTTCCTGTGCCGGAGGATCCCATCCTGGCGGAAATGAGAAGAATTGTCGGCCATTTCTGGGCTACCAGCGATCCCGCCATCGGAATAGCATACCATCATGATCTTTGCCCCCATGTAGAATTCAAGATGCCCCAGTATGTTGTCATGCCGAATTCAAAAGAAGAATTAGCATCCATAATAAGATTATTGAATCACCATGAGATCCCTTATGTTGTGCGCGGCAACGGCGCATCCGCTCATGGTTTGGTGTTCAGCGAAGGGGTGGTCCTGGACCTCCACCGCATGAACACGATTGAATTCGATGAAAAGAACTGGTTGGTGAAAGCGGGGCCGGGGGTAGCGGCTTTTGACCTGCAATCGGCGGCTGCCCGGCGCGGCTTCAGAGTACATACCGCGGAACCGGCCGCCCTGGTGTGTGCCAATATCATGACCTCCGGTTTGCTCTCCACGTTTTCCACCACATACGGGATATCGGCTGACAACTTCATCGACGCGGAGTTTATCGCCCGGGACGGATCACTATTCTCTTTGAATGATATGAAATCCCCCAATCTTTTTTCTTACCAAAACCTAATCGCTGAAAACGAGGCTTTTGCAATATGCGTATCGGTCAGCATGAAACTCCATCCAGTCACCTCGGATGAACGAGGAATTTTGGTACCTTTCAAATCACTGGCAGATGCGCTCGATTTCGCGAGGGAGTGTTCAATCCGGCATATTGGCCTGGCGATCGGGATTCTGGGGGAAGAGTTCATATCATCCTTTATTGCCCCGACCAAGAGGCTGGCTGCCGAAGCAAGAGACATTTTTACCCGGAGACTAGGCATGCCCTATCTCGTCCTTCTCATTGGCGACACATATGCCTTGCGTTCTGTGAATGAAATGGGATATCCGGTCATAGACCAGGGACTCTTCAAAACCCTTTACCAAGGATTGCCGTCGCTTGGTTCCGCCAAGTGGCTGGATTTGTTGGATGAGCTTGCTGACGATGAACCATTTTCTTATCTCAAACTCGGGCAATTCGGTGACTTGGCCGAAATGGCCCTGGCTCCCTCTCCGGCTCAGATGGCATCGGACATTGATCCAGATCTGCGCCCTTTCTTTGAAAAACTCTTCCAAAGACCGGAAATGACCGATCTCGTCTGGCTGAACACATTCAGGATCCAGAGCGCACGCTACAACCGGGAGAAACCAACGGTAGGTCTTGTTTTCTATCTCCCCATTGATACCGCGTTGATTATCGAAATTGAACAGGGGCTGCTGGATATCGCCGCAAAACACCACCTAAAAGGCGCATTTGGTTTCATTACCCCGTTTGACAATGGGAAGCGATGCGTCTGGGAATATGATTATTATTTTGACCACAATGACCCGGATGATATGGCCAAGATTCAACAAGCGGCGCACGAAGCGGGTGCTTTGCTGGATGAATATTCCGCCCAGACAGGCACAGTCAGACAGGTGCGTTATGTCGTTAATCGGGGTTGCTGCAGGAAAGAAAATCTGCTGTATACATAAGTGAGGAATAGAACCATGGAAGGTGAGTCGGGCCGTTCAATCATTCTGACCGGGGCAACAGGATTTTTGGGCGCTTTTCTGATGTCAGGCCTCCTGGAGCGAGGATATCATGTAACCGTATTGGGGCGTCCGGCCAAGAATATGCGGCTGTCGGACCGAATCTCGGGTCTGGTCGGTTGGTTCGGCCTTGATCCCGGGCCGAGACTGTCTGCCATTGAGGTTGATTTTTCGAAAAAGCACCTGGGCCTGGATGATGAGATATATGGTGATCTGTGCGCGAATGCGGGTAAGGTCATCCACTGCGCTTCCGATACCAGCTTTGCGGAGCGCAACCGGAAGCAAGTGATGCTTGCCAACGTAGACAGCCTGCCCTCCCTGCTGGATCTGGCGGTTGACTCCCGGGCGGAACATCTTTACTACGTAAGTTCAGCTTATGCCTGCGGCCAGTGTACCGGTTTATGTATGGAGACGCCGATCAAGAATCAAAGGTTCACCAACGTTTACGAGGAAAGCAAGGCTCAGGCCGAAGAAATCATCAGGCGCAGCTGTCAGGACAACGACGTGCCCCTTTCAATTTTGCGCCCATCTATCGTATACGGACATTCGGAAACAGGCAGATCCCTGAAGTTTAACGCATTATATTACGCGGTAAGATCTATGTTGTTAATACGGGACATATTTCTGAATGATATCCGGCAGGGGGGAGGAAAGTCCAAGAAATGGGGAATCAGCTTGGACGATGATGGCATATTGAATTTGCCGATGAAGATCTGCCTGCCTAACAAGGGATCGGTGAACTTGATACCCATCGACTATTTTGTGGCGACCGTTCTGCGCATCATTGAGCATCCCGGAACCAGTGGCATATATCATATAACCAGCGACAATCCCCCGGACATAACTACGCTGGCCGAATACGCGCAACGTTTTCTAGGTCTTCGGGGTATCGACGTACTGTGGAATCAATCGGGTAAAAATGCTAATCCCAATCCGGCTGAGGAGTTGTTTGACAAGTTATTCGAGCAGTATCGCCCCTATCTTTCTGACGAAAGGATCTTTGACCAAAGCCGCACCCGAAGCATTGCTCCAGGAATTTCTGCTCCCCCTTTTACCTACGAAATATTTGCGCAATGTATGACCTATGCAGTAGCCTGTGATTGGGGGTGGCCCCTTGATCATTCTGTTTGATTCCGCGCAGGGGAGCTGTCAATCGGAAGTATTTTCAATCAATTATTAAACCCTCCGCATGACTGAGAAAGTTGTCAACAACCCCGTCCCCGTGACACTTATATGGCCAATACGCGTCCCTGCTTGCTGCCGTCTTTGAAGTTGAGGCTGTCGAAACACACCTCCCGGGTTTCGATGCGCTCTTTGCGCGGGTCCACCAGAGCAGCAGCAGTCATGGGATATTTCTCGCATCCATAACTGGCGAAATACAGTTTGTCGTTGAAATAGATGGCGTTAAGTTTGGTCTGGACTTTGCGGGTGTAGGATTTGATTTTGCCATGGTACTCGAAGGACTTGAGTATTTCGTAAGCAATTTGAAGCATACTGGCATATGCATGTTTCTTTTCAAATACCGATTCCCCTCCCGGCCAGGTGTATATCCAGCCGGAGGAATCGTCATAAGTCATGCCGGCATGACTTGAGTCCCGGTCGCCATCGGAGCCGGCCGCCTGATTGGCAATCATCAGCACTACGTCCTGGCGGGACAGGGAATAACCGTCGCCATTGGCCACCAATTCCTGCCACCAGTCACCGAAACTATGCCACTTATTCACGAATTCCGGATCCAGCTGGCTGATCGGGGCAAGTTCGCCGGTCCCCTGCCCGGGCAGTTCCCCTTCCAGGCACTTGCGGTCCAGGAGCCCGTAATAAGGCTTGAGCTGTCCCGGTATGTATTGGGTAGTGGTGGACAGCAGGAATAACAGGTTATTCAGCCCCAACTGGCTGAACAGCGAACCCGATTGCTTTCTGTCCTGTAATATAGCCCGGGTACTGAGGGCTATCTCGATGGCTGCTTCAGCATTACCTTGATCATAGCTCGTGGCCTGATCGGCCAGGTTTTGCAGATGATCATTCATCAGTTTCTCCAACTCGTTGGTTTTAGCCATTTCAACACCTCATATTTACTCTCTATTTGATGATAGGGGACGATTCCCTCGGTCGGCCAAAGATCGTCCGTGGGACTCGTCCGAGACTAGTGATAAAGTACCTGTTTGTCATCCAGAGGAGCCGAAGGCGACGAAGGATCCCATCAAAAACACCGTATTGTTGGCCCATATACAGTTGTGAGATGCTTCGCTAACGCTCAGCATGACACATTAAGATACATTTTCAGTAGTCTCGAACCGTCCCCCTGATCATCCCTTTAATCAGTCCACCTAAATATAATGCAAAAAATATCCCGGCACAATAAGAAACAGCCTGCTGGGCGGCAGACTGCAGCTTGTTTGTAAGCTATCTGTACTATCAGTAACGGAGCAGGGACGGCTGTAAAACATTCTTACATGGGTCCCGGTTGCTCTTCATTCTGCGCGTTCTCATTTTGCGGCGGATCATCACTTTGCAGCGGGTTTTGATTGGGAAGTTGTCCGGTCACTTTGTCGGTGTAGGGTTTGATGTCCTCCAGGTAGAAGGGCAGGATGGCTACCACCACATTGCGTTTGCTGAACAGGGCATTGGCGATAAAGAGACTGGTGTTGTTGTGCAGCGCGGCCTGCCACCATTTGGGCACGAAGAATTGTGGCAGCAGCACGGTGATGATGTCGCCTGGTTGCGAGTCATGTTCCTCGGAATCGATATAGTCGCGCAGCGGTCCCACCACCTCGCGGTAGGGGGAGTACCTGACGATCAACGGGATGTCGGTATCCAAGCCCGCCCACTTCGCTTTCAGCTTGTCCGCCTCGCCTTCGTAGGTCTCGATGTGAAAGGCTTCCACTTTGTCGGTCATGGTGCGGGCATAGCGCAGGGCTTTGACAACCATGGCATTGAGGCTGTCGATAGGGACGATGACGTGGTGGGAATAGGCCGGGATCAGTTTGATCATACCCAGGGTATCGTTGGGTATATCGAGCTGCCGGGCCACTGAATTATAGTGGTCTTTGACCCGGAACATGGCCCACATCAGGATCGGCAGCACCACGAACACTATCCAGGCTCCAGCCAGGAACTTGGTTACTCCGATAACAACCAGAGCCGTCAAGGTGACTGCGGCACCGAAACCATTTATCAGGGCTTTGTACTGCCAACCGGGCTGTTTCTGCCGCACCCAGCGGACCAATAATCCGCCCTGGGCCAGGGTAAAGGAAGTGAAAACACCCACTGCATAGAGGTTGATCAGCAAGTGGGTATTGGCTTTGAACACCACTACCAGCAGTATGGCCAGGAAACCAAGAGCAATGATGCCGTTGGTAAAGTTCAAACGATGCCCCCGCAATTTCAGCTGGCGGGGGGCATAGCCGTCCTGGGCTACCACCGAGAGCAGGGTAGGGAATCCCGCGAAGGCAGTATTGGCAGCCATGGCCAGGATTATAGCGGTGGTAGCCTGGATGAAATAGAACATCCATCCCGGGCCGAAGACGTCCACGGCAATCTGGGCGATCACCGTCTGGCGCGGATTGGGTACGATATGGTAGAGGTTGGTCAGGTAGGCCATACCTCCGAAACAGATAATGATGGCGGCGGCCAGCATTACGTAAACGGTCTTGGCGTTCTTGGTGGCGGGGTCTTTGAAATTGGGCACGGCGTCACTGACCGCTTCGACCCCGGTCAGGGCGCTGCATCCCGAGGAGAAGGCCCTGAGCAGCAGAAATATGGTTACCGCCTGGGTCCCGGCTGATACTGGATCGGCCGCTGGAGCGGGTAAGACCGTGTCAGCCCCGGCAGCGTGCTTGAACATGCCTACCGCAACCAGTGATATTATGGCAAATATAAATGCATAGGTAGGTAAACTGAAGATGCGGGCCGACTCCCGCACTCCTCGGACGTTGGCTATTATCAAAAGCATGATGATTATAACCGCGATTGCGACCCGGTGGGTAAAAAGAGAAGGTATGGCTGAGGTTATGGCGGCAGTGGCCGACGATATACTGACCGCCACGGTCAGGGTGTAATCGATGGACAGAGCAGAAGCAGCCGTCAATCCGGCCAAGGTGCTGATGTTTTCCTTGGCTACGGCATAAGCTCCCCCTCCCTGGGGATAGGTGTCGACCACGTTGCTGTAGGAGAACACCAGGATGATCAGCAGCAGGATGACCACTCCGGCCAGGCGCGGCATCCAGATGAATGAAGCCACCCCGATGACCGGCACCAAGACCAGCAGTATTTCTTCAACCGCATAAGCGACTGATGATATCGCGTCGCTGGACAGGATGGGCATTCCCCAGAATACGGTCAGCTTTTCCTCAGAGATACTGGCGCTGGCCATCTTCTTGCCAAAAATCAAGCGCATCAATTGTCTGAACATCTTTAAATTCGCTCCGTCTTTTAATATAAAATACCCATGCACACCAAAATCTACACTCATTATATTGCGGGTGGGCAAAAAGTGGAATTGTATACCAGCATACAACTGGTGTAAATTGGCGCAGCCATGCTGAATAGCTGCCGGTCAGGATATGAGCCATGGAGGCTGAAACGGAGAGGAAAATGGGGATGGCCGCTGGATGCTACGAGGACCTGATATTTTCGCTGCTGTCCAGATATCCGAAAGGATAGATCAAAACGGCATTACACCAGCTCAGGAACAGGTATTGGGCCAGGTTGACGGTGGTCAGCAGCATTAATTCGACAAGACGGTCGGGGGGCAAGCCCGCAAAATGCTCCGCTCCGTCGCAGGTCTCGGACTGGCTGGGGCGAAAGTCGCGCCGGTGGCGGTAGCGGAGCAGATCGTGAGGGTGCTCCTGGATCAGGTAGTCGTAGCGGCGCCGTGCCTGTACATCATTTAGAACGTGATAAGCTTCAGATAATTCGACGAAGCGACACTGGGCATCGGCGCGCGGGCAGACATCAGGGTGCCATTCTTTGACAAGTTTCTTCCAGGCCGATTTTATCTCAGCCTGGCTGGCGCTCACCGGCACTCCCAGAATATTATAGTAATCCTTCACCGTACCCTTGCCCGCACTCATAGCGATGCCCCCCGTAATTAGTATATGGAGATCCCCGGCAATGTGTTTATTAATACGAAACTTCCGGATCATTTCGTAGTGGGGCGGATTATAATATACGCATGATTCGGTCATTTTTAGCCTTGTATTTAAAGGCACCAACAATGTTTAATGGTACCCTTTCCAAAAATAATGGCATTTATCCGGGCCAATGTTCATAGGAAAGTTAAGTGGGTCGGTGTCTCCGCCAAGACCGGGCTGGAATTGCTAACGATGCTTTATATAGGGTATCATAGGAGTGAGCCATATATTGGCATTTGACAGTTAAGAGATCAGGCCGCATTCGCGTGGTGGTATCGCCCGGGGATGGCGCCGGCAGCGGGGAGGCATAATAGAAAGCGGAAGGCTTTGGCACAGGCAGGATCCAAAACGTTGAAAGGGTGTCACGGGAACCGTCCCCTTGAGACAAAGAATTGCTCCAGAGTATACATAGTATATTGGCGGACATTAAGCGCCAGCGTGGAAGCCAGTATATTTATGCATACCTCATATCGACAAAATGGACTTTTTCGGTGGGTCTCGAAAAGTCTATTGGACACAGGCTGGATCCAATACTGGTGCAAGGGTGTCGAGAGAACCGAACCGTCCCTGGACACCTGATATTAGGATAGGAGGAGAATAGTATGTCAGAGAAGCCCTTTTTTGAAACAATGATGGCCAACAATCCTTATTTTTCGATGTCCGAGGATAATCCCTTTGTAGCCATGATGAAGAACAATCCTCTTTTGAACCCATCTGAGGAAAACCCATTTGTGGTCATGATGAAGAACAATCCGTTTTTGAACCCATCCGACGAAAACCCATGTGTGGCCATGATGAAGAACAACCCGTTTTTGAACCCATCCGACGAAAACCCATTCCTGGCTATTATGAAGGATAATCCCTTTTGGTTGGCACTGAATGGCAATCCGTTCCTGACCATGATGAAGGAGAACCCTTTCCTGGAAATGTTCAAGGACAATCCAATGCTGTCCGAAGACAATCCGCTGCTGGAAATGCTGAAGGGATGGCCGTCATTAGTGGGCGGCGAGAATCCGTTTATCCTGATGGCCCAGAACATTCCATATGCTAACCTTTATTCCGAATGGATGCAGGCGGCCAACCAGATGTGGGATATGTGGCTGGTAGGCTTGGGTAGTCTCAGCTGGACCCAGAACGAATTTGAGAATGCCACCCGTAAGCAGTTGGGTGAAATGAAGGCGGCCCGGGAGGACCTGACCAAAGTAGCCAAGGATATGGGCAAGCAGGCGGCCAAGAACCAGATCTCCATTATGCAGGCTTTGGAGGATGCAGTAATCAGAGATCAGGATTCATAGACCAGATCAACGGACAATTCATGGTGAATCAAGCGTCGCTCCCCGCTGGGGGGCGACAGTTGAAAAGGGAGGAAAACCAACGTTTGATACCACATAGTACAAGTTATGAGGACGTGATCCGGGGATTGCAGGTGGATCCTCTGCAAGGATTGACCGCGGAGGAAGCCCAGCGGCGCCTGCAGGAGTATGGCGAGAATCGGCTGGAGGCCAAAGAAAAGAAAAGCATGATCCAGCATTTTTTTGAACAGTTCAAGGATGTCATGATCGTGATCCTGATAATCGCTGCGGCGATTTCTTTTGTTGTGGCCATCTATGAAGGCGAGGGTTTCTTTGAACCGATTCTGATCCTGCTTATTGTAATCCTTAACGCCATAATGGGGGTGGTACAGGAGAGCAAAGCGGAGAAAGCGCTGGAAGCCCTGCAGGAGATGTCCGCCCCTCAAGCCCGGGTGCTGCGCGATGGCTCTGAAATTATCATCGATGCCTTTCAGCTGGTGCCGGGGGACATAATCATTCTGGAAGCGGGCGACTTCGTTCCCGCCGACGGGCGCCTTATCGAATCTGCCAGTCTGAAATCGGAAGAAGCGGCCTTGACCGGGGAATCGGTCTCCAGCGAGAAGGATGCCGGAGTGATAGTGGAGGCGAACGCTCCTTTGGGAGATCGCTTCAACATGGTGTATTCGGGCTGCAGCATAACCTATGGGCGGGGGCGGGTAGTAGTAACCGCAACCGGTATGAAGACCGAAATGGGCAAGATAGCCGACCTGCTGGAAGCAGAGGAAAATGGTCAGACCCCCCTTCAGCACCGCTTGGCGGTGATGGGAAAATATCTGGGCATCATGGCCCTGGTCGTCTGCGCTATCATATTTGCCATCGGCCTGGCGGCTGATATGCGGGTCATGGAGATATTCATGATTGCCGTATCCCTGGCGGTATCGGCCATACCCGAGGGACTGCCGGCCATTGTAACCATCGTGCTGGCCATCGGGGTACAGCGTATGGTCAGTAAAAACGCCATCATTAGGAGGTTACCGGCGGTAGAGACCCTGGGCAGCGCTTCCGTAATATGTTCGGACAAAACCGGCACCCTGACCCTTAATCAGATGACCTTGGTAAAGGCTTTTGAAGCAGAATCATCGGTGCTGGAGGATATTGGAGGGGACAACACGCCGGCTATCAGGAGGCTTCTCACCTATGCGGTGCTGTGCAGTGACGGACGGGTGGAATTCGAAGCCGGGGAGGCGCGCCATATTGGTGACCCTACCGAGACCGCCATCGTTCTGGCCGCTCATAAGAACGGATTGTCGCAGGATGACCTTAACCGCCGCTATCCAAGACTGGCTGAACTGCCTTTCGATTCCGACCGCAAGCTGATGAGTACTGTGAACCGGATTGAAGGCCGTACTGTGGTTATAGTCAAAGGGGCATTCGATGTATTAGACAAGCTGTGTATGGCTGGAGATCTGGAGGCAGGCCGCAGGTATACCGACAGCATGAGCCGCGATGCCCTGAGGGTACTGGCGGTTGCCTACAAGGAGATAAGCGAGATCCCCGACCCGGTTACTAGCGAGGCATTGGAAACCGGATTGACGTTCATGGGCTTGCTGGGCATGATCGATCCGCCTCGCCCGGAAGCCCGGGAAGCGGTAGCACTGTGTAAACGTGCTGGTATCAAACCGGTAATGATAACCGGCGACCATATCATCACCGCCTCCGCCATTGCCGGCCAACTCGGGATTATGAATCCTGGAGATCAGGCGGTAACAGGCAGCGAGCTGATGAATATGTCTGCCGCCGATCTGGAGAATAGAGTGCGCAGCATCTCAGTCTACGCCCGGGTTTCACCCGAAGACAAGATAAGGATCGTACGGGCCTGGCAGCGGCAGGGCGAGGTGGTATCCATGACCGGGGACGGGGTCAACGACGCCCCAGCGCTGAAAGCAGCGGACATTGGCTGTGCCATGGGCATCACCGGGACCGATGTGGCCAAGGGAGCGGCGGACATGGTCCTGACCGATGATAATTTTGCGACCATTGTGGATGCAGTGCGGGAAGGCCGCGGCATCTATGACAACATCAAAAAAGCGGTGGCGTTCCTACTGGGCACCAATATTGGTGAGGTTCTCACCGTATTCACTGCCATGTTGGTGTGGCACCAGTCACCGCTGTTGGCGGTTCAATTGCTGTGGATCAACCTGGTCACCGACAGCCTGCCCGCCATAGCCTTGGGTATGGAGGCGGTGGAAGACGATGTTATGGATCATAAGCCCAAACCCAAAAATGAAAGCATCTTCGCGCATGGGCTGGGCACGCGGATCGCCCTGCAGGGGGCAATGTTTGCAGTGTTGACCCTGATCGCGTTTATGGTCGGATGGCAGGGAACCGGCGACATTGAAGCCGGCCGTACCATGGCTTTCATAGTTCTGGCCTTGACCCAGGTAGTTCATTCGTTTAATATGCGCTCGCATCATTCATTGTTCAAGATCGGTTTCTTTACCAATCGGTACCTGACCGGGGCGGCCCTGATATCCGCGGCCCTGGTAGTGATAGTGGCCATGGTTCCGCCGGTAGCAACGGCATTTGGCATGACCGCACTTACCTCGGAGATGTACCTCATAGCCCTGGGTTTGTCTTTAGTGCCAGTGCTGGTCTTGGAGTTTTCCAAGGCCTTCGGCCTCATTAGACACTCAAGTGAAGAGTAAGAAGAAATACCGCTCCCCACTACGAAAATGCCGGTCAGCCTTCCCACCCCATACCGGCATCGATTGGCCAATGTTCCTGGCGGGAGGAAAAGGCTCGATACTGGGAACATGAAATGGTATACTGCCTAATATTATGGTTTAGCGAGGGAGAGAGTTTTTGGTTAAGATAACCGCAGACAGTACCTGTGATCTGACTCCTGAGATCATCAATGATCTTGATATAGAAATATTTCCTTTGCACATAGTGGTCGATAATCAAACCTATCGGGACGGAGTCGATATCACTCCGGCTGATATTTTCAGGTTGGTTGATGAGGAGGGCAAATCCTGCCACACCACCGCGGTCAATCTGTTCGAATACCGCAGCCGCTTTGAAGAACTGTCAGCCCGCTATGACGCGGTAGTTCACATAAACATCGGTTCCGGTTTTTCATCCTGTCATCAAAACGCTCGATTGGCCGCTCAGGAACTATACAATGTGTTTGCGGTGGATTCCCACAACCTGTGCCTGGGCAGCGGTTACCTGGTTCATACCGCGGCGCTCATGGCCCAGCAAGGGGCCAAGGTCCAGGAGATATTGAAGACGATCCGGGATATGATACCTCGGATCGAATCCAGTTTCGTGGTCGATAAGCTCGATTATCTGCGCCGGGGCGGGCGGTGTTCGTCTATTACCGAACAGGGGGCGCGATTGCTGCAGATCAGGCCCTGCATAGAGGTGGTCAAGAACCGTATGGTGGTGGGGAAAAAGTACCGGGGCAGCTTTGGACGCTGCCTGCAGCATTACATAGAGGACCGATTCCAAGACCGTCGCGATATCGACAGCCGACGGGTCTACATCGCCAACGCCGGATGTCAGCCGGATATCGTGGCCATGGTAAGAGAGACGACAGCTCGCCTGGCCGACTTCGAGGAAATAGTGGAATGCGAAGCGGGGTGCACCATCTCCAACCACTGTGGACCCAACACACTAGGGATCTTTTTTATGCGCGAATAGAAACTCAAGGCCATGAGCGTAAGTCTCCTGCCCCAGGCAATGGGAGCAGGGGATTTTTTATGTCAGCGACTGTCTTAACTAACCGGCTGCGCCGCCAGGCCAGCCGGCAATATTGACACTGGCCATAATATGAGTATGATAATATTTAGCACTCTTTGGCCGAGAGTGCTAATAAATTGCGGGATCCTGCGCCACGCAGTACTTTTATTCAGGAAGGAGACGGATTTATGGCCAAGAAGGAATTTCAAACCGAATCGAAGCGATTGCTGGACCTGATGATCAATTCCATCTACACCAACCGGGAGATATTCCTGCGAGAACTGATTTCCAATGCCAGCGATGCGATTGACAAGATCTATTACAAAACCCTGGTGGATGAATCCCTGAGCTTCAACAAAGACAACTACTACATCAAAATCTCGGTGGATAAGCCCAACCGCACTCTGACCGTTTCTGATTACGGCATCGGTATGACCCGGGAAGAACTCGACGACAACCTTGGAGTGATTGCCCGCAGCGGTTCCATGGATTTTAAAAAAGAGACCGAGCTGAAAGACGGTTACGACATTATCGGCCAGTTCGGGGTGGGTTTTTATTCAGCCTTTATGGTAGCCGACAAGATAACCGTAATCAGCCGCGCCCTGGGGCAGGAACAGGCCTATCGCTGGGAGTCGGAGGGGCTCGAAGGGTACACCATTGAACCGGCCGAGCGGAAAGAAGTGGGAACCGATATCATCCTACGGCTGAAGCCCAACAGCGAAGAGGAGAGTTACGATCAATACCTGCAGGAATACCGCCTGCGGTCTATCATAAAGAAGTATTCAGACTTTATCCGCTACCCCATCAAGATGGACGTGACCCGCTCCCGCCTCAAAGAAGGCTCCGATAAAGAATACGAGGATTACACTGAGGAACAGGTAATCAACAGCATGGTGCCCATCTGGAAGAAAAACAAAAACGAACTCACCCTGGAAGACTATGAGAATTTCTATTTCGAAAAGCATTACGGTTTTGACAAACCAATCAAACACGTCCATATCAGCACCGACGGCACCGTCAGTTACAACGCCATTCTGTATATTCCCGGGCGGATGCCCTTCGACTACTACACCCGCGAATATGAGAAGGGCCTGGAGCTGTATTCCAGCGGGGTATTGATAATGAACAAATGCCCCGACCTGCTGCCGGATTGCTTCAGTTTCGTCAAGGGGATGGTAGACTCTGAGGACCTGACCCTCAATATCTCCCGGGAGATGCTGCAGCATGATCGCCAGTTGAGGCTTATCGCCAAGAATATTAAGACCAAGATTAAAAACGAATTAAAGAATATGCTGCAGAATGAAAGGGAGAAATACGAGAAGTTCTACGAGTCATTCGGCCGCCAGCTGAAGTTCGGTTTATATCAGGGATTCGGGGCTGAAAAGGAATTGCTGCAGGATCTGCTGTTATTCTACTCATCCCGGGAGAAGAAAATGGTCACCCTGGATGAATACGTGGCCCGGATGCCGGAGGAGCAGAAGTACATCTACTTCGCCGCCGGGGAATCGATCGAGAAGCTGGACAAATTGCCCCAGTCGGAAATGGTGGCCGACAAGGGTTATGAAATTCTCTATTTTACCGACGATATAGATGAATTCGCAATCGGTATCCTGATGAACTACCGGGACAAGGAGTTCAAGTCAGTGTCCAGCGCAGATTTGGGCCTGGAGGATGACAAGGAAAAGGCGGAAGCGGAAGATCAGGAAAACAAGGACTTGTTCGGGGCTATGAAGGATCTGCTGGCCGACAAGGTAAGTGATGTGCGGGCTTCCAAACGTCTGAAGAACCACCCGGTCTGCCTCAGCAACGAGGGGCCCATATCCATCGAGATGGAAAAGACCTTGAATGCCATGCCCAATCCCGAATCCCAGCAAATCAAAGCCAATAAGGTATTGGAGATCAACAGTCACCATCCTGTTTTCAAGGCTCTACAGGAGGCATACAGCAGTGACCGTGAGAAGTTCGACCTCTTCACCGGACTGCTTTACAACCAGGCCTTGCTGATCGAAGGTCTGCCCTTGGAGGACCCGGTTGAGTTTACCAATAATATCTGTAAAATTATGATATAAGGTGTAATTTATCGGCACAATACGGCGGTGATGGGGCCAAGATTCAGCAGCGGTCGAGGTGGTCGTCCCACCAGGAGGTATAGACAATGGACTGGCATAAACTGATAATCTACCGAAGCCTGCTGGATGATCAGGTCATCCGCAAGACCTCGCTGTTGCAGGACATGCTCAAGGAACCGGTGTCTGCCCCAACCACTGCCAGGGAAAGCTTATATTACGACATCTACAGCCAGCTGATCGGTTTCTCGCAAGAGCAGCAATTGCCCGGCGATATTTGGCACAACTACCTGGTGGGATTGCTGGCCCGAGATGAGAACCCCTTCAGCCGGGCGGGGGAGAGAGGGGCGGGAATTCCGCCTGGCCTGTTCAAGCTGATTATCCGCGACATGGAGATCATCCGCCAGGCCTTTACTCTGGACTGGGCGGCGGTAACCCGCGCGGTGGGGCCAGATGTCTGTCCGATCTTGAGGTGTTTTCAACCCGGAGTCGGGGTACCTGGTTTTTATGGGCAAAACCTGCAGCAGTTGGGTACGCAACTCGATCTCGACAACGGCCCGATAATGATGGCCGGCCAACTGGCCGAATTTTACGATCGCCGGGGCTGCGGGCTGATGAACCGCTACCTGGCTTTCCGTTGGGATCAGGGCTTGCAGGGGATAACCAGCCATGACCCGGTCCGCCTGGAGGATCTGGTCGGTTACCAGTACCAGAAATTGATCATTACGACTAACACCGAGGCCTTCCTGGAAGGGAAGACAGCCAACAACATACTCCTCTATGGTGACAAGGGTACCGGCAAATCCTCTACTGTCAAGGCCATGCTGAACGAGTACGGAGATAGGGGCCTGCGTATGATCGAACTGCGCAAGAGCCAGTTGGAGCAGTTCCCGGCCGTGATCCGCTCCATTTGCGACCGCGGCCTGCGCTTCATCATATTTATAGACGATCTCTCCTTCGAGGATTTCGAGACCGAATACAAAAACATCAAAGCCACTATCGAGGGCGGTCTGGAGGTAAGGCCGGCCAATGTGCTGCTGTATGTAACCTCCAATCGCCGCAACCTGATCAAGGAAAACTGGAGCGAACGAGCTGCCGACGACGTACATGGATACGATTCCCGCCAGGAGAAGCTGTCATTGACTGATCGATTCGGGATCACCGTGACTTTCCCGTCCCCGGACCAGGAGCATTACCTGAGTATCGTGGAGACCCTCGCCCGCCGCCAGGGAGTGGAACTGGAAACAGAGGAGCTGCGGCGCCGGGCCATGCAATGGGAACGCAATTATCACGGCCGTTCCGGGCGCAGCGCGGTGCAATTCATAAATTCGCTGCATATCTCTTGAGGCCTGCTGCCGGGCAGCGCCGAGCAAAATGGAAATAATGAAAGTAGGAAGCGATGATGAGTGGAGTAGCCGGCTCCGGCCGGGAGAGCTCCGGGGGGGGAAGGCCGCATTCACCGCTGGCCGAGGTGGAGAGAAGCCTGATAACCAAATACCGCCGTCCGATATGGACCCAATTCACCCGGGCGGTCAGGGATTTCGGCCTGATCGAGACCGGCGATCGTATCGCGGTGGCGGTGTCGGGAGGCAAAGACAGCACCTTAATGGCCAAACTGCTGCAAGAGCTGCAGCGCCATGGCAATCGCCAGTTTGAGGTGTGTTTCATCGCCATGGATCCGGGTTTCCACCCCAGCGTCCGCCAGCTGTTGCTGGACAACTGCCGGTGGCTGGAAATACCTGTGACCCGGTTCGAGTCGCATATCTTCTCCATCGTCGACAAGGCGGCGCCCGAATATCCCTGCTACCTGTGCGCCCGCATGCGGCGGGGAGCCCTTTACGCCCAGGCTCAAACGCTGGGCTGCAACAAACTGGCCCTGGGGCACCATTTCGATGATGTGATCGAGACCACTCTGCTCAACCTGTTTTACACCGGCAGCGTCAAGACCATGCTGCCCAAGCTGAAGTCCACCAATTTCCCCGGGTTGGAGCTGATCCGGCCCATGTACTTTGTCCAGGAAAAGGCCATCCGCAAGTTCACCGCTGAGCATGGTATCGAGGCCTTGGACTGTGCCTGCGTGGTGGCGGCGGAGAAAGTGGGGAACAAACGCTACCAGGTCAAGGAGACCATCGCCTACTTGAAGGAACGCTACCCGCATGTGGAGCAGATGATAATGAAAGCGCCCCAGAACATCAATATGGATTGTGTCCTGGGCTGGCAGCGGGACGGCCACAAATACTCCTACCTTGATTTCTATGACCAAGATTGACCTGGTTAAATAATTGCGCGGTTTACATTCATTAGTCTGTTGGGGGAGACCGCTGAGCGGGGACCTTCTGACCGCCGAGAAAAAATAAAGCCTGGATGACCTGCGAAGTGCAGGCAGCTGCCAGGCTTTTTTGCGTTGGTGCTAGCGGGGCATGTTTTGACCGTTGAAAATCTCCGTCATCTCCCGTTTGATCTGCTTTTTGATCCGGACTTTGTCGCGCGGTTTCAGATCCTGCTTGGCGGTTCCGAACAGGTAAGTGTCCAGGTCGAACTCCTTGAGCAGCATCTTGGTATGGAAGATGTTGTCCTGGTAAACGTTGACATCGATCATTTGGTAGAGGTTGCGAGTCTTGCTGGATATATAATTCTGGATGGAATTGATCTTGTGGTCGATAAAGTACTTCTTGCCGTCCACGTCTCGGGTGAAGCCCCGTACCCGGTAATCGATAATGCAAATGTCGGGGTTGAAGGCATGGAACAGGAAGTTCAGCGCCTTCAGCGGCGATATTTGTCCGCAGGTAGAGATGTCGATATCGACCCGGAAGGTGCTTACTCCGCGGTCGGGATGGCTCTCCGGGTAGGTGTGCACGGTGATGTGGCTTTTGTCCAAATGGGCCAGGACCATCTCCGGCAGGGGACCGGGAGATTCGGTGGACAGATCGCCGCAGATCTCGGCCCGGGTCTCGTTCTCGGCGATCAGGATGGTGACGCTGGATCCCTGGGGGTCGTAGTCCTGTTTGGCGATGTTCAATATGGTGGCGCCGATGATATTGGCCACCTTGGTAAGGATTTGGGTCAAACGCTCGGCGTTGTACTCTTCGTCTACATACTCTATATATTCCTGCCGGTGCTCCGGACTGGTTGCGTAGCACACATCGTAAAGGTTGAAACTCAGGGACTTGGTAAGATTGTTAAACCCGTAAAGTTTGAGTTTCTTCTTGAGCGGTTTAGGGTCCATCCATCTACCTCCTTGCATCCGGGTAGGAGCGACAAATCTTGAGTGATTATAATGGTATCATATTGCCCCCCCCAATGCACCTGAATGTACCCGCCCCAAGTGCGGAAAGGCTGGGGAACTTACCAGATGTTTCAAGCCGGAAAAAACGGACAATAAATTGATTCCAACATTGTATACTAGGTGCTAAAATAGCATCAGGCGTGTCCGGTTCTTGGAGGGGAACCGGAATCTAAAAAAAGGGGGTAGAAGATTGAGAAAGGTAAACAAAAAGTTGGTAATCCTGATGGCGATGCTATTGATGGCATCGGTGCTGGCAGTAGGGTGCAGCAGCAACAAGACCACCACCGAACAACCTGCACCGGCAGCTTCGGACACCATCAAAGTGGGGGTCTACGAGCCCTTGACCGGCACCAATGCAGCCGGCGGACAGATGACCCTGGAGGGCATCAAACTGGCCAACCAGCTCTATCCCGAAGTATTGGGCAAAAAGGTAGAACTGGTAGTAGTCGACAACAAGAGCGAGAAACAAGAGGCGGCCAATGCGGTAGCACGTTTGGTCAGCCAGGATAAGGTCAACGTCATCATAGGCAGTTATGGGAGCTCCGTTTCCATGGCCGGCGGACCGGTTGCCAAAGACGCCAAGGTTCCGGTTATCGGCTGTTCACCTACCAATCCGGCCGTTACCCTGGGTAACGAATATTATTTCCGGGTTTGCTTCATCGATCCCTTCCAGGGCACGGTAATGTCCAATTACGCCAGCCAAACCCTGAATGCCAAAACTGCCGTCATTATCCAGGACGTGCAGCAGGATTACTCGGTAGGTCTGTGCAACTATTTTGAGAAGGCCTTTAGAGCCACCAACGGCGACACCTCCATACTGGCCAAGCTCAACTACAACACCGGCGACAAGGATTTCTCCGCCCAACTGACTGAAGCCAAATCCAAGAATCCAGATGTCATCTTTGCTCCGGGCAACTTCCTGGAGGGTGGACTGCTGACCGCCAAAGCCCGCGAAATGGGGATAACCTGCCCGATATTGGGAGGCGACACCTGGGAAGCTCAGGAGTTCCTGGATCAGGTCAAAGCCTACAAGGATATCTATTTTAGCACCCATTTCACCGCTGAGCAGCCGGTTACCGCTTTGTCCACCACTTTCCTGAATGAATACAAGAAAGCATATCCTGATAAAGAGGTAAATGCTTTTGCAGCCCTGGGCTTTGATGCCTACAAGCTGGCCTTGGACGCCATGACCCGGGCCAACTCTGCCGAACCCCAGAAGATCAGGGATGCCCTGGCCACCACCAGCAAATTTGAAGGTGCCACCGGAATTATCACCCTGGATGAAAACCGTGACGCCACCAAGACCGCCATCATTAAAAAGGTTGTAGATGGCAAATTCGTGTTTGAAGGCAAGGTCGATCCCATGTAAACATAATTGAAAAGATTTGGCTCCTCTCCTGCCGCGATGCGGGAGAGGAGCACTCTTTATGTTTGGCCCAAGCCCTCCTGATCCTAATCATGCACTCGATGCAAGGAGCTGATACCTTTTGTCATTGGACGTATTTCTGCAGAACATAGCCAACAGTATAACCCTGGGCAGCCTTTACGCACTTATCGCCATTGGTTATACCATGGTATACGGGATTCTGCGCCTGATAAATTTCGCCCATGCCGATCTGCTGATGGTGGCGGCATATATAGCCTTTTACGGCATTCTGCTCTTCACTCTGCCCTGGTGGCTGGCCTTTGCCATTGCTATCGGCCTGACTACCCTGCTGGGGATAGGCATCGAGAGAGCAGCCTATCGGCCCCTGCGTAATGCACCGCGGATATCGGTACTGATCTCCGCTATCGGGGTCTCCTTCCTGCTTGAAAACCTCGGCATCGTAGCCATTGGTGCCCGCCCCAAATCATTTCCCCGCCCGGAGGCCTTGGTCTGGAACCTGCATTTTGGCAATATCTCGTTTTTGTCCCTGACCATATTAATCCCGGTGGTGACGATAATTCTGCTGCTCTTGGTCACCTTCATGGTCAAAAAGACCAAGATTGGCATGGCGATGCGAGCGGTCTCGCGTGACTTTGAAACCTCCAGCCTGATGGCTGTTAACGTCGATAAAGTAATAACCGCCACTTTTGCGGTGGGTTCCAGCTTGGCCGCAGTGGGCGGTATCATGTGGAGCATGCAGTACCCGCAGATAGATCCCCTGATGGGTGTTTTCCCGGGTATAAAGTGTTTTATCGCTGCGGTCATGGGTGGCATCGGCAGCATCCCCGGGGCCATGCTGGGAGGCTTTGTGCTGGGCTTCTGCGAGGTGTTCCTGGTGGGCTTGTTCCCGGCCGCCTCTGGTTACCGGGATGCGTTTGCCTTCGTGATCCTGATTCTGATCCTGCTGTTCCGCCCGGGTGGCATCCTGGGTGAAAATGTTGTAGAGAAGGTGTAGAGCATGGATAAGAGAAAAAACAGCAAAAACAAACTTACTCTCCTGGTTCTGCTGGCATCCTGCGCTCTGCTCTATCTGGCCGACAGCTACCTGAGCTCTTTCCAGATACGGATACTGAATCTGGCCGCCATATATGCCATCCTGGCCTTGAGTATGAACTTGGTGCTGGGCTTCACCGGCATGTTTTCGCTGGGCCATTCCGGTTTCATGTGTGTAGGCGCCTATACTGCCGCCATCCTGACCATGTCGCCGGCCAGCAAGGAACTGATCTATTATATGGAACCTATCATCCCTGCCCTGGCCAATATCGAGTGGCCTATTTTCCCGGCCATCATCGCCGCCGGGTTGCTGTCGGCCCTGTTCGGGGTTCTGGTGGGCATCCCCGCCTTGCGGCTGCGGGATGACTACCTGGCCATCGCTACCCTCGGTTTTGCGGAGATCATTCGCATCGTGGTCACCAATACGGTTTCCATCACCAACGGTTCACTGGGATTGAAGAACATTCCATCAATTAATAACATCTGGGTTTACTGGGGCTGCGCTATCCTGACCCTGATAGTGATCAAACGCGTTATCAACAGCAGTTGGGGTTATGCCTTCCGGGCTATCCGCGACAATGAGATAGCTGCTGAGGCCATGGGGATCTCACTCTTCAAGCATAAACTGATTTCGTTTACCATCGGAGCCTTCTTTGCTGGCGTAGCCGGAGCTCTGATGGGATTCTTGATCACCTCGGTGGACCCCACCATGTTCAGGTTCCTGTTTACCTTCCAGATCCTTTTGATCGTGGTTCTGGGCGGAATGGGCAGCCTGACCGGCACCGTCATATCCTCGCTGGTCATCACCATAATGATGGAGGTACTGCGGGTAGTGGAACAGCCGTTGAATATCTTGGGCCTTGCCATTCCGGGTTTGTCAGGGATGCGTATGGTCATTTTCTCGATCCTGCTGCTGCTGGTCATCCTCTACTATCGGCAGGGGCTGATGGGAACCAGGGAATTCAACTGGGACTGGGTGCTGGACCGCTTCAAGGTTGGCAAATCGGGGGAGCGGGGTGAAACGGCATGAGCGAGTTGACCCTGCGGACTGAGAAGATATCCATGGAATTCGGAGGATTAAGGGCGGTTTCCGATTTGTCCCTGGAGATCGAACCCGGTTCCATCGTCGGCCTGATCGGACCCAATGGTGCCGGCAAGACCACCGTATTTAACATGATTACCGGCGTCTATGCTCCTACCTCCGGACAAATATATTTTGAGGGCGGGGACATAACCGGGATGAAATCAGACCGCATAACCGCTCTGGGCATTGCCCGCACCTTTCAGAATATCCGTCTGTTCGACTCCATGACGGTACTGGAAAACGTGATGATCTCCAGACATGTGCGAATGCCCGCTACTCTGCTGGAGGCCATAGGTGGTCTGCCTCGTTACAGGCGCGCCCGTGAACGCAATTACCAGGAATGCATGGAACTGCTGGGCAAAGTCCAGCTCGATGATGTGTGGGACGAACCTGGTACCTCGCTGCCCTACGGCAAGCAGCGCCGCCTGGAGATTGCCCGCGCCCTGGCTACCGAACCCCGTCTATTGTTGCTGGATGAGCCGGCGGCGGGTATGAATCCGGCCGAATCCCTTGAATTGATGAACTTTGTCGCCCGAATCAGGGACGAGTTCAAACTTACGGTATTAATGATCGAACACCATATGGAAGTAGTAATGGGCATTTGCGAGAAGATATACGTGCTGGACTACGGGGTTACCCTGGCCAAGGGGAACCCGGCCGAGATCCAGAATGATCCGGCGGTAATCGAAGCTTATCTCGGGGCGGTGGAAATAGATGCTGCAAATCAATAATCTTGAGGTTTACTACGGTGGAATTCATGCCCTGCGGGGCGTTACCCTGCAGGTGCCCGATAATAAGATAGTCACCCTGGTCGGAGCCAATGGGGCCGGCAAGAGCACCCTGTTGCGGGCAATCTGCAATCAGGTACCGGCCGCAGCCGGAAAGGTATGGTTCCGGGATCAGGACATTACCGGTAAGCATACCGTGGACATTATTAAAAGGGGAATCACCCTGGTTCCTGAGGGGCGCCGCATATTCGCCAACCTCACCGTGCTGGAGAATCTGCATATGGGTGCTTATGCCCGCAAGGACAAGGCCGGCGTCAACCGCGATATCGAGGAGATGTATGCACTCTTCCCCCGTTTGCAGGAGAGGCAAACGCAGATAGCCGGGACCCTCTCTGGAGGCGAACAGCAGATGCTGGCCATTGCCCGGGCTCTTATGTCGCGGCCCACCCTCTTGATGATGGATGAACCGTCCCTGGGTTTGGCCCCGCTGCTGGTCAAGGAGGTTTTCCGGATTATCCGGGATATTCACAGCCAGGGTACCACCATTTTACTGATCGAGCAAAATGCCACTGCTGCATTGCAAATTGCTGACTACGGATATGTTTTGGAAACTGGACAGATCGTCCTGGAAGGTCCCGGTCAGGAACTGGCAGTTAACGAAGAGGTGCGCCGGGCTTACCTCGGCAAAGCCTAGAGCGGCAAAAAAGGCTTAATAGCGGCGTTGATTCGGAAGAACCATTCATTCGACGTACGTCAAAGTACGCCTCAATCATGGTATCTTCCGATCGCCTTGCTCTAAGCCTTTTTTGCTCGCCCTACCCGAGTCTGGGGGGATAGGCAGCGGCGTTGATTGGGAAGAACCATTCATCCGACGTACGTCAAAGTACGCCTCAATCATGGTATCTTCCGATCGCCTTGCTCTAAGCCTTTTTTGCTCGCTCTACCCGAGTCTGGGGGGATAGGCAGCGGCGTTGATTGGGAAGAACCATTCATTCGACGTATGTCAAAGTACGCCTCAATCATGGTATCTTCCGATCGATTTCTCTAGCGGCGTGATCGGGAAGAACCAAATAAAAAAATCACAGGCCACCCCCGCCCAATAATGTTGGCAGGGGTGGCCTGGTTCCTTACCCACCATAGCCCCGGCTTGGTCCAGGGCCATATCGTGGTGTTATTCATTTCTCGTGTTTTCTCGGATAGAACTTGCCTTAAGACTCCCGCGTTTATTTATCCAGAACGGTGACCTGAACCGTCTTCTTGCCGAATTTCAAGGCCTCTTGGTGGCTGTCGAAGTACAGATCGATGCGGTTGCCCTTTATAGCATTGCCCTGGTCGGCCGCTATGGCTGCCCCGTAACCTTCTACATAAAGACGGGTACCCATCGGGATAACATTGGGGTCTACCGCCACTATGCCCCTGGCCAAGGGAAGGCCGATATAGGAGGGATAGCCATAGTAAGGCTTGTTGCATTCATAACAACCGTCATAACCGGTAGCCACCATGGTTATGGTCCGATTGCCTTTATCGGCCAAGCCGCGCGATGGTGCCGGCGGGGCCGCCTTCTGGGCCACCTTGACTGGAGCTTTGACCTCCGGCTCGACACTGGCTGCCGCTGCTACCGATGAACCTACCTTGACCGGGACTTCCGCCATATCAGGGAGTCCTGCACCGGCTGCATCGATCACGGCCAGTTGAGGCGCCTGACGGGTGCGGCTGCCAACCATACCATCGGTTAGCATGTGGTTGTCCAACTGCAGGGCAGCCACTGCCTGATATGCTTCATCTGCCAGTATGCCTGCTGCGGCTCCGCTCCAGTAACCGTTGCCGTTCATGAGTTCCTGCATTTGCACTACCGTTTTGATCTTGTGGCTGCTTGACTCATTTTTGGCTGGTACATCGGTTTGGCCTGGGAACAAGTCCATAAACATGAATGGGACTATCAACAAAATAATTAACTTCTTTAAGAACATGATTGAACTCCTTTCTAAACTGTTTGGCACGGTCATTGCATCGAATAATACCTCTTGGCACAATGTCGAAGCAGTTTAGCAGGTAGTGCTGGTATATAGTTTATATACATTCCATTCTTTATTCAAATTGCCTCAAAGCTCTCTATTATGGACAAGTCAAGATAAGCCGGGAAGGGTATGGATATGAGCAAGGATCCTAAAACCTGTTCTGGAATGCTGGGGGATGGGATTAGATGGCAGCCATGAGCAAAAAAGACACTGGCAGCGCTGAATCGCCGACCCATGGGCATGCACATGGTGCCAGAGCCAGCCAGACCCCAAAAAATAAGGCCAACTCAGGTGAGTGACCTTATCGAGGGCTGATTCATATTATGGTCATAGGATTCTAAATGAGGGCGGCCATTGGACTCACACAGCCCCGTCAGGTAGCAACTGGGGTGTAGAGGTGAGGGAGGGCGGTTCTGCTGTGGTTGGCAACAGAACCGTCATAATTGCCTCTACCTGATGGTGGTGGGGACAAATGCGTCGATGATCCCGATCACGAATGCCGCCAGCAAGGCGCCAATCACGCTGACACTGAGCATTGACGGGATGAGATACTGGGCCAGGTAGATCACCAGAGCGGCGATTACGAATCCTACGATGCCACGACTGCGCGGTGATATACTTTCCCCCATCAATCTCTCAATTAAGTATCCCATCAGAGCGATAACCGCCGCCGCAGCCAGGGCGCCCCAGAATCCCGCCACCTTAATGCCTGGTACGAAGTAGCTGACCAGCAGCAGCACCAGGGCTGAGACGATGAAGCGAACGATAGCTTGAAACATTGAGTTACCTCCTTGCCTAAAAATAATTGACTCTGGTTTATAGATTCTCACCCCGGCTAGTAAATTATGCATCTGTACGGTTTATTCTGTTTTGGCAGGGACCGCATCCCGGCTGTGCTTCCCAATCAGGTAACGGACCGCCTCCACCAACGGGGACCAACGGTTCAAGGCAGTCGCCAGTTCAATGGTTCCGGCAACCCCGCAACCAGTGGCAGGCCAGCCGGTGACCATCTCGGTCCCGGACAGGAAGAACAAACAGAAGGCAAAAATATAGCGGGCTATGACTCCATCTCTGGTGAGCATTGGCTACTACTCCTTTCTACTTGATGAACAATAAATAATTCCGACATTTTAGTATTTAGTCGCGAGCGGTAAACGATGTCCGTTAAATAATTGGATGCCCGGTAAATTGTAGACGCAGTGGTTTATAAAATGTTTTGGTGAACACAGAACCCCCCAAATCGTTCCAGGGGCGGCAAATCGGCTCGGTAATTCAGAAAGGTGGCAATAGACTTGTACTGGCGATTACTGTTATCTACCCTGGGGGTGGTTTTTATTTCCGAGATGGGCGATAAAACTCAAATCACCACTTTGCTGCTGGCCGGTGCCAACCCTGGCTATATATTGTGGGTGGCTCTCGGATCAGCCTGTGCGCTGATCTGTGCTTCTTTCCTGGAAGTCATAATAGGCTCGCAGGTTATCGCCCGCTATGTAAAACCCTCCGTCATCAGCCTGTTGTCAGGGATTATTTTCATTATCCTAGGGATATTGTTGTTGCTGGGGGTTATCGGTGATATCCAGTTTTAGTCACGGAGGTCTATGCCGATGAGCACGGAGTTGCTGACCTGGTTGTCGACTTATCTAATCATCATAATCTGCGAGATGGGCGATAAAACCCAGCTGGCGGTACTGCTTCTTACCAGCAACAATCCCCGTGAGCGCTGGTCCATCTTTGCAGCCAGTTCCCTGGCCCTGATTCTATGTGTGTTGGTAGAAGTTACGGTGGGGCTGACACTGGCTCGCTATGTCGGGCCAGCGATGATCAATAAGTTTGCAGGCGGACTCTTTCTGTTCATGGGGCTAATCATGCTGGCCAGACACTTCGACCTTCCCGCTCGCCTTAGGGTTATAAAAGGGAGGCGCGGCGATATTAAGGAAACCGAAGCCCGTGGCACTGAAATCAAAATCTGATTTATAATCTGGCTAATAACTCTGCCCCGAGGTACTTCCGCCACCCTGACCGGATGACTGCCCCTGGCCTGAGGATTGGCCTGACCCGGAGGATTGATTTTGACCTCCGGATTGGCTGGAGATTTTATTCTGCAGGTTGCTCAAATTGGTCATGGCTATTTCCCCTTTGATCATTATCAGTTCTGTCTGGCGGGTTTTTACGGCGTTTTGCAGATCCATAATGGAGAATTCCGTCTTGCTCAGCATCTTGGGATCCACATCTTTGGCTTTAGCCCCCAGGTAGAGCCATTGTTCCTGCATTTTGGGGACATGTTCCTCGGCTTTGTTCCAGTTCTTCTGGCCGGACTCATAGACTGTCGCCATTACCTCATATTTTAATCGGTGGAATTCAGGTGGCACTGCATCGGGAAAATACCTGGACAGTTCTGCATAATTCTTGTAAAGCTCCAGGGCAGCGGTTATGCTGGCGTCGAGCTGGCGGGCAGTAATAGACTGGGTCAACTGCTCCAAAGCCGCGCTGAACTGGCTGCGCGCTTCTATTCCCATCCCGGCTTCGACCGCTTCCGGCATCAGGCTGTTCCAGCTCTCATGGATCTTACGCATACTGGTAAATTCCTTTTGCCAATCATTGCTGGCCCCAGTCGGCTGGCCGGATGGAGCTGCTGCTTGAGTATCGGTTTGACCTGTTTGGGGGGGGATTTGGGTCTGTTCACCGCCCTGGGATTGTCCCTGCTCTCCTTCCGATTCGCCTTCTTGACCACTGCTTTCGCTCTGGTTATTTTGCTTCTTCTTATTAGTGGCAGACGATTGTTCGTCTTGTTTCTGATTGTTTTGCTGTTGACCTTGCTGTTGGCCGGCCTGTTGGGATGAGGTCTGGCCAGCCGAAGGTTGTCCGGTCTGCGCTCCCCCACCATTGGCCCCGGTCTGGGGATTCAGTTGGATCTCCTGCTGCATGGCGCCGCCGCTGCGGGCCTTGATCTTCTTGTCCAGTTCCGCTATCACAGTGTCCAGCTCGGTGCCCAGAGTTTTTAGTTCCTTGGGCGCTTTATTATTCTGGCCGTTTTCCGACGGCTTTTTTTCAGCCGACTGTCGCGCGCATCCGGCTGTCACGCTTATCACTATGATCATAATGAGGACAATAATGGGGCGGAATCTACCCATTTCATACCACCTCAATTTCTCAGCATTTTAATTATCGGCATGTCTGGCCAACGCCGATAATTTATCTTGTCCAGAACTGAATCCAATAATGCCAGCAACTACATGGGATAAAATGTTCTTACTTTTAGCTCCGCTGTGGCCAAGGTTTGATTTGTTTGTTGTATGGATAAAAGCAGTTATAATATATAAGGACTTTGGCGGACTGCACATGATAACCGACTATATCCAATAAATCGCTTCGAGCTTTAAAACAGTTTTTTGACATTGTGACACTACCGTCAGCAGGGGGGAGAAACATTGGTAAAGGAAAACTCGAACCAAGAACGGGTTACCTTATTAGTAGTCACGGGGACCGCGTTTTTGGTACCCTTCATCGGCAGTGCCATCAACCTGGCCCTGCCCCTGCTGGGAGAGGAATATAACAGCAGCGCCCTGCTGCTGGGCTGGGTGGTTACCGCTTACCTGCTGGCTACGGCTGCGCTGCTGTTGCCCTTCGGGCGCCTGGCGGATATCATCGGCCGCCGCAAGGTATTTCTGACCGGATTGGGGTTTTTCACCCTGGTTTCCTTGCTTTGCAGCCTGGCCACCTCGACTGAAATGCTAGTGGCCTTGCGCCTTTTGCAGGGCATAGCTGCGGCCATGATTTTCAGTACTTCGACGGCCATTCTTACCTCGGTCTATCCCCCCGCCCGGATGGGGAAAGCATTGGGCATGACAGTAGCTAGTACCTATACCGGGCTCTCCCTGGGTCCGGTGCTGGGCGGATGGATGAACCATAATTGGGGCTGGCGGAGCCTGTTCTATTTCATTGTGGTCATCAGCCTGGCGGTAACCATTTCTACCGCCGTGTGGCTGAAGGGTGAATGGCGCGGCGCCGAAGGCGAGCGTTACGACTTGACCGGCGCTTTGCTCTACGTGGTAGGCCTTACTGCCTTCTTGTACGGGGTCTCGTCCCTGTCTTCCTCGACCTGGGGCTGGTATGCAGCCGGTCTGGGAGTGGTCTGCCTGGGCTTTTTCGTTTGGTTTGAACTGGGGCAGGAGCATCCCCTGATCCGAATGAAGCTGTTCGTGGAGAATATCCCTTTTGCGTTCTCCAATTTAGCGGCGATGATAAACTACAGCGCGACGTTCGGGTTGGGCTTCCTGCTTTCCATCTACCTGCAGGTGATAATGGGCTACAGCTCCCAAACCGCCGGCATGATCCTGCTCTCCCAGCCACTGATGATGGCCTTGCTGTCCCCGTTGGCGGGGAGTTTGTCCGACCGCATCGAACCCTACAAGGTGGCCACCACCGGGATGCTGCTCACCGCCGTGGGGATGTTTGTATTCCTCTTCTTGAACCAGCAGACTACAATGTACTTGGTGATACCCAATCTGGCTCTGATCGGGCTGGGTTTTGCGTTGTTTTCTTCGCCTAATACCAATGCGGTAATGAGCTCGGTGTCGCCGCGTTTATATGGCATAGCATCCTCCACCCTTGGTACCATGAGAAATGTCGGGCAGGCGGTCAGCATGGCTATTGTAACCTTGATAATGGCCGCCTACCTGGGTCAGGCTCAGCTCAG
>Ga0209607_1000459_pt1 | contig 36311 bp, 31 predicted proteins | sample AD_UKC117_MetaG_FD_184413 | JGI IMG/M metagenome (GOLD analysis project Ga0209607, IMG submission 184413) | Active sludge microbial communities of municipal wastewater-treating anaerobic digesters from Hong Kong - AD_UKC117_MetaG (SPAdes)... | ecosystem: Engineered > Bioreactor > Anaerobic >... | reverse complement strand
CCTGGTGGATCCGCCAGGCCATCACGCGCTCGATCGCCGACCAGGCGCGCACCATCCGCATCCCGGTGCACATGATCGAGACCATCAACAAGATGAACCGCATCTCGCGCCAACACCTGCAGGAATTCGGCTTCGAGCCCGACGCCGCCCTGCTGGCCGAGAAGATGGAGATCCCGGAAGAGAAGATCCGCAAGATCATGAAGATCGCCAAGGAGCCGATCTCCATGGAAACGCCGATCGGCGACGACGACGATTCGCACCTGGGCGATTTCATCGAGGACCAGAACAACACCGCGCCCGCCGATGCCGCCGTGCAGGCTGGCCTGCGCGACGTGGTGAAGGACATCCTCGACGGTCTGACCCCGCGCGAAGCCAAGGTGCTGCGCATGCGCTTCGGCATCGAGATGAGCACCGACCACACGCTGGAAGAGGTGGGTAAGCAGTTCGACGTGACGCGCGAGCGCATCCGCCAGATCGAGGCCAAGGCGCTGCGCAAGCTCAAGCACCCGAGCCGCTCGGACAAGCTGCGCAGCTTCATCGACAGCCTCTGACGCCCACCCCCAGGCTGCGCGGACTTCGTTCCGCTCCGCCACCCCCCTCGAGGGGGCACCGCTGGTGGCCGGGGAGACCCCGGCCACGGCGGTTGCTGGTCTGGCCTGCTCCGCGGCCTTCCGGGGGCGCCATGGGGGTCGTCGTGCCGCGAGGGATACGCAGCACCATAGCAGCCCGTCAGGACGCTGAAATTTGAACGAAACAGGCCACCAGACGGCTCGCGGCGGGCGCAGGCAGCTATGCTTGTGATAGCTTTCGGCAGTGCAGCCCGCCCCCCTGTTGTCCCCGCTGCGGGCGGCCACGAGGCCCGGTGCGGCCGGGGGCTTTCTCCAGCGCTGCGGCAACACTTGTGGCACTTTTTTTTTGATGAAATTGGCCTCCGGCCCATACACAGCGGGCGCAGGCAGCTATGTTGGTGATAGCACCTTGACCGTGAAAGCCGCCCGCCCATGAACCCCGACGCCGCTCAACTCTGGCGCGCCCCGCGCTGGGCGCTGGCGGTCCTGCTGGCCGTGCTGGGCATGCTGGGGCCGTTCTCGGTCGACACCTACATCCCCGCCTTCTCCGGCATCGCCGCGTCCACCGGCGCCACGCCGCTGCAGCTGCAGCAGACGCTGTCGGCCTACCTGTTCGGCTTCGCCTTCATGAACCTGTTCCACGGCGCGCTGTCCGACAGCTTCGGGCGCCGGCCGGTGGTGCTGTGGGGACTGGCACTGTTCACGCTGGCCTCGGCCGGCTGCGCACTGTCGCAGAGCATCGGGCAACTAGTGTTCTTCCGCGCGCTGCAGGGGCTGTCGACGGGCGCCGGCATCGTGGTCTCGCGCGCCGTGGTGCGCGACATGTTCCCGCCCTCGGAGGCGCAGAAGGTGATGGCGCAGATCACCATCTACTTCGGCGTGGCGCCGGCGGTGGCGCCCATGATCGGCGGCTGGCTGCTGGTGCTCGCGAGCTGGCACGCCATCTTCTGGTTCCTGGTGGGCGTGGGCGTGGTGCTGTTCGTAGCCAACTTCCGGCTGCTGCCGGAGACCCTGCACGTGCAGGACCGCCAGCCGCTGCGGCTGGGGCACCTGATGCGCGGCTACTGGCAACTGCTCTCCGACCCGCGCTTCCTGCTGCTGGCACTGGCCTCCGGCGTGCCTTTCAACGGCATGTTCCTCTATGTGCTGTCAGCGCCCTCCTTCCTGGGCAACATCCTCGGGCTGGCGCCGCAGCAGTTCTTCTGGTTCTTCGTGCTCAACATCGGCGGCATCATGGGCGGCGCCTGGCTGTCGGGCCGCATGGCGGGCGTGGTGCGACCCAAGAACCAGATCATGCAGGGCTTCCGCGTGATGCTCGGCGTGTCGCTGCTCAACATCATCGCCAACGCGCTGTGGGCGCCCAACCCCTGGTGGGCCATCTGGCCGATCGCCGCCTTCGCCTTCGGCTGGGCGCTGATGACGCCGGTGGTCACGCTGCTGGTACTGGATCTCTACCCGCAGCGGCGCGGCATGGCGTCGTCCCTGCAGGCGGTGGTGGGCTCGACCGCCAACGGCGTGGTGGCGGGCGCGGTGGCACCGCTGGTGATGCACTCGCACATGGCGCTGGCGCTCACCTCGCTGGCGTTTCTTTCGGTGGGCCTGGTCGCGTGGCTCTGGCTGCGGCGCCACTGGCCGGAAGTGGGCGCCGTGGGCTGAGGCCTACCCGGGGCCCACCAGCCGGCGCACCGTCTTCAGCAGCAACCGGCGCGGCGCGAAGCGCGCCCCCATGGCCAGCAGCGCGCTGCGCCAGCCGTGCACGGCCACCGGCCGGCCCGCGAGCATGGCGCGCACGCCGAACCCGGCCACCTCTTGCGCCGAAGGCAGGCGGCGCCCCTTGACCATCGCGCTGGCGTCCATGCCGCGATGTTCCACGAACGCGGTCTGCGTGAAACCCGGGCACAGCGCCGTCACGGTGACACCGGTGTCCCGCAGCTCTTCCGACAGCGCCTGCGACAGCGACAGCACATAGGCCTTGGCCGCCGCGTACACCGCCATGTAGGGCACGGGTTGGAAGGCCGCCGCGCTGGCCACGTTGAGCAGCTTGCCGCGCCGCGCGATCAGGGCCGGCAGCAGGCGTTGCGTGAGCAGGGTCAGCGCCACCACGTCGAGCTGCAGCGTGGCGCGGTAGCTGGCCGCGTCGACCTCGCGGAACAACCCGTAGTCGCCGATACCGGCGTTGTTGACCAGCACGTCGAGGCCACCGCCCGGCATGGCCTGCGCCACCGCTTCGGCCACCCGCTCGGGGGCGTCGGGCGCCGTCAGGTCCAGCGCCAGCACCCGCACCGGCACGCCGTGGCGACCAGTCCATTCGGTGGCCAGCGCTTCCAGCCTGCCTGCGCTGCGCGCCACCAGGATCAGCCCGTAGCCGCGCGCCGCCAGTTGCTCCGCGATGGCGCGGCCGATGCCGCCCGAGGCGCCTGTGACCAGCGCCGTCGGGCCAGCCGGCTGCCCCTGTGCCGTCGCCACCGTCACACCACCACGGGCTCGGGCTCCAGCCGGATGCCGAAACGCTCGTACACGCTGGTCTGGATGGCCCTGGCCAGCGTCATTACCTCGCCGCCGGTGGCCGGCTGCTCGTGGCCGCCGGTGTTCACCAGCACCAGCGCCTGCTTCTCGTACACGCCGGCGTTGCCCACGCGCTTGCCCTTCCAGCCGCAGGCGTCGATCAGCCAGCCTGCGGCGAGCTTGAAGCTGCCGTCTGGCATGGGGTAGTGCACCACCTTCGGATCGCGGCCGATGATGTCCTGGCACTGCTCGGGCGTCACCGTGGGGTTCTTGAAGAAGCTGCCGGCGTTGCCGATCACCGCCGGATCGGGCAGCTTGGCGCGGCGGATGGCCACCACCCACTCGTAGATCTGGCGCGCCGTGGGCTCGGCAACGCCCGTTTCCTGCATCTTGCGCTCCAGATCCAGGTAGCCCAGCACGGGCTTCCAGGCCTTGGGCAGCGCGAAGCGCACGCGCAGGATGAGCGCGCGCCCGGCCAGGCCAAAGCCCCCGGGCTCGGCCGGTGTGTGCTTGAACACGGAATCGCGGTAGCCGAAGCCGCATTCGGCGGCGTTCAGCGTGAACAGCTCGCCGCTGCGCAGGTCGATGGCGTCCAGTTCATGAAAACGGTCCTGCAGCTCGACACCGTAGGCGCCGATGTTCTGCACCGGGCTGGCGCCCACGGTGCCGGGGATCAGCGCCAGGTTTTCCAGGCCGCCCAGCCCTTGCTCCAGCGTCCAGGTGACGAAGTCGTGCCAGTTCTCGCCGGCGCCGGCTTCGACGATGGTGTGGCGGTCGGTCGCTTCCAGCACGCGGCGCCCCATGACTTCGACCTTCAGCACCACCGCCCGCAGGTCGCCGGTGAGCACGATGTTGCTGCCGCCACCCAGCACGAACCTGGGTTGCGCGGCCAGCTCCGCATCGGCCAGCACGGCGCGCACGTCGGCCTCGCCCCGCACACGCACCAGGGCGGTGGCGCGGGCGGCGATGCCGAAGCTGTTGAGGGGTTGCAGCGGGACGTTGCGCACGACGAACATGGGACAATTGTCGCATCGCACCCCCGTCCTCCGCTTCGCAGCAAGGCCCGCCATGAGCATCGAAATCGCCAAGGAAGATCGCCAGCAGGCCGTCGATTCGATCATGCGCTACTTCGAGCAGCACATGGAAGAACGCATCGGCAACATCGCTGCCGGCGGGCTGCTGGGTTTCTTCCTGGAAGAGATCGCGCCGCTGGTCTACAACCGCGCGGTGGCCGACGCCCAGGAGCGCCTGCTCGGCAGGGTGCAGGAGCTGGATCTGGAGCTGCACGAAGACGCGTTCCAGTACTGGCGCAAGTACGAGCGCGGGCGCCAGGGCCGCTGACCGGCGCACGCACGGATCTGGAAACGATGACAAGGAGTTGACCTCATGCCCTCTTTCGACACGGTTTGCGAAGCCGACATGGTGGAAGTGAAGAACGCGGTGGACAACGCGGCCAAGGAAGTCGGCACGCGTTTCGACTTCAAGGGCACCAGCGCCGCCATCGAGCTGAAGGACAAGGAGATCACCCTGACGGGCGACGCCGACTTCCAGCTCCAGCAGCTGGAAGACATCCTGCGCAACAAGATGACCAAGCGCAACGTGGACGTGCGCTTTCTCGACAAGGGCAGCGTGCAGAAGGTCGGCGGCGACAAGGTCAAGCAGGCCATCACCGTGCGCAACGGCATCGCCAGCGAGGACGGCAAGAAGATGCAGAGGCTCATCAAGGACAGCAAGCTCAAGGTGCAGGCCGCCATCCAGGGCGACGCCGTGCGCGTGACCGGCGCCAAGCGCGACGACCTGCAGGCCGTGATGGCGCTGCTGCGCAAGGAGATGAGCGAGCTGCCGCTTTCCTTCAACAACTTCAGGGACTAGGGCCTGTTGACGCTGTTTTGGGCGTGCGAACAGGCCCTGGTAGCCCACCCCTGAGCCGCTGCGCGGCTTCCCCCTGGGGGACGCATGTGCCGGCCCCTGCTCCCGAACCCGACCTGAAACCACCATGCGCTCCTGCCTGTTCTGTGCCTTGATCCTGCTGGGCTCTGCGTCTCCTGCGTGGGCGCAAAGCGTGGCGCTGCAGGGCATGCTGGGCAGCAAGGCGCTGCTCATCATCGACGGCGGCGCCCCGCGCACGCTGGGGCCGGGGCAATCCGCCCAGGGGGTGAAGGTGCTCTCCACCAGCGGCGACCAGGCGGTGGTGGAAGTGGGCGGCCAGCGCCGCACGCTGCGCGTGGGCGAGGCGCCGGCCAACGTGGGCGGCGCGCGCATGGACGGCGGCGGTGACAAGGTGGTGCTCACGGCCGACAGCCGCGGGCACTTCTTCTCTGAGGGCAGCATCAACAACCGGCCGGCCCAGTTCATGGTGGACACCGGCGCCAGCGTGGTGGCCCTGGGCGAAGGCGAAGCTCAGCGCCTGGGACTGGACTACAAGAAGGGGCGGCGGGTGCAGGTGGCCACGGCCAACGGCGCCGCGCCGGCTTATCTGTTCAAGATCGACCAGCTGCGTCTGGGCGACGTCACGGTGTACGGCGTGGACGCGGTGGTGTCGCCATCGGCCATGCCGGCCATCCTGCTGGGCAACAGCTTTCTGAACCGCTTCAACATGCGCCGCGACGGCGACCAGATGACGCTGCAGCGGCGCTGAGCACCGGCCTGCTTTTTCAAGCCTTTTCGGGCTCCATCCCTTGAGTGACGGGCGCAGACAGCTATGGTTTGCATAGCAATCCGAGCTGACACAACCGCTTGGTGAGGCACCCGTCAGCGCTGCGCCGCGGTCACCACCACCTCGATCCTGAAAGCCGGATCGGCCAGCGCGGCCTGCACCGTGGCCCGCGGCGGTGCGTGGCCGGGCACCACCCAGGCGTCCCACACGGCGTTCATGGCGGTGATGTCGCCGATGTCGGCCAGGAAGATCTGCGTGCGCAGGATGCGGCTCTTGTCGCTGCCGCAGGCGGCCAGGTGGCTGTCGATCTGCGCCAGCACGTCGGCCGTCTGGCCGGCGATGTCGGTGGCGCCGCCTTCGGGCACCATGCCGGCCAGGTACACCACGCCGTTGAAGATCGCCGCCTCGGAAAGGCGCGCGCCCATGCCGTATCGGGTGATGTCGCTCATTTCTTCTTCGACCCTATCTTCGATTCGGTGCCCGCCACCAGGCGGTTGATGTTCTCGCGGTGGCGGTAGATGAGCAGGATGCCCATCACCACCATGGCCAGCGCCTTGGCGCCGGAGGCCTGCCAGACCACGCCGTCCACCAGCAGGTAATAGGCCGGCGCGAACAGCGCCGCCACCATGGAGGCCAGCGACGAGTAGCGGAAGAAGACGGCGATGATCAGCCAGGTGGCCAGCACCGCCACGCCCAGCCAGGGCTCCAGCGCCAGCAGCACACCCGCCGCCGTGGCCACGCCCTTGCCGCCTTCGAAGCGGAAGAACACCGGCCACAGGTGGCCCAGGAAGGCCGCCACGCCCACCAGCGCCTGCGTGCCCTCGCCCAGCCCGTAGGCCGCGCCAAACCACTTGACCAGCATCACCGGCAGCCAGCCCTTGAAGGCGTCCAGCAGCAGCGTGACGATGGCGGCGGCCTTGGAGCCCGAGCGCAGCACGTTGGTGGCGCCCGGGTTCTTGCTGCCGTAAGTGCGCGGGTCCGACAGGCCCATCGCGCGGCTCACGATGACGGCAAAGCTGAGCGAGCCGATCAGGTACGCGGCCAGCGCCGCGAGCAGGGGCCAGAGCATGTTCACGTGGTATCGACTCCTGAATCAATAGCTGGCGGCGCAGGGTGGGCGCCGGCATGGTGGCATTTTGCCAGTGAATTGGACGCCGGCGGCCCGCTCAGAGATCGATCGCGCAGTTCACTGGCGCGGCGCCCAGCACCTGCACGCAGACCTGCGGATCGATCCCCAGCAGGTAGCCGCGCCGCCCGCCATTGATGGCGATGCGCGGCAGCGCCAGGATGGTCTCCTCCACATACACCGGCATCGCGCGCCGGGTACCGAAGGGCGAGGTGCCGCCCACCAGATAGCCGGAATGGCGGTTCGCCACCTCCGGCGCGCAGGGCTCGACCGACTTGGCGCCGATCTGCCGTGCCAGCTGCTTGGTGCTCACCTTCCGGTTGCCGTGCATCAGCACGATCAGCGGCCGGGCGTCCTGGTCCTGCATCACCAGCGTCTTGACCACGGTGAACGGATCGAAACCCAGCACCTCCGCGCTGTGCGTGGCCCCGCCATGCTCCAGGTACTCGTAAGGGTGTTCGGTAAACGCCACCCCCCGCGCCCGCAGCAGCGCCGTCGCCGGCGTCTCGCTCACCCGCTGTGCCTTCGCCACGTCAGCACCCCGCGACGCAGGACACTCCGCAACCCCCGGAGGCCGCAGAGCGGGCCACCCCAAAGGCCGCGGAGCAGGCCATGCAAGCGACCGCCGTGGCCGGGCTTGTACCGGCCACTGGCGGTGTCCCCCCTCGCGAAGCAAGAGGGGGGAAGGCGCGAAGCGACTCAGGGGGGTGCCCCATGCTATTGCGCCGGATCCCGCATCTCCAGCCGGATCGCGTCGCAGGCGGCCAGCAGGTCCGGCGGGAGCTGCACGCTCCAGGCGTCCAGGTCTTCATCGAGCTGCACTAGGCTGGTGACGCCGATGATGGTGCTGGCCACGCGCCAGGAGCGGTAGCAGAAGGCCAGCGCCAGCTGCGTGGGGGTGAGCCCGTGCTCGCGCGCCAGCGCGTTGTAGCGCCGCGCGGCCGCCAGCGCGGACTCGCGGCCCCAGCGCTGGCTCTTCATGCGGTCGAACAGGCTCATGCGACCGCGCGGCGCGTCAGCGGCATGAAAACCCGTGGCGTCGTACTTGCCGCTGAGCAGCCCGAAGCCGAGCGGTGAATAGGCCAGCAGCCCAACATTCAGCCGATGGCAGCTCTCGTCCATCCCGTTGTCCCAGCTGCGGTTGACCAGGCAGTACGGGTTCTGCACGCTGGCCACGCGCGGCAGGCCGTGCTCCTCGGCCAGGCGCACGAACTCGTGCACGCCCCAGGGCGTCTCGTTGGACAGGCCGATGGCGCGCACCTTGCCGGCCTCGACCAGCCCGGCCAGCGCCTCCAGCTGCTCGCGGATGGAGGTCTGCGACGTTTCCCTGGTCGGCTCGTAGTACAGGCTGCCGAAGGCCGGCACGTGACGCTCGGGCCAGTGGATCTGGTAGAGGTCGATCGCCTCGGTCTGCAGGCGCTTCAGGCTGGCGTGGCAGGAAGCCTCGATGTCGGCCGGCGTCATGCCCTGCCCGGCGCGGATCCAGGGCATGCCGCGCGAGGGGCCGGCCACCTTGCTGGCCAGCACGATCTTCTGCCGCATGCCGGGGCGCTGCGCCAGCCAGCGGCCGATGATGGTCTCGGTGCTGCCGCAGGTCTCGGCCCGGGGCGGCACCGGGTACATCTCGGCGGTGTCGAAGAAGGTGACGCCGCGCTCCACGGCGCGGTCCATGATGGCGAAGGCCTCGGCTTCGGCCACCTGTTCGCCGAAGGTCATGGTGCCGAGGCAGATGGGGGTGACGCGCAGCTCGCTGGCGCCGAGTCGGATGAGGTCCATGCGGGGCAACTCTGACGGGAAAAGCGTTCGAGTCTAGGGCCTTTCCCCGATCCGCCGCCTCGCGGTGATGGTCAGCCCCCGGCGGCGCGCGCCCGCTCCTCCTCCTGCAGGCGCAGCACGCGGCGCTGGACCTTGCCGGTGGTGGTCATGGGCAGGGCATCGATGAACTCGATCTCCTTGGGGTACTCGTAAGGCGCCAGCTGGCCGCGCACGTGGGCCTGCAGTTCGGCCACCAGTTGGGCATCAAAAAGCTCGCCGGCCCTTTCTGAACGGCTGCGGGCAGCTATGAATTCAGGAGTCAGCACGACATAGGCCTTGACCAGCGCGCCGCGCTCGGCGTCGGGCTTGGGCACCACGGCGCAGTTGGCCACGGCCGCGTGCTTGACCAGGCAGTTCTCGATCTCGCCGGGGCCGATGCGGTAGCCGGCCGTCTTGAACATGTCGTCGGCGCGGCCCTGGTACCAGAGGTAGCCGTCGGCGTCGCGCACCGCCAGGTCGCCGGTGCGGCACCAGTCGCCCGTGAACTTGCCGGTCGTGGCCTCGGGCCGGTTCCAGTAGCCGAGGAAGAAGATCGGGTCGGGCACGCCGTGCACGTCGCGGCGGTGGATGGCCACCTCGCCCGGCTCACCGGTGGCGCTTTCATGGCCTTGCTCGTCGATCACCGCCACGCGGTGGCCGGGGTAGCCCTTGCCCATGCTGCCGGCGCGCGCCGGCCAGCCTGTGCCCTGCTGGCGGTGGCCGTTGAGCGCGCAGTTGCCGACGATGTAGTTGACCTCGGTCTGGCCGAACATCTCGTTCACCGTCACGCCCAGTTCGTCCTGGCAATAGCCGAACACCGCGTCGCCCACGGCCTCGCCCGCGCTCATGATGGCCTGCAGATGCAGCGCGTAGTGCGCGCTCGGTCTGGGTACGGCCTTCATCATGGCCTTGAGCGCGGTCGGGAACAGGAAGGTGTGGGTGACCCGACACGCCTGCAGCAGCTCGAACGCCGCCTCGGCACTGAAACGGCCCGCAAAGGCCACGATGGGACGGCCGACGTACAGCGTGGGCAGCAGCGCGTCCATCAAACCGCCGGTCCAGGCCCAGTCTGCGGGGGACCAGAACACTGGCGTGTTCGGCCCCCCTTCGCTGGGCCAGGCCCGCAACAGGCTCTCCCCGGCCCCAGCCCTCCCCCCTCCGGGGGAGGGAGACCACTCGGCTGGGGCATGCGCCACCGCTGCCAGATCGCGCGCGCGCCCTCCCTGGCCCTCCCCCTTCCGGGGGAGGGAAATGGCCGCCCCAGCAAAGCTCGCCAGATCAGTGGCCGGATCGCACAGGCGCGCCAGCGCTTCGGGGCCGTCGAGGGCGAAGCCGAAGCCGTTCTGGCTGCACAGGAAGCCGGTGAGGTTGCCAATGAGGGCGCGGTGCGGAATCAGCGCGCCCTTGGGCGGGCCGGTGGTGCCGCTGGTGTAGATGAGCACGGCCGCATCGTCGGCCAGGGTGTCAACGGCTGCGAAGGGGCTCGGGTTGGCACCGGCCAGCAGTGCATCCCAGGCCTGGTCGGCGCGGCTGGCGGCGGCGCCGAGGCCGATCACGGTGGCCAGCTTCGGGCAGGTCGCGCGCACGGACAGCAACGCGTCCACGGAGGCCTCGTCGCAGATGGCCGCCACGGCAGCGGCGTCCTGCAGGCGGTACTCGAGCGCCTCGGGCCCGAACAGCTGCGACAGCGGCATGGCCACCGCGCCCAGTTGCAGCACGGCCATGTAGGCCACCGCCGTTTCAAAGCGCTGCGGCATCACGATGGCCACGCGCTCGCCGCGCGCCACGCCCAGCGCGACCAGCCCATGCGCCAGCCGGTCGGCCGCGGCCTGCAGCTCGGCATAGGAATGGAATTGGCTCTCCGCCGGCGCCAGGTAGTCGACGACAGCTATTCTTTCCGCAGCATCGTGGCGCACCGCCCAGCGCCGGCTGCAGGCCTGGGCCATGTTGAAGCGAGCCGGCACGCTCCAGCGGAAGGCCTGCTGCATGGCGGCGTAGTGGTCACCTTCGGGCGCGCTGGCGCTGTCGCGGGATGGACGCTCGGGCACGGCTTGTCTCCTGAATAATCGCGCCAATGTACCAAGAAGCCCCCTACCAGCCCCGGCGCGCCGCGCGCAGCGAAGCCGCCTCCATCCGCCTGCACCACTACCACGTCCTCGCGTGGGGCCAGCCCTCCGCGGCCAGGCCGCCGCTGGTGCTGGTGCACGGCTGGATGGATGTGGCGGCCTCGTACCAGTTCATGGTCGATGCGCTGTCGGAAGCGTTTCTGGAAGACCGCCTCGTCATCGCGCCCGACTGGCGCGGCTTCGGCCACACCACAGGCCCGGCCTGCGACCACTACAGCTTCGCCGACTACCTGGGTGACCTGGAATTCCTGCTCGACCACTACGCCGGCGACCGCCCGGTGGATCTGGTGGGTCACAGCATGGGCGGCAACGTGGCCATGATGTACGCGGGTACGCGGCCTGCGCGCATCCGCCGGTTGGTGAACCTGGAGGGCTTCGGCATGCCTGCCACCCGCCCCGCACAGGCGCCCGGCCGCTACGCGCGCTGGATCGACGAGATCAGGACCCTGCACGCCGGCGGCAGCGCGCTCAAGACCTACGACAGCCAAGCCGGCGTGGCCGCTCGGCTGATGAAGACCAACCGCCGCCTGCCGCAGGGCAAGGCCGACTGGCTGGCCGGCCAGTGGTCGGAGCCGCGCCAGGATGCCGACGGCACCACGCGCTGGCACATCCTGGGCGACGCCGCGCACCGCGTGGTCAACCCGCAGCTCTACCGGGTGGAAGAGGCGCTGGCGCTGTACGCTCACATCAGCGCGCCGACGCTGATGATCGAGGCCGAGGACGACAGCCTGCCCGGCTGGTGGAACGGCAAGTTCACGCTGGACGAGTTCCACGAACGCCTGAAGTCCGTGCCCGACCTGCGCCGCGTGGTGCTGCCCGACTGCGGCCACATGCTGCACCACGACCAGCCCGAGCGGCTGGCGCGCGAGATCGAGGGCTTTCTGCAGGCTGCCTAAGCGCAGTCGCACACGTCGCGGCACCGAGCCGCATGAGAAAATAGGTGGTTTCGAGCCGGCGCGCGTCCTTGACGCGCCCTGTCGCCACTGCGCGGCCCGTTGGCTCCTGACCCGTACCGTAGGGCTGGCGCAAGGCCTTGGAGCCGAGCGCCACCCATCCACCCGACCACCCTGGACAATCCACCATGGACGCAGAACACCTCAACCAGATCGAAACCCGCCTCGAAGACCTCAGTGCGCGCACCGCCGCGCTACGGGGGTATCTTTGACTACGATGCCAAGGCCGAACGCCTGCGCACGGTGAACGCGGCGCTGGAAGATCCCGCCGTCTGGAACGATCCCAAGAAGGCCCAGGAACTGGGCAAGGAAAAGAAATCGCTCGACGACGTGGTCGGCGTGCTCGACCGTCTGACCAGCGAGCTGGCCGACAACAGCGAGCTGTTCGCCATGAGCCGCGACGAGAGCGATGACGGCGGTCTGCTGGCCATCGAACAAGAGGCCAACCAGCTCGCCGCCACCGTGGAGCAGCTCGAGTTCCGCCGCATGTTCAACCAGCCGGCCGACCCGAGCAACGCCTTCCTCGACATCCAGGCCGGCGCCGGCGGCACCGAGGCGCAGGACTGGGCCAGCATGCTGCTGCGCCAGTACCTCAAGTACGCCGAACGCAAGGGCTTCAAGACCACGGTCGAGGACGAATCCCCGGGCGAACAGGCAGGCATCAAGGGCGCCACCATCAAGATCGAGGGCGACTACGCCTTCGGCCTGCTGCGCACCGAAACCGGCGTGCACCGCCTGGTCCGCAAGAGCCCGTTCGATTCCGCCGGCGGGCGCCACACCAGCTTCGCCAGCGTGTTCGTCTACCCGGAGATCGACGACTCGATCGAGATCGACATCAACCCGGCCGATGTGCGCACCGACACCTACCGCGCCAGCGGCGCCGGCGGCCAGCACATCAACAAGACCGATTCGGCCGTGCGCCTGACGCACATCCCCACGGGCATCGTCGTGCAGTGCCAGGACAGCCGCAGCCAGCACAGCAACCGCGACGTCGCCTGGCGCCGCCTGCGCTCGCGCCTGTACGACCACGAGATGCGCAAGCGCATGGAAGAACAGCAGAAGCTCGAGGACAGCAAGACCGACGTCGGCTGGGGCCACCAGATCCGCAGCTACGTGCTGGACCAGAGCCGCATCAAGGACCTGCGCACCAACGTCGAGATCAGCAACACCCAGAAGGTGCTGGACGGCGATCTGGACGCCTTCATCGAGGCCAGCCTGAAACAGGGCGTGTGACGCTTTTTTCAAGCCAAACTGGCCTGCAGCCCATATGCAGCAGGCGCAGGCGGCTATCAACAACAGAGCAATCAGGAACACCCGATGCGTGAAGCCCAAGCCACCATCACCCGCCGCCAGGACTACGCCCCGCCGGCGTTCTGGATCGACACCGTCGATCTGACCTTCGACCTGGATCCGGCCAAGACGCGCGTGCTGAACAAGATGACGCTGCGCCGCAACCCGGCCGTGCCGGCGCAGCCGCTCAAGCTCGACGGCGACGAGCTGAACCTCTCGCGCGTGCTGCTGAACGGCCAGGGCTGCAGCTTCCGCATGGAAGGCGAGCAGCTGGTGCTGGAGAACCTGCCCGAGGGCGACGCGCCTTTCGATCTGGAGATCTTCACCACCTGCAACCCCGAGAAGAACTCCAAGCTCATGGGCCTGTTCATGAGCGGCGGCGATTTCTTCACCCAGTGCGAGGCCGAGGGCTTCCGCCGCATCACCTACTTCCTGGACCGGCCGGACGTGATGGCCACCTACACCGTCACCCTGCGCGCCGACCAGGCGCGCTACCCGGTGCTGCTGTCCAACGGCAACCTGCTGGACGAAGGCGAGCTGGAAGGTGGACGCCACTACGCCAAATGGCACGACCCGCACAAGAAGCCCAGCTACCTGTTCGCCGTGGTGGCCGGCCAGCTGGTGGCGCGCGAGCAGCGCATCGCCACGCGCTCTGGCAGCGAGCACCTGCTGCAGGTCTACGTGCGTCCGGGCGACCTCGACAAGACCGAGCACGCGATGAACTCGCTCATCCACTCGGTGCTGTGGGACGAGGCGCGCTTTGGCCTCAAGCTCGACCTGGAGCGCTTCATGATCGTGGCCACCACCGACTTCAACGCCGGTGCCATGGAGAACAAGGGCCTGAACATCTTCAACACGAAGTACGTGCTGGCCAAGCCCTCCACCGCCACCGACGGCGACTACGACGCGGTGGAAAGCGTGATCGGCCACGAGTACTTCCACAACTGGACGGGCAACCGCGTCACCTGCCGCGACTGGTTCCAGCTCTCGCTCAAGGAAGGCCTGACGGTGTTCCGCGACCAGGAGTTCAGCATGGATCTGGCCGGCACCGACAGCGCGCGCGCCGTCAAGCGCATCGAGAACGTGATCGACCTGCGCGCCGCCCAGTTCCCGGAAGACGCCGGCCCCATGGCCCACCCGGTGCGGCCCGACGAATACCTGGAGATCAGCAACTTCTACACCACCACCGTCTATGAAAAAGGCGCGGAGGTGGTGCGCATGTACCAGACCCTGCTGGGCCGCGAGGGCTTCCGCCGGGGCATGGACCTGTACTTCCAGCGCCACGACGGCCAGGCCGTGACCTGCGACGATTTCGCCCAGGCCATGGCCGACGCCAACCCCGCCAGCGAACTGGCGCGCCTGCTGCCTCTGTTCAAGCGCTGGTACGCCCAGGCCGGCACGCCGGTGGTGCGGGCCGAGGGCCGTTACGACGCCGGCGCCCGCACCTACACGCTCCAGCTGTCGCAGAGCTGCCCGCCCACGCCGGGCCAGCCGGCCAAGGAGCCGTTCGTGATCCCGGTGCGGCTGGGCCTGGTGGGGGCCGACGGCGCCGACCTGCCGCTCAGGCTGGACGCGGCGCAGGCGCCGGTCGGTACCAGCCACACCTACGTGCTGACCGAGTGCGAGGCCACCCTCACCTTCCACGACGTGCCGGCCGAGCCCGTGCCTTCTCTGCTGCGCGGCTTCTCCGCCCCGGTGGAACTCGACTGGGACGCCACGCCCGATCAGCTGATGCACCTGCTGGCGCACGACAGCGACCCCTTCAACCGCTGGGAAGCCGCACAGCGCCTGGGCCTGCAGATTGCTATCGATCTGATAGAGGACACCGAAGGCACCGTGCCGGCCCAGCCGCTGAACGATGCCTACCTGGCGGCGCTGCGCAGCGTGCTGCGCGACCCCTCGCTGGACGCCGCCTTCAAGGAACTGGTGCTCACGCAACCCGACGAGGACTACATCGCCGAGCAGCTCGACGACGTCGATCCGCAGCGCATCCACGCCGTGTGCGACGCCATGGAGCTGCAGCTCGCCCAGGCGCTGCAGGCCGACTGGCAGCAGGCCTACGAGGCGCACCAGCACACGGGCGGCTACTCGCCCGATCCGGTGTCGGCCGGCCGCCGCTCGCTCGCCGGCCTGGCGCTGCACATGCTGTGCCTGGCCGCGCGCGAGGCCGGCGACACCGTGTGGCCCGGCAAGACGCTGCAGCGCTTCAAGGACGCCGGCAACATGACCGACCGCCTGAACGCGCTGCAGGCCCTGGTCTACGCCGGCCATCCGCTGGCCGAGCGCGCGCTGGCACGCTACTACGAGCTGCTGCGCCACGAGCCGCTGGCGCTGGACAAATGGTTTGCGCTGCAGGCCCACGCGCCCGACCGCAACGGCAACATCCTGGGGGCCGTGAAGCAGCTCATGAAGCACCCGGACTTCAGCATCCGCACGCCCAACCGGGCGCGCAGCCTGATCTTCAGCTACTGCCACGGCAACCCGGCCGCCTTCCACCGCACCGACGGCGCCGGCTACGCCTTCTGGGCCGACCGCGTGCTGGAGCTCGACACCATCAACCCGCAGGTGGCCGCCAGGCTGGCGCGCGCGCTGGACCGCTGGGCCAACCTGGCCGAGCCCTACCGCAGCGCCGCGCGCCAGGCCATCGAGCGCGTGGCCGCCAAGGCGGAACTCAGCAACGACGTGCGCGAGGTCGTCACCCGCGCGCTGGCCAGCCAGACCGCCGGCGAAGCCGCTGCCGTAATGGCGGACGACGACGCCGAGCCCGCGCCCCCCGAGGCCCGCACTGCCCCCACCCCCGACACCGAGCCCAAGGACCTGCCATGAGCACCCGCATCGCCCTCACCCGCTACCTGGTCGAGAAGCAGCGCGTCGACGGCCATATCCCTTCTCAGCTGCGCCTGCTGCTGGAAGTGGTGGCGCGCGCCTGCAAGAGCATCAGCCACGCCGTCAACAAGGGCGCCCTGGGCGGCGTGCTGGGCTCAGCCGGCAGCGAAAACGTGCAGGGCGAGGTGCAGAAGAAGCTCGACATCATCGCCAACGAGGTGCTGATCGACGCCAACGAATGGGGCGGCCACCTGGCCGCCATGGCCAGCGAGGAGATGGACGCCATCCACGTGGTGCCCAACCGCTACCCCAAAGGCGAGTACCTGCTGCTGTTCGATCCGCTGGACGGCTCCAGCAACATCGAGGTCAACGTCAGCATCGGCACCATCTTCAGCGTGCTCAAGATGCCCGAGGGCGACCGCGGCGTGGAAGAGGCCGATTTCCTGCAGCCCGGCCGCTGCCAGGTGGCCGCCGGCTACTGTGTGTACGGCCCGCAGACCACGCTGGTGCTCACCGTGGGCGACGGCGTGGCCATGTTCACGCTCGACCGCGAGCAGGGCTCCTTCGTGCTCACCGAGGACAACGTGCGCATTCCCGAGGACACGAAGGAATTCGCCATCAACATGAGCAACATGCGTCACTGGGACGAGCCGGTGAAGCGCTACATCGATGAGTGCCTGCAGGGCAAGGAAGGCCCGCGCGGCAAGGACTTCAACATGCGCTGGGTGGCCAGCATGGTGGCCGACGTGCACCGCATCATGACCCGCGGCGGTATCTTCATGTACCCCTGGGACAAGCGCGAGCCGCAAAAGCCCGGCAAGCTGCGCCTCTTGTACGAGGCCAACCCCATGGGCTGGCTGATCGAGCAGGCCGGCGGCGCCGCCACCAACGGCCACCAGCGCATCCTGGACGTCCAGCCGCGCCAGCTGCACGAGCGTGTGAGCGTGATCCTCGGCAGCAGGAACGAGGTGGAACGCGTGACCGCCTACCACCAGGAAGCCGCCGCGGTCAGCGCCTGAGCGCGGGCGCTCCGCGCCCCGTGGCAGGTCTTCGCATGTAACGCTCCGTCACCACGCGCGGTTGCGCCGCGAGTCCGCGGCCACCAGAATGGCTGGCACCAGCCAGCCATGGGGAGGCAGCGTGCAACGTGTGGGCCCGATCCTTCAGTTCCTGGGTTGCCAGGACAACGTCTGGGGCATCAGCATCCTCGTGGTCACGGATGCGGGCGATGCCCAGCCTGAGCTGGGCTTCGCGCGCGCCGCGCTCGCCACCACCTGCTCAAGCGCGCCGGTACCGGGGCTTCCCTGCACCGCCTGGCGCTTCGACACCGGCATTCCGCTGACGGACGCGCCCCAGACGGTCGACTACTTCCTGGCCGGCCAGGCCTACCGGTTCGAGCTGCCTGCGGCCGATGCCATGCCGACGCTGGGCTATGTCTCCTGCAACGGCTATTCCGACGCGCGGGCGCGCCGGCTGCAGCGCGCGCCCAATGCACTGTGGGAGCACATGGCGCAGCTGCACGGCACGCGCGCCGCGCCGGGTGGCGCCCCTGCGGGGCCGTTGCACCTGCTGCTGCACGGCGGCGACCAGGTCTACAGCGACGACATGTGGGCCGCCCTGCCCGAGCTGCGCGCCTGGTCCGAGCGCGACTGGTACCAGCGCTGCACCGTGCCGCTCACCGACAGCCTGCGCAGCGACCTGCAGACGCACTTCGCGCAGCTGTACATCACACGCTGGAGCGAGCCGGTCATCGCGCACCTGCTGGCGCGCGTGCCCTCGGTGATGATGTGGGACGACCACGACATCATGGACGGCTGGGGCTCACGCCTCGCGCAGCTGCACGACAGCCCCGTCTGCCAGGGCCTGTTCGCCATCGCCAAGGCAGCCTTCGAGCTGTTCCAGCGCCAGATGTTCGGTGCGCCGCCACCGGCCACGCTGCCGGGCCAGCTGGTGCACCACAGCGCCTACCGTGTCGGCCCCGCCGGCCTGCTGGTGCTGGACATGCGCAGCGAGCGCCGGCCGCTCCCGGACCCGGGCAGCGCCGCCGAGCAGGCTGGCGCCATCGAGCAGGTGGTCAGCGCCCAGGGCTGGCAGGCCGTCTACGCATGGCTGGACGCACAGGCCGGCCCGGCCCTGAAGCACCTGTTCGTGATGAGCAGCATCCCCGTGCTGCACCCCAGCTTCGCCACGCTGGAGGGTCTGCTGGGCGCCATGCTCGGCCAGCAGGAGCTGGAAGACGACCTGCGCGACCACTGGACGAGCCGCCCCAACCTGGCCGAGCGGCTGCGCCTGATCCACCGCCTGCTGGACGCCAGCGCCCGCGGCACGCGCATCACCGTTCTGTCGGGCGACGTGCACGTGGCCGCGCTGGGCGTGATCGAATCCGACCGGCGGGACGTGCCCGCCAACGCCAACGTCATCAACCAGCTCACCTCCAGCGGCATCGAGCATCCGGCGCCTGCGGGCGTGGCGCTGTCGTTCGTGGAGCAGGCCTGCCAGCTCCCCGAAACCATCGACCGCGGCATCACCGGCACCATGATGGCCTTCCCCACCAGCACCCAGCACATGATCGGCCGGCGCAACTACCTCACGCTGCACCCCGACGCGCCCGGCGGTGATGACCGCTACTGGGCCAACTGGTGGGCGGAAGACGTGGCCTACCCCTACACCAAGGTCATCCACCCCGTGGGTTGAGACCCGGCGTGCGGCGCCGGCCCTCTCCCGCAGCGCCAGAAGACTCCACTTTTCATAGCTGCCTGCGCCCGTCAATAAAGGGCTGGAGGCCGATTTTCTTCAAAAAATCTCAATGCGCCTGTTCCCAGTTCGGCCCCACGCCCACCTCGGCCAGCAGCGGCACCTTGAGCTGGGCCACGCCGGCCATCAGGCGCGGGACCTCGGTGCGCGCCCAGTCCACCTCGGCCTCGGGCACCTCCAGCACCAGTTCGTCGTGCACCTGCATGATCATGCGGCTGGCGCGCCCTTGGTCCATCAGCGCCTGCTGCACCGCCACCATGCTCATCTTGATCAGGTCGGCCGCGGTGCCCTGCATGGGCGCGTTGATGGCGGCGCGCTCGGCGCCGGCGCGGCGCGGGCCGTTGGGTGAGTTGATCTCGGGCAGCACCAGGCGCCGGCCGAACACCGTTTCCACGTAGCCCTGGGCCTTGGCCTTCTCGCGCGTCTCGTCCATGTAGCGCTTCACGCCGGGGTAGCGTTCGAAATAGCGCTGGATGTAGTTGCGCGCTGCCGTGTTGTCGATGCCCAGGTTGCGCGCCAGTCCGAAGCTGCTCATGCCGTAGATGAGCCCGAAGTTGATGACCTTGGCGTAGCGGCGCTGCTCGCTGCTGACCTGCTCCGGCGCCACGGCGAACACCTCGGCCGCGGTGGCACGGTGCACGTCCAGCCCCTCGGTGAAGGCCTTGAGCAGCGCCTCGTCGCCCGACAGGTGGGCCATGATGCGCAGCTCGATCTGGCTGTAGTCGCAGCTCACGATGGCGTGCCCCGGCGGCGCGATGAAGGCCTCGCGGATGCGCCGGCCCTCCGCCGTACGGATGGGGATGTTCTGCAGGTTCGGATCGTTGCTGGCCAGCCGCCCCGTCACCGCCACCGCCTGCGCGTAGTGCGTGTGCACGCGGCCGGTGCGCGGATCGACCATCTGCGGCAGTTTGTCGGTGTAGGTGCCCTTGAGCTTGCTGAGCGAGCGGTGCTCCAGGATGCGTGCCGGCAGCGGGTAGTCCTCGGCCAGCTTTTCCAGCACCTCCTCGTCGGTGCTGGGCTTGCCGGTGGCGGTTTTCTTGACCACGGGCAGGCCGAGCTTTTCAAAGAAGATCTCGCCGATCTGCTTGGGCGAGCCCAGGTTGAAGGGCTGGCCGGCCAGTTCGTGCGCCTCCTTCTCGAGCGCCAGGATGCGCTGGCCGAGCGCATGGCTCTGCGCCGCCAGCTCGTCGGCGTCGATCAGCACGCCGTGCCGCTCGATCGCGAACAGCACCTCGCTGGTGGCGATCTCCAGTTCATAGATGCGCAGCAGGCCGGCCTCCCGTTGCAGGCGCGGCCACAGGGCCAGGTGCACGTCCAGGGTCTGGTCGGCGTCCTCGCAGCCGTAGTGGGCCGCCTTGTCCACCGGCACCTGGGCGAACGGGATCTGGTGCGCGCCCTTGCCGCACAGGTCTTCGTAGCTGATGCCGCTGCGGCCCAGGTGCCGCTCGGCCAGGCTTTCCAGGCTGTGCGGGCGGTGCACTTCCAGCACGTAGCTCTGCAGCATGGTGTCGTGCGCGTAGCCTTGCACGTCGATGCCGTGGTTGGCGAACACGTGGCGGTCGTACTTGCTGTGCTGGCCCAGCTTCTTCCGGGCCGGGTTCTCCAGCCAGGGCCTGAGGCGCGCCAGCACCTCCTCCAGCGGCAGCTGCTCGGGCGCATCCGGGCCGCTGTGGGCCAGCGGAATGTAGGCCGCCTCGCCCGGCTTGACGCTGAAGCTGATGCCGACGATGCGCGCCTGCATCTCGTCGAGCGAGGTGGTCTCGGTGTCCAGCGCGGTCAGCTCGGCGGCGTCGATCCTCTTGAGCCAGGTGTCGAACGCGGCCCAGTCGAGGATCGTGGCGTACGCCAGCTCGCCGGCCTGCGAGGCCGCGGGCGCGTCGGCCAGCAGGTCGGTCTGCACCGGGCCGGCGGGCGCGGCGGCCGCCTTCTTCGCCGCCCCGCTGGCCTGGCCGCCCTGCATCCCCCTGGCCAGGGTGCGAAAGCCGTACTTCTGATAAAAATCGGCCAGAGCCGACTCCTGCTGGGCGCAGGCAGCTATGGAATCAAGAGCTGGCAAACCTTGCACATGACCATCCAGGTCGCAGTCGGTGCGGATGGTCAGCAACTCGCGCCCGGTGGGCAGCCAGCCGAGCGCCTTGCGCAGGTTCTCGCCGGCAGCGCCCTTCACCTGGTCAGCCTGGGCCACCAGCGCATCGAGCGAGCCGTATTCGGCCAGCCACTTGGCCGCCGTCTTGGGGCCGACCTTCTCCACCCCCGGCACGTTGTCGATGGCGTCGCCCACCAGTGTCTGGTAGTCGATCATCTGCGCCGGCGTCACGCCGAACTCGGCCAGCACGCCGGCCTCGTCGCGCCGCTTGCCGCTCATGGTGTCGATGATGCTCACGTGCGGCGTGACCAGCTGCGCCAGGTCCTTGTCGCCGCTGGAGATCAGCACCTCGAGCCCCTGCCGCTCGGCGGCGCGCGCCAGGGTGCCGATCACGTCGTCGGCCTCCACGTCGGGCACGGCCAGCACCGGCCAGCCCAGCAGGCGCACCACCTCGTGGATCGGCTCGATCTGGCTGCGCAGGTCGTCCGGCATGGGCGAGCGATGCGCCTTGTACTCGGGGTAGATGGCGTCGCGGAAAGTGGGGCCGGAGGCGTCGAACACGCAGGCCATGTAGGGCACATGCGGGTATTCCTTGCGCAGCGCCGTCAGCATGTTGATCATGCCGCGGATGGCGCCGGTGGGCTGGCTTTGCCGGTCGTTCGGGTCGGCGCGCAGGTCCGGCATGGCGTGGAACGCGCGGTACAGGTAGCTGGAGCCGTCCACCAGCAGCAGCGCGGGCGACGGGGCGGCCGTGCCGGCGGTCGGGGCGGCGGTGGAACCAGCGGTTTCAGGGGCGGCGGTGCTCATCCGGGCATTGTGCACGGGCTCGCCCACAGGGTGAGCCGGCGCTGGCCGCACGGCCTACAATGGCTCCATGCGTGCTTTCACCGCTCACACCCTTGCCGTGCTGGCGCTCGCCGGCAGCGCGGCCGCCATGGCGCAGACGCCGCCGGCCACGCCGGCGTCCGGCCCCGTCACGCGCGACGCGCCGCAGCTGGACCGCAACACCCAGCGCGTGGAGCACATCCGCGTGGAAGACGCCGGCAGCCGCGTGGACGAGGTCCGCTCCGGCGGCGAAACCAAGAGCATCACCGTGCAGCCCAAGACCGCTGGCGCGGCGTACGACGTGCAGCCGGCCGACGTCAAGAGCCCGCTGCCGCCGCCGGCCGAGGCCGGGCCCGGCTCCACCGGCCCGCGCACCTGGAAAGTGCTCAAGTTCTGATAGCGCACACCTCTGGTGGCGCCTGGGCCGGATGGCAGTTTTTACCCAAGTTTCGCTGGATGAAGCTGCGCGCCTGTTCGACGCGCTGGGCCTCGGCACGCTGACCGAGTTGCGCGGCATCGAAGGCGGCATCGAGAACACCAACTACTTCGCCACGGCCGAGCAGGACGGCCAGGCGCACCAGTGGGTGCTGACGCTGTTCGAGCGCCTCACCCACGCCCAGTTGCCCTTCTACCTGCACCTGATGAAGCATCTGGCCGAGCATGGCATCCCCGTGCCCGACCCGCAGGCCAAACCCGCCGGCATGCCGGTGGGCGCGCAGGAAGACGACCTGCTGCACACCCTGGCCGGCAAGCCCGCCGCCGTGGTGAACCGCCTGCGCGGCAAGAGCGAGCTGGCCCCCGGCCCGGCCCACTGCGCCGCCGTGGGTGCGATGCTGGCGCGTGCCCACCTGGCGGCGCGCGATTTCCCGCTGCACCAGCCCAACCTGCGTGGCCTGCCCTGGTGGAACGAGACCGTGCCGGTGGTGCTGCCGCACCTGAACCCCGAACAGGCCGCGCTGATCCGCGCCGAGCTGGCGTTCCAGAACCACACGGCGGCCTCGTCGGCCTACGCGGCGCTGCCGCGCGGCGCCGTGCACGCCGACCTGTTCCGCGACAACGTGATGTTCGAAGGCACGCGCGAGCAGCCCGTGCTCTCGGGCTTCTTCGACTTCTACTTCGCTGGCGTCGACACCTGGCTGTTCGACCTGGCCGTGACCCTGAACGACTGGGCCGTCGACCTGCCGAGCGGCCGCGCCGACCCGGCCCGCACGCTGGCGCTGCTCGAGGCGTACGAAAGCGTCCGCCGGCTGACCGACGCCGAGCGCCGCCTGCTGCCCGCCATGGCGCGCGCCGGCGCGCTGCGCTTCTGGATCTCGCGCCTGTGGGATTTCCACCTGCCGCGCGAGGCCGCGCTGCTGACCCCGCACGACCCGACGCACTTCGAGCGCGTGCTGCGCGCGCGCGTGCAGAAACCGTTGCTGGCGCCATGAAGCTCAACATCGTGCCCGCCAGCACCGGCGTGACCTGGGCGCGCGCCGGCATCCGCACCTTCTTCCGCCAGCCGCTGGCCTTCACCGGGCTGTTCTTCATGTTCATGGCCGCGCTGTCGGTGGTGGCCATCGTGCCGGTGGTCGGTGGCCTGCTGGCGCTGGTGCTGGTGCCCGCGGCCACCGTGGGCTTCATGGCCGCCACCGAGCAGGCGGCGGCCGGGCGCTTTCCCATGCCCACCATCCTGGCGGTGGGCTTCCGGCGCGGGCCCAGAGCCACGCGCGCCCTGCTGCTGCTGGGCGCGTTGTACGCCGCTGCCATCGCGCTGGTGGTCGGCATCTCGGCTCTGATCGACGGCGGCCGCTTCGCCCAGCTCTACGCCGGCGGCGAGGGTATCTCGCGCGACATGGTGATGGACGCCGAGTTCCGCACCGCCATGTGGGTGGCCACCCTGCTCTACCTGCCGGTGTCGCTGCTGTTCTGGCATGCGCCGGCGCTGGTGCACTGGTATGCGGTGCCGCCGGTCAAGAGCCTGTTTTTCAGCGCCGTGGCGGTGCTGAAGAACTCCCGCGCCTTCCTGCTCTACGGCGCCACCTGGATGCTGGTGTCCTTCGCCGCCGGGCTGCTGTTGCTGCTGCTCACGCTGGCCACCGGCAGCCCCACCATCGCGCAGGTCGGCCTGGTGCCGGCAGCGCTGGTGATGGCGGCCATGTTCTTCGCCTCGATCTGGTTCAGCTTCCGCGACAGCTTCTCGCCGGACGAGCAGGACGCGGCCGCGCTGCCGCCCGATCCCGGCGACGCCGCGCTGCCCGGCGCCTGAGCGCCTGCTGCCTCAGGCCGGCCGCGGCACCAGCCGCCAGCCGCTGTTGGCGGCCTCCTGCGCCAGCAGGATGTCGATGTTGGGGTGCGCACCAGGCCGCGCGCGGGCATCGGCCGTGTGCTCGGCAAACCAGGCCAGGCCCTGCGCGACGGCCGCCGCGTTCAACGAGCCATCGAACTGCGCCGCCAGCGCGTTGAACACGCGCAGCGAACCCAGCTTGCCCGGCGCCGCCGGAATGTGGTGCACGACATGGCCGCCGGCATCGACGATGTCCAGGCCGGCGAGGTGGTCGATGGCGGGCAGCGTGGCCAGGTTGTCCTGAAAGCTCATGGGAAGACTCCGGAAAATGGAACGCAAGGCGCGGGCGGCCCTCAGCCGTCCACCACCTGCAGCTTGGCGATGGCCAGCGCCAGCCACTTGACGCCGTGGCGTGGGAAGTTGACCTGGGCGCGCGCATCGTCGCCGCTGCCGGCCATGGCCAGCACCGTGCCTTCGCCGAACTTGGTGTGGAACACCTGCTGGCCGGTGCGGATGCCGTGGTCGGCGGCCGGCGGCGCGGCGCCCGTGCTGGCGGCCACGTAAGCCCCCGCGGATTCTGAACGAAACTGGCCTCTGGCCCAGGCGGGGCTGGCGCCGCCAGCTATGGAATCCGGAGCAAAGCTGCCGAAACCGGAACGCTTGGGCGTGAGCCACTTGAGCGTTTCCTCCGGCAGTTCTTCGAGAAAGCGGCTCTTGACGTGGTAGCGCGTCTGGCCATGCAGCATGCGCGTCTGGGCGTGGCTCAGATAAAGGCGCTGGCGGGCGCGGGTGATGGCCACGTACATCAGCCGGCGCTCCTCCTCCAGCCCTTCGTGGTCGGCCAGCGCGTTGTCGTGCGGGAACAGGCCTTCCTCCAGCCCGGTGATGAACACGGCGTCGAACTCCAGACCCTTGCTGGCGTGCACGGTCATCAGCTGCACGGCGTCCTGGCCGGCCTGGGCCTGGTTGTCGCCGGCTTCCAGCGCGGCGTGGGTGAGGAAGGCCGCCAGCGGGCTGAGCGTTTCGCCGGTCTCGGCGTCGGGGGTCAATGCTTCGGACGGTGGCAGCGGCTCATCCAGCAGCGGCGCCTCCGGGTCCAGACCCTGGCTGGCGGGGCTCTGCGTGAGGGCGGTTTCGTCCACCGGCAGCGCCACCGCCTCCTTGCCGAAGCCCTCCTGCGTGACGAAGCTCTCGGCCGCGCTGGCGAGTTCGGCCAGGTTTTCCAGCCTGTCGCCGCCATCGCGCTCGTTCCGGTAGTGCTCGGTCAGGCCGCTGCCCTCCACCACCGCTTCGACGATTTCGCGCAGCGGCAGGCCGGCGGTCTGCTCGCGCAGCACGTCGATCCTGGCCACGAAGCCGGCCAGGTTGGCGGCCGCCCGCCCCTGCAGCCGGGCGACAGCGTCGTGCAGCGGGATGCCTTCGGCGCGCGCGGCGTCCTGCAGCTGCTCGACGCTGCGCGCACCGATGCCGCGCGGCGGAAAGTTGACCACGCGCAGGAAGCTGGTGTCGTCGCGCGGGTTCTCCAGCAGGCGCAGATAGGCCAGCGCGTGCTTGATCTCGGCGCGCTCGAAGAAGCGCAGGCCACCGTACACGCGGTAGGGAATGCCGGCGTTGAACAGCTGCGTCTCGATCACCCGGCTCTGCGCATTGCTGCGGTAGAGCACGGCGATGCCGCTGCGCGGCAGGCCCTGCTCCTTGACCAGGTGGCGCACCTCGTCCACCAGCCATTCGGCCTCGGCGAAATCGGTGGGTGCTTCCAGCACGCGCACCAGCTCGCCGGCGCCGGCGTCGGTGCGCAGGTTCTTGCCCAGGCGCCGCTGGTTGTGGCCGATGAGCGTGTTGGCCGAATCCAGGATGTTGCTCACGCTGCGGTAGTTCTGCTCCAGCTTGATCTGGTGCTGCACATGGAACTCGCGCACGAAGTCGGCCATGTTGCCCACGCGCGCGCCACGAAAGGCGTAGATGCTCTGGTCGTCGTCACCCACGGCAAACACGGCGCTACCAGGCTGCCCGGGCGCGCTTTCCGCCGGCAGGCCGGCGATGGTCTTGATCCAGGCGTACTGCAGGCGGTTGGTGTCCTGGAACTCGTCGATCAGGATGTGCCGGAAGCGCCGGCGGTAGTGCATGCGCACGGCATCGTTGTCACGCAGCAGCTCGTAGCTGCGCAGCATCAGCTCGCCGAAGTCCACCACGCCTTCGCGCTGGCACTGGTCTTCGTACAGCTGGTAGATCTCGACCTTCTTGCGGCTTTCGGCGTCGCGCACTTCCACGTCGTGCGGGCGCAGGCCGTCTTCCTTGCAGCCGCTGATGAACCACTGCAGCTGCTTGGGCGGGAAGCGCTCTTCGTCCACGCCGAATTGCTTGCACAGCCGCTTGATGGCCGAAAGCTGGTCCTGCGTGTCCAGGATCTGGAACGCCTGCGGCAGCCCCGCCAGCTGGTGGTGCGCGCGCAGGAAGCGGTTGCACAGGCCGTGGAAGGTGCCGATCCACATGCCGCGCACGTTCAGCGGCAGCATGGCCGTCAGGCGCGCCAGCATCTCTTTGGCGGCCTTGTTGGTGAAGGTGACGGCCAGCACGCCGCCGGGCGAGATCTGCCCGGTCTGCAGCAGCCAGGCGATGCGGGTGGTGAGCACGCGGGTCTTGCCGGAGCCGGCGCCGGCCAGGATCAGGGCGTGCTCGGGCGGCAGGGTGACGGCGGCCCGCTGCTCGGGGTTGAGGCCGGCCAGCAGCGGCAATTCACCCGCGCTGCCGGCAACTTCGCTTTGTGGGAACATCGCCGCCATTGTAGAAAGCGACCACCATGCACCGACCACGCCCTGCCCCGCCGCCACCGGCCCGACCGGTCGCGCGCGTGCCCGCCATGCTGGCGCTGGCCGCCGCGCTGCTGGGCGGCCCAGCGCTCGCGCAGGCCCAGGACGACGGCGGCGTGCGGCTGGACGCCCCGCCGCTGTGCGACAGCGAGGCCCGCCCAGCCCCGCGCCAGCTGCTCGACCGCTTCATCAACGCCGACTGCGCCGCCTGCTGGCGCGATGAGGCCACGCCCGACGCCGCCGCGAACACCCTGGCGCTCGACTGGGTGCTGCCCGGTTCGCTGGGCGACGAGGCGCCGCTGGCCGCCGTGGCCCGGCGCGACGCGCTGGAACGCCTGAACAGCCTGCGCCTTCCGCCGCCCCCGCAAGGTGCTGTCGACCGCAGCCGCGTCCGGCCGCCGCGCGGCGCCGGCGCGCAGCCGCTGCGCGTGGCGCACGGGCAGGCGCTGAGCGGCTACGTGGGCGCTTCCCTGACCTGGCAGCCGCCCAAAGGCATGGCGCGCACCGGCCCGCTTACGGCCTGGCTGGCGCTGGTGGAGGAACTGCCGCGCGGCACCGAGGATTCGCCGGTGACGCGCCGGCTGGTGCGCAACCTGGTGGTCGCGCCCATCGACCCGCACCGCAGGGAACTGGCGGGTGCCGACATCTGGCGCGTGCTCAACGTGCCCGAAGGCGCCCAGCCCGCCCGGCTGGAAGTGGCTGGCTGGGTGACCGACGCGCGCGGGCGCGTGGTGGCCGCGGCCGCCTCGCGCTGCCCGTCGCCCTCGTCAGGGGCGGCCGGAGCGCGCTGAGCAAGCGCCGGCGCATGGCGCTAAAATCAGATACCGGGCCCAAGATTTCTTGGCCCGGTTTTTTGTGCCCGCGGCGGCACGGAGCCGGGGCCAGGCCAAGCGCCCATCATGCAGACCTGAATGGAGCTTGGACCTCATGGAAATCTTCGACTACGACCACATCCTGCTGCTGCCGCGCAAGTGCCGCGTGGAAAGCCGCAGCGAATGCGACGCCAGCATCGAATTCGGCGGGCGCCGCTTCAAGCTGCCGGTGGTGCCCTCCAACATGAAGACGGTGGTGGACGAGAGCGTCTGCGCCTGGCTGGCCGAGCACGGCTACTTCTACGTGATGCACCGGTTCGACCTGGACAACGTGACCTTCGTGCGCGCCATGAAGGCGCGCGGGCTGTTCGCCTCGATCTCGGTGGGCGTCAAGCAGGCTGACTACGCTGCGGTGGACCAGATGGCCGCCGAAGGCCTGACGCCGGAGTACATCACCATCGACATCGCGCACGGCCACGCCGACACGGTGCGCGACATGATCTACCACATCAAGGCCAGGCTGCCGCAGAGCTTCGTGATCGCCGGCAACGTGGCCACGCCGGAAGCCGTGATCGACCTGGAGAACTGGGGCGCCGACGCCACCAAGGTGGGCGTGGGCCCGGGCAAGGTGTGCATCACCAAGCTGAAGACCGGCTTCGGCACCGGCGGCTGGCAGCTGTCGGCGCTCAAGTGGTGCTCACGCGTGGCCACCAAGCCCATCATCGCCGACGGCGGCATCCGCAGCCATGGCGACATCGCCAAATCGATCCGCTTCGGCGCCACCATGGTGATGATCGGCTCCATGTTCGCCGGCCACGAGGAATCGCCCGGCCACACCGTGGAGGTGGACGGCGAGCTGTTCAAGGAGTACTACGGCTCGGCCAGCGACTTCAACAAGGGCGAATACCGCCACGTGGAAGGCAAGCGCATCCTGGAGCCCATCAAGGGCAAGCTGGCCGACACGCTGACCGAGATGGAGCAGGACGTGCAAAGCTCCATCAGCTACGCCGGCGGCAAGCAGCTGCTCGACATCCGCAAGGTCAACTACGTGATCCTGGGCGGCGACAACGCGGGCGAGCACCTGCTCATGTGATTTTGGAGGCTTTTAGGCCTCCAGCCCAGTCTTGGCAGGCGCAGACAGCTATTTTAATGATAGCATTCTGGATCTGCGCCCAAGGTCTCAATCACGCAGCCGCTCGGCCGCGAAGCGGCGCAGCACCTGCATCACCGGCGCCTCGGTGCGCCCCGCCAGTCGCACGTAGCCAAAGCGCGCCTTCACCGTGAGCGGGCGCGCCATGTGCAGTTCCGTCATGCGGCCGGCGGCGACGCTTTCCCGGACCGCAGCGAACACGCCGAAGAAGACCGCGTCGGTGGCCTCGACGGCGGCGAGCAGGCTGGTCACGTCTTCGCATTGCAGCGCGGCCATGCGCTCCGGGTCGGCCTCGCTGCCGTAGCAGTCGAGCAGGGCGCGCGCCACCTCGTCCGACAGCGGCGTGGTGGCCACCGGAAAGCGCAGCACCTGCTCGATGCCCAGCGCGGCCTGCCCGGCCAGCGGGTGCCCGGCACGGCAGAAGAAGCCGCCGCGCAGCTCGCTCATCGGTTCGATCACCAGGTCGCGCGCGGGCGCGAGGCGCCGCGTGTCGATCACCAGCGCGTCCAGTGCGCGCTCGCGCAGCTGCTGCACCTGCAGCTCCGTGGACCCGCGCGAAATGTGCACGCGCACGTGCGGGTACAGCCCGGCGACATGCGCCAGCAGCGGCGTCATCAGCAACGCGCCGGGGCCGGAGCCGAGCCCGACCCGCATGGTGCCCGCCTCGCCCTGGCGCAGCAGCTCGGCGCTGCGGCGGATCTCGGCCGCCTCCAGCCCGATGCGGTGCGCCCGAGCCACCACCGCCTGGCCGAGCGGCGTCAGCTCGCTGTGCTTGCCCGCACGGTCGATCAACGGGCCGCCCAGCTCGTCTTCCAGCGCCTGCACGCTGCGGCTGAGGGCCGACTGGGTGAGATGCAGACGGGCGGCGGCGCGGGTGAAGGAGCCGCATTCGGCCAGCGCGATCAGGTGCTCCAGCTGACGCAGGTTCATATCATGATTTTAATGAATGATTTTTTTGAAAACTATTCATTTGACACATTATTTTGGTGGCGGTTTACTTGCGCCGGCTTTTCCACAACACCCCAAGGAGACCTCATGCCCACGCGTCGCAACCTGCTCCTGCTCGCCGCCGGTGGCGCTGCCGCCTGGTGCGGCGCCCTGCCGGCCCTGGCCGCCGACCCGTTCCCCAGCAAGCCGGTGACACTCATGGTGCCGTACCCGGCCGGCGGCCTGTCGGATGTGATCGCGCGGCTGGTCAACAACCCTCTCTCCAAGGCTTTGCACCAGCCGGTGATCGTGGAGAACCTGGGCGGTGCCAGCGGCGCCATCGCCGCCCAGAAGGTGCTGGCGGCGGCGCCCGACGGCTACAACGTGTTCCAGGGTTCCCCCAACGAGCTGGTGCTGGCGCCCCTGGTCAACCCGGCCATCAAGATCAGGAGCGAGGACTTCCGCCTGGTGCAGATCATCGGCGCCGCGCAGATCGGCTTTCTGGCGCGCAAGGACCTGCCGGTGAACACGGTGGACGAGTTCCTGGACTACGCCCGCAAGCAGGCCAAGGCGGGCAAGCCGGTGACCTACGCGTCGGTCGGGCCCGGCTCCTTCTATCACTTGCTGGGCGCCCATCTCTCCAAGGTCACGGGCATCGAGATGACCCACGTGCCCTACAAAGGCGGCGCACCCGCCACGCAGGATCTGCTCGGCGGCCAGGTGGACATCTTCCTGTCTCCGTACGGCAAGCAGTACGCCGAGTTCGCCCAGCAGGGCAAGCTCAAGGTACTGGCCATGCTCAACACCGAAAGGCGCGAGAGCAGCAAGCAGTTCCCGCTCATCGGCGAAAGCAGGCAGCTGAAGGATTTCACCTTCACCATCTGGACCGGCTACTTCGTCCGCAAGAACACGCCCGAGCCCATCGTGCAGACGCTGCACAAGGCACTGTCCGCGACCTTGTCCGACCCCGGCGTGGTGGCAGGCCTGGAGGAAAACAGTATGCTGGTGGCCAAGCCGCTGCCGCTGTCCGAGCTGGACAAGACCTACGCGGACGGCATCCAGCAGTTCCGCAGCATCGCCAAGTCCGTCAACCTCCAGCCCCAGTAGGTTCCGCATGAACGCACCGCTTTCCACCGTCCTGCACCCGGCCCTGGCCGCCACCCGCGCCCAGGGGGACGAGTTCGTCGCCGTGCGGCGCGACATCCACCAGCACCCCGAACTCGCTTATGAGGAGTTCCGCACCAGCGACCTGGTGGCCGAACGGCTGCAAGGCTGGGGCTACGAGGTGACGCGCGGCCTGGGCGGCACCGGCCTGGTGGCACAGCTCAAGCGCGGCAACGGCAACCAGCGCCTGGGTCTGCGCGCCGACATGGACGCGCTGCCCATCCTGGAGGACACCGGCCTGCCCTGGGCCAGCACCTCCGCCGGCCGCATGCACGCCTGCGGGCACGACGGGCATACCGCCATGCTGCTGGCGGCAGCGCAGCATCTGGCCGCCGTGGGGCGCTTTTCCGGCACGCTGAACCTGATCTTCCAGCCCGCCGAGGAAGGCCACGGCGGCGCCAAGGCCATGATGGACGACGGCCTGTTCACCCGCTTCCCGTGCGACGCCGTGTTCGCCATGCACAACATGCCGGGCCAGCCACAGGGCAAGCTGCTGCTGCGCGAGGGCGCCACCATGGCATCCTCCGACGGCCTGACCATCACGCTCAGCGGCAAGGGCACGCACGGCGCCATGCCGCATTTCGGCGTGGATCCGGTGGTGGCCGGCGCCTCCGTCGTGCTGGGCCTGCAGTCCATCGTGGCACGCAACGTCGATCCCAAGGCCATGGCGGTGATCAGCGTGGGCGCCTTCCAGGCCGGTGAAACGCACAACGTGATCCCGGGCAAGGCGGTGCTCAAGCTGAGCGTGCGCGCGCTCGACCGCGAGGTGCGCGCCACGCTGCGCCGCCGCATCGAGGAGTTGGTGGACGCCCAGGCGCGTGCCTTCGGCGTGAGCTGGCAGATGGAGACCGTGACCGGTTACCCCGTGCTGGTCAACACCCCGGCCGAGACCGAGTTCGCCCGCCAGGTCGCCGAAGAACTGGTGGGTGCCGAGCGCGTGGAGCGCCAGACCGAGCCGCTGTCCGGCAGCGAGGACTTCGCCTTCATGCTGGAAGATGTGCCCGGCAGCTACCTGTTCATCGGCAACGGCGACGGGCCGTCCGACGGCCACGGCGCCTGCATGGTGCACAACCCGGGCTACGACTTCAACGACGCCAACATCCCGGTGGGTGCGGCCTACTGGGTGCTGCTGACCGAGCGTTTCCTGGCCGCATGAAGGCGCCCGGCCTTCCCAGGAATTTTAGGAAAATCTGGCTCTGACCCGCACCTGGCGGGCGGCACCAGCTACAGTTTCAGAAGCGTTTCAGGCGAGCAGCTGGCGCGCCAGGCCATGCAGCCTGGTGCCCCGCCGGGCCAACGCTTCCAGCACGCTGAAGTGGTTCAGCCCCGGCAGCGCCGCCGCCACCGGCACGCGCTCGCGGCCCCAGGTCTGCTGGATCAGTCGGTTCTGGCGCAGGTACTCGCCGCTCTCGTCGCCCCCCACCACACTGAACAGACGCCCGCGCGCCGGCGCCGGCAGCCTTGCCGGGCTGGCCTGCGCCACCTGGGCCGGCGTCAGCCGCAGCACTTCCTGCAGGCTGGGCGTCTGCTGGATCGGCTGCAGGTCGTAGAGACTCGAAATACCGAGCGCACCCTTGACCAGATCGGCCGGCAGGGCGGCATCCACCACCGGCCAGGCGCAGGCCAGCATCATGGCCGCGAGCTGGCCGCCGGCCGAATGGCCCATCACCACCGCGCGGCGCGCGTCGCCGTTGAAGTCGGCCGCGTGGCGCCAGGCCCAGGCCGTGGCCTGCACCATCTGCAGGGTGATCTGGGGGATCGTCATCTTGGGGCACAGCGCGTAGTTGGGCACCACCACGGCCGCACCCAGCGCGCGCAGCGCGGGCACGAGGAAGCTGTGCTGGGACTTGTCCATCCCCTTCCAGTAGCCGCCGTGGATGAACACCACCACCGGCGAGCGCGGCTTGTCGGCCGGAAACACGTCGAGAGTTTCGTTGGAACCGCCGCCGTAGGCGACGTCGATCTCGCACGGGCCGCTGCGCCGCACCAGCGCCGACTCCCCCGCCCAGCGGGCAAAGTGGTCGCCATATTCGGGCACCCGCGCGCGGTTGTTGTACATGCGCTCCAGCCACTGGGTGTTGGGCGCGTCTCCGCACGAGATTTCGGGTCGTCTGGCCATGGGGCGCTATTGTCGCAAACTGTTGCGCCCGCCATCGGCGGGCGGGCCGCGTGAAAGCCCGCGTCGCCGACGCGCCAGAAAGGCCGCTGCGGGCATGATTCAATCGCGCTCCGGCGCCGGATCGCCCTGCACCGGCCGCTCGCGAATGTGCAACACCTTCCCGGAGACAAGATGAGTCTGTACCAGCAGTTGCAGCGCCGCGCCGCCGAAGGGCGCCCGGTGCGCGTGGGTCTGATCGGCGCCGGCAAGTTCGGCTCCATGTACCTGGCGCAAGTGCCGCGCACGCCGGGCGTGCATCTGGCTGCCATCGCCGACCTTTCGCCGGACGGCGCCCGAGCCAACTTGGCACGCGTGGGCTGGGAGGCCGGGCGCACGCAGGCCACGTCCATCGACGAGGGACTGAAGCACGGCACCACCCACATCGGCGACGACTGGCAGGCAATGGTGCGCCACCCCGCCATCGACGTGGTGGTGGAATGCACCGGCCACCCCATCGCCGCCGTCGACCATTGCCTGGAAGCCTTCGCCCACGGCAAGCATGTGGTCAACGTGACGGTGGAGGCCGACGCCTTCTGCGGCCCGTTGCTGGCGCGCCGCGCGGCCGAGGCCGGCGTGATCTATTCGCTGGCCTTCGGCGACCAGCCGGCGCTGATCTGCGACCTGGTGGATTGGGCGCGCACCTGCGGCTTCCCGGTGGTGGCCGCCGGGCGCGGGCACAAATGGCTGCCGCACTTCTGCACCTCCACGCCGGAAACCGTCTGGGGCTACTACGGCCTCACGCCCGAGCAGGCCAAGCGCGGCGGCCTGAACCCCAAGATGTTCAACAGCTTCCTGGACGGCAGCAAGCCTTCCATCGAAAGCACGGCCGTGGCCAACGCCACCGGCCTGGCGGTGCCCTCAGGCGGTCTGCTCTACCCGCCGGGCAGTATCGACGAGATTCCCAGCCTCACCCGCCCGCGCAGCGAAGGCGGCGTGCTGGAGAAGAAGGGCATGGTGGAAGTGATCTCCAGCCTGCGCACCGATGGCACGCCGATCGGCTACGACATTCGCATGGGCGTGTGGGTGACGGTGGAAGCCGAGACCGACTACATCAAGCACTGCTTCGAGGAATACAACGCCCAGACCGACGACAGCGGCCGCTACTTCACGCTCTACAAGCGCTGGCACCTGATCGGCCTGGAGGTCGGCATGAGCGTGGCCAGCGTGGCGCTGCGTGGCGAGCCCACCGGTGTGGCCACAGGCTGGCACGCCGACGTGGTGGCCACCGCCAAGCGCGACCTGAAGCCCGGCGAAGTGCTCGACGGTGAAGGCGGTTACACCGTCTGGGGCAAACTGCAGCCCGCCAGCCGCTCGGTCGCCATCGGTGGCCTGCCCCTGGGCCTGGCGCACGACGTGAAGCTGGTGCGCCCCGTGGCGCAGGGCCAGTGCCTGACCTGGAACGACGTCGCCATGGACACCGGCACCCATGCCTACAGGATCCGCCAACAAATGGAAAGCCTGCTCACGCCGGCGGGCTGAGGCCGCGCTAGAATACGCGCCTTGCGTGGGGGGGTAGCTCAGCTGGGAGAGCGCCGCGTTCGCAATGCGGAGGTCGGGAGTTCGATCCTCCTCCTCTCCACCACTATTCAGCGCCCAACCCCTCTCGGTTGGGCGTTTTCCTTTGCGGGTTCCGCACACTGCGCGGGCTTCCGGGCCATTCTGCGTGTGCCAGCCGTTCCGGGCATGGGCTGCGTGAACCGCCAAGTTCACCCCTGTTCTGCCCTATCTTCTCTCGAAACCTGCGCCAACTTCTTCGCCGTGGCACACGCAGGTGGCCTTCTTCGTCAATGGCTTGTGCATGTGCCGATGGGAATGGTTGGCTCGCGGGTTTGCTGCTCCACATTGCCCGTGCAAACCCGCGAGGCCAGCCCCAACGTCAGCCCTTGGGCGGGAACGGATCATGACCGTAGCTGTTGCGCTCACGGATCTGGCCGTCACGCCCTTGGATGAGCATCTCGCTCTGTTGGTTGATGGCGATGTCCCGCGCGCGGTCAATCGCCTGTTGCTGCGTGTGGTGGACGGAGGTGAGGCGGTCGTTGCCTTCACCACGCACACCCCACTGTTCACCGCCGTTGACGGGTACGACCCATTGGTTTTTTCCGCTCATTGCAAATGCTCCAAAAATTGAAAAGGACAGGCTCTTGAAGTCGGCGCGAGCCTTGGCGCTTCAGAGGTGGAACTCATGCCATGAAGGTCTCCCCCTTTCCTGATGTCTGGTGTGGGGAGGACGCCAACGCGCCCGCCGCGCACGGCATCGAATACAACCCTGCGCGTTGCTGTGTGACCACGAGCGCGCCGTAGGCAGCGTGCTGCGCTTCCGGCTCCGGCTTGCCCTTGTCCTTCGTCTTGATCTTGAACAGGTCGCTCGGCTTGGCGCTGTCCAGACCCGCGCGCTGCATGATCCGTTCCGCCGTCGTGGCTTCGCCCTTGAACGACCACAGCGCCTCGAACACTTTGGCCTGACCGTCGGTGAATCGAATCGGCGTGCCATCGCCGTCCGGCAGCTTCGCCCACTTGAAGTCCGCCGAGAACGGCCCGTTGACGGGTGTGGCCGGATCGACAACCGCTGGAATCGTGGACGGCGGCGCGGCGAAGAACGTGATCCCGCCACCATAGAACGTGAAGCGCTCTTCCAGCGTCAGCCATTCCACGCCCGCGCCGAAGGGCGATCCGCGCGTCGTTCGCGGCCTTGGCGTGATCACCCGGATGTCGCCGCCCGCCACGCGCACCCGCTCCAGCAGCCCCGGTTCTTGCAGCACGCGCGTCAGGTCGCGGGCCAGCAGGACGGGCGACCGCCGGGCATCGCCGAGCCGCCACACGCCATCGCCCAGATCATCGATGCCGTCCCGGCTTTCGATGCCGAGCGCGAGGCGCATCTTCGTGCGCAGCCAGTCTTCGTCCAAGGCCAACGCCGCACCATCGGCTGCCTCGACGGTCACTGGCCCGCAGTCCGGGCAACGGCACATCCGTCCGCCACGCCCGTCGCCCCAGACCTGCGCCCGATGCTGCTGGCAATGCGGACAGAGCACGAACGACTGATCCGCGACCGTCGGCTTGACCGCCTTGCCGAGGACGGGTAGTGCAGCAACGTCACGCGGCGACAACGTGGTGCGCAGCACCGGCGTGCCGCCTGCGAACAGGCGGCAGATCAAGGCCCAAGCGTCATGCGCCGCCACCGATCAATCCTCGAACACCGACGACGAGCTGATCGCGTCCGCTTCCGGCGGCATCTCCTGCGCGCTCAGAGTCTGGCCCTTCTGCAAGATGCCCACCCCGACCAGATAGCCTTCCAGCTGCGCCTGCATCTTGGCGTCGAACTTGTGCAGGTTCAGACGCCCTTTGCTGGTCACTTCGATGGTGACCACCTTGGCGCGCGTCCGGCCAGGCTCGGGTGGATAGTAGAGATTGACCTGCGCCGCCGTCACCGCCCACTGACCTTCCAGCGGGCCGGGCAGCTTCTCCTTCAGCAGCTCGTGTACAGAGCGTTGCTGGCTGGACTGCATCGCGGTGCATT
>Ga0209607_1000457_pt1 | contig 36357 bp, 31 predicted proteins | sample AD_UKC117_MetaG_FD_184413 | JGI IMG/M metagenome (GOLD analysis project Ga0209607, IMG submission 184413) | Active sludge microbial communities of municipal wastewater-treating anaerobic digesters from Hong Kong - AD_UKC117_MetaG (SPAdes)... | ecosystem: Engineered > Bioreactor > Anaerobic >... | reverse complement strand
CAGATCATAGGCCGTCGTATAATGATCATCATTGGGCAGACCATGTGGGTTCATGAAATGGCTGTCGCGCGCGCCGATTTGCCAGGCTCTGAGATTCATCAGTTCCGCAAATCCGGCTATCGACCCCCCCGCCGCCTCGGCCAGGGTTTCGGCGGCGTCATTGCCTGATTTGAGCATCAACCCATAGAGTAAATCCTGGACGAGAACCGCCTCGCCAGCGCGCAAACCAATCCGGCTCGGCGGGGCGCTGGCGGCTTGGGGACTCACCGGCGCTCGCGCCAATGGATGGAGGCGCTCCAGCGCCACCAGTGCGGTCAAGACCTTGGTGGTGCTGGCGGGCGGCAGGCGCAAACGAGGTTCCTTGGCGAACAGAATCTCCCCCGTGGTTGGGTTCATGAGCACCGCCGATCGGGCGGCAATGGCCGGCGCGGGCCAGACAACGCCTTCCTGGGCCAGCACCGGATCGGACGCTATCCATAACGCCGCTACCGTTCCTATCCAGAACTGCAACCGCCAAACGCAAAAACTTTTCAAAAAAAGTCGAAAGCACATGCAATTAACCTCGGTCCATGTTCAGTTTTTGGGTGGGGCCGCGCGGAGTTTCCGGCAGTCGCAAACCCATCGCCACGTTCGCGCAAGGGAACATAGTTTCCCTATTGTGGTCCACCGAAGGTTATTCGGCTAGTGCTATCTCAATATCCCTGGAGCCGCACGTACAAATAGTAGATCCCGAATGGTGTGCCCGAGTCTTAAGCCACGTTGCTCGAACCGGGTCATCGGTCGCCAAGACGGGCGTGGCGTGAACCCATTGCCGTCCACGGTATTTACCAGTTCGGGAGTCGCGTTGAGTATATCCAGCATCGAAAGGGCATAGTCCTCCCAATCGGTCGCCAGATGCAATTGCCCAAAAGGTTTGAGCTTGCGCGCCAGTAATGCAACGTTTCCTGGTTGAATGAACCGGCGTTTATGGTGGCGCGCCTTGGGCCAGGGATCGGGGAAGAAGATCTGAATGCGCTCGAGGCATTCATCCGGCAGCTGTTTTTCCAGCGCCTCGGCAGCATCAGCGCACATTACCCGCAGATTCGTTAATTGCAGTTCGGTTGCCCGGAGCAGTAGATGTCCGACGCCGGGGCGATGCGCCTCGATCCCCAGATAATTCACTTCTGGATGTGCGACTGCCATAGCGGCCAATGATTCTCCATTACCAAAGCCAATCTCCAAAACCCATGGCGCCGAGCGGCCAAATAAGTGCTCTGGATCAAGTAACCGGGTGTCGGTTTCGACTCCAAATCGCCCCCAGTATTTGGTGAACGCCCGTTGCTGAGCTAAAGTTATTCGTCCTTCACGGCGCACAAAACTGCGAATCGGCCGCGACAAATCACGGTTGACATTCAAACCATCTGGAATCGACGCCATAACGCATTCAATGATTGAGTGAGTGTAAATGAAGGGTATTTCAATACCTGATCAGAACTATCATCAAAACACAACTTATCAATTTACTGACAAGGCTGCAAATTGATTGCGGATAGAAAAACAAATGCTCTATAATAATTAAGTAGCTGGAATCCCAGCCTTCCCTGCAATTAAATGATTAACAGCGGTGCGCAAAAAAACATGAGTAACACGATTAACGATATTCTTGATTCTTCTTCACTCGATCAACTGAATATTCTGATCAAGAGAGCGCAAGATGAAATCGAACGTAAAAAGGTAGATGAAATCCACGCAACCCGTCATCGATGGGTCGAGGAAGCCAGGAGTTTTGGGATGACTCCAGAGGAGTTGTTGCACTATAGCGGACGTCGGAAAGGCCGGCCCAAATATCGCAATCCAGCTGACCCTGATCAAACCTGGACCGGGCGCGGTAAAATGCCAAATTGGCTGAAAGATGCGCCTAATCCGGAAGCTTACCGCATTCCCGAGTGATTTCGCCTGTCCTGATTTCCTGTCCGTTCGGGACACGCAAATCTTGCCAAGAGCCTGCTTTAGCGCTAGGATTTTCCCCATGTAGTCTAGGTAGATTCAGACGGGCATAGTAAGACATCATGCAGCGGGTGTAGTTCAATGGTAGAACCTCAGCTTCCCAAGCTGATGGCGTGGGTTCGATTCCCATCACCCGCTCCAGAACATCAGGGTTACGTTAGCGCGTAACCCTTTATTGTTATTGCGGCCTCTCCTCCTGGTATTCCCGATAAAGCGGATGTGGGGCGTGGCCCGTCTCCTACTATCTCCAAATGATTTCCCTATGAGGAACTCCCGCCATGATTCACACTGCCATCGCTGGCGCTGCTGGACGTATGGGCCGTCACTTGCTCGACGCCTGCCGTCAGACCGAAGAAGTTCGCTGCACGGTCGCCTCGGAACAGGCTGATAGCCCGTTCATCGGCAACGACGCCGGTGATCTGGCCGGCATTGGTTCCCTCAATGTCCCCGTTACCGCCGATTTAACGCCGTTCATCGACCAATTCGATGTATTGATCGACTTCACCCGACCGGCGGCAACACTGGCCCATCTGGAACTCTGTCGCACGGCAGGCAAAGCGATGGTGATCGGCACCACCGGATTCTCAACCGAACAGAAAACGGTGATCACCCACGCGGCCAGTGATATTCCTATTGTATTCGCGCCTAACATGAGCGTTGGGGTTAATCTCTGCTTTAAATTGCTGGAAATGGCGGCCCAAGTGCTGGGGAATGAGGTGGATATCGAAATTATCGAAGCCCACCATCGGCACAAAGTGGACGCGCCTTCCGGTACAGCCCTGGCGATGGGACAGGTCGTCGCCAAAGCGCTAGGCCGTCATCTGGAAGAATGCGCGGTTTATGAACGACATGGTGTGACTGGCGAGCGCGACCGCTCCATGATCGGTTTTGCCACAGTCCGCGCCGGTGACATCGTCGGCGAGCATACTGTTCTGTTTGCCGACATGGGCGAGCGTCTGGAAATCACCCATCGCGCTTCCAGCCGGATGACGTTTGCTAAGGGGGCGGTCCGCGCCGCCGCCTGGCTGGCGGGGCGTGGTTCGGGGTTGTTCGATATGCAGGATGTGCTGGGGCTACGCTGAAACTTCCTGCGCTCGCGGGAGCGCAGTTGGGAGCGCGCACGATTTCAGCGCGTCTTAATCCCGCAGCAATTCGTTGATACTCACCCGGGAGCGGGTTTTTTCATCCACCTGCTTGATAATCACCGCGCAGTACAGGCTATGACTGCCATCAGCGGCGGGCAATGCGCCGGGGACGACGACCGATCCGGCTGGAATGCGCCCATAGCTCACCTCGCCGGTCAGCCGGTTGTAAATCCGGGTGCTCTGACCGATATAAACCCCCATTGAAACCACCGAGCCGCGTTCCACAATAACACCCTCAACGACTTCTGAACGCGCGCCAATGAAACAATCATCCTCGATAATCGTGGGACTGGCTTGCAGAGGTTCCAGCACCCCGCCAATGCCGACGCCGCCAGACAAGTGGACATTCCTGCCAATTTGCGCGCAGGAACCGACCGTAGCCCAGGTATCGACCATGGTTCCGGAGTCCACATACGCGCCGATGTTGACGTAGGAGGGCATCAGCACGACGCCGGAGGCGATGTAGGAGCCGCGCCGGGCGGCGGCGGGCGGAACTACGCGGACACCCGCCGCCAAAAAGTCATTTTCGCCGTATTCAGCGTACTTGGGCGGGACCTTGTCAAAATAGTTAGTGTAACCGTCGCGGATGATCACACTGTCATTCAAACGAAAGCTGAGCAAGACTGCTTTCTTCAGCCACGAATTGACGATCCAGGCGCCGTCACGCAGTTCCGCCACCCGCGCTTGGCCGGTTTCCAGCAAGCCGAGCGTTTCCTCGACTGCTTCACGCAACGCCGCTGGGGCGGTCGCCGGGTCCAATTCAGCACGACGCTCGAAAGCATTTTCGATAATCCGTTGTAATTCAGTCATCAGTCAACATCCTCAAGGCGCGGGCGGCATTCCGGCTCATGCAAGGTTTGGGTCAGCCGCAAAAAACCGTCATAATAGAAAGGTATCAGGTTCTAGGTTCCATGCTTCAGATTATTTTGAACCTGATACCTGATGCCTGATACCTAAATCAAGTCCCGAACAGTCGCAGATAGCACAACGAGGATCATCGGTATGCCTAAAAAGACCGTGGCGAATGACAGAAAGCAAGTCATCCCCGAATCCGCTTCAGGGGTAAAAAAACAGCCGGAGCTTACCAGCAAACCAGCAACCGCCACTGTCCAGAGGACTGAACCCGCGCCGGAAGTAAAGCAAAACGCGGCAGCGCCTGACAAGCCGGCAACGGCTACAGCGGTTCAGGAACCCGTGCCAACTCCCGAAGTTGTGAAGGTCGCGACAGATGGCCGCAAGCGCATCGTTATCGAGGGCGTCAACCCGGAAATCGACGGTGGCCGCTTCCCGATCAAGCGCACAGTCGGGGAAAGCGTGGTGGTCGAAGCGGATGCGTTTACCGACGGTCACGATTCCCTGTCCTGTGTTCTGCAATATCGTAAAGTTGGCGAGACCGCCTGGCAGGAAACGCCGATGCGTTTTCTGGTTAACGATCGCTGGCGCGGCGAGTTCAAAATAACCGAGATTGGCCGCTACGAATACACGGTTCTCGCCTGGGTCGATCACTTCAAATCCTGGCGGCATGATCTGGGCCGTTGGGAGCAGGCGGAAGATATTGCTCTGTCGCTACGCATCGGCGCGGAACTGGTGGGCAAAGCGGGGCAACGGGTGGCGGGCGCAGACGGTCAGTGGCTGATCCAGCGCGCCAAAGAACTGGCCGGCGAGCAGGAATTGCAACACCGTCGCCAGTTGGGACTGGATGAGGAGTTGGCGCAAATCATGTTCCGCCAGGCCGATCGCACGCTGGCGCTCAGTTACGACAAGATACTAGGCGTCGTCGCCGACGATGAACGCGCCCGGTTCAGCACGTGGTACGAAATGTTTCCGCGCTCGTGCAGCCCGGTGCCCGGCAAGCACGGGACGTTCAAGGACTGCGAAGCCTGGCTGCCGCGCCTGGCGGCGATGGGCTTCGATGTGCTGTATTTCCCGCCGATTCATCCGATTGGCCGGGTCAACCGCAAGGGCAAGAACAACACGCTCACCCCCGGCCCCGACGATGTCGGCAGCCCCTGGGCCATCGGCGCAGCGGAGGGCGGTCACAAGAGCATCCTGCCGGAACTGGGTACTTTGGAAGACTTCCGGGAGCTGGTGCAGAAAGCCCGCGAGCATGGCATCGACATCGCCCTGGACATCGCGCTGCAATGCGCGCCGGATCATCCCTACGTTAAAGAACATCCTGACTGGTTCCGCTGGCGGCCAGACGGTACGGTGCAGTACGCCGAGAATCCGCCCAAGAAGTACCAGGACATTTATCCCTTCAATTTTGAAACCGCTGACTGGCAAGCGCTGTGGGAAGAGATCAAAAGCATCTTTGAATTCTGGGTTGCTCAGGGCGTGCGCATCTTCCGAGTCGACAATCCCCACACCAAGCCCTTTGCGATGTGGGAATGGCTGATCAACGACATCAAGCAAACCACGCCGAATGCGATTTTCCTGGCCGAAGCCTTCACGCGACCCAAGGTCATGCATCGCCTGGCCAAGCTCGGCTACACCCAGTCCTACACCTATTACGCTTGGCGCAACACGAAATGGGAACTGAGCGAGTACGCCAATGAAGTGTGTCAGGGACCGGGCCGCGAGTATTTCCGCCCCAACTTCTGGCCGAACACTCCGGATATCCTGCACGAGTCGCTGCAATTCGGCGGCAAACCCATGTTCATGACCCGACTAGCCATGGCGGCGACCCTGACCGCCAATTACGGCATTTACGGACCCGCTTTTGAAATGATGGAGCACGTTGCGGTCAAGCATGGCAGCGAGGAATATCTCGATTCGGAGAAATACCAGTTGCGCCAGCGCGGTTTCCAGGATCTGGATGGACCGGACAGCTTGCGCGAGTTCATTGCCTTGATGAATCGCATTCGCAAGCACAATCCGGCGTTACAATCCGACTGGAATCTGCGCCTCCATCATGTCGACAATGATCAGATTATTTGTTACAGCAAGTCCACAGTCGACCATTCCAACATCATCCTGGTGCTAGTGAATCTGGATCCTAACTACACCCAGGCGGGTTGGACGGGATTGAACCTGGAGGAACTAGGCGTCGATCCGTTTCAGCCGTTCCAGGTGCATGATCTGCTGACCGGCGCGCACTACATCTGGAACGGGCCGCGTAATTATGTGGAGCTGAATCCGCATCGGATGCCGGTGCATATCTTCCGGGTCCTCAGCGGTCTGCACACCGAGCGCGATTTTCCAACTTTCCAGGGTTGAGGAACAAAACATGGCGAATAATCCGAAAGGCTGGCCCGGGGTTGAAGACCCACTATGGTACAAAGACGCCCTGATCTATCAACTCCATGTCAAGGCGTTTGGCGATAGCAACCAGGATGGTATCGGCGATTTCCGGGGTCTGACTCAACGCCTGGATTATATTCAGGAGCTGGGGGTTGACACGCTGTGGCTGATGCCCTTTTACCCTTCACCCTTGCGGGACGACGGTTACGACATCTCGGATTATCAGAACGTCCATCCCCAATACGGTACACTCGCTGACTTCCGCAACTTCGTCCGCGAAGCGCACCACCGGGGACTCAAAGTGATCACCGAGTTGGTGATCAACCATACCTCCGATCAGCACCCCTGGTTTCAGGCGGCTCGAAAGGCGCCCCGAGGTTCGCCGCAGCGGAACTTCTATCTCTGGAACGACGATGACGACAAATTTCCGGAAACCCGCATCATTTTCACGGATACCGAGACTTCCAACTGGGCTTGGGATCCGGTGGCGGAACAATACTATTGGCATCGTTTCTTCTCGCACCAACCGGATTTGAATCACAATAATCCGGCAGTGGTGAAAGCCGTGACCAAGGTGATGCGCTTCTGGCTGGACATGGGCGTCGATGGGCTGCGGCTGGACGCCATTCCCTACTTGTGTGTGCGCGAGGGCACCTACAACGAGAATCTGCGCGAAACGCATGACGTCATTAAGCAGATGCGGGCTGTGGTGGATAAACATTACCGCAGCCGCCTGTTTCTGGCCGAGGCGAATCAGTGGCCGGAGGATGTGCGCGATTACTTCGGCGACGGCGACGAGTGCCACATGGCCTATCACTTCCCGCTGATGCCGCGCATGTACATGGCTATCGCCCAGGAAGACCGCTATCCCATCGTCGAAATCCTCGAACAGACCCCAGACATCCCTGATAATTGCCAATGGGCGGTATTCCTGCGCAACCACGACGAACTGACGCTGGAAATGGTCACTGACCGTGAGCGGGACTACATGTACCGCACCTACGCCGCCGATCCCCGGATGCGGGTCAATGTCGGCATCCGCCGGCGGCTGGCCCCGCTGATGGACAACGATTATGGAAAAATCAAGCTGATGAACAGCTTGTTGCTGTCGATGCCAGGCACCCCCATTATTTATTATGGTGACGAAATCGGCATGGGCGACAACTTTTATCTCGGCGACCGCAACGGCGTGCGCACGCCGATGCAATGGAGTCCGGATCGCAATGCCGGGTTCTCCAAGGCCGATCCACAGCGTCTGTACCTGCCGCCGATCATGGACCCGATCTACGGCTACGAAGCGCTTAACGTGGAAGCGCAAATTCGCGCGCCTGCCTCGTTGTTGAATTGGATGAAGCGCATGATCGCCGTGCGCCGAACCTCCCAAGCCTTTGGGCGGGGTCGGCTGGAAATGGTGCGTCCCGGTAATCGTAAAATTCTGGCTTACATTCGCGCCTTTGCGGACGAAGTTGTCATGTGCGTCGCCAATCTGTCCCGCTCCGCGCAACCCGTGGAACTGAACCTGGGTAAGTTCAAAGGCATGGTGCCGGTGGAAATGCTCGGCCAGATCTCCTTTCCGCCCATTGGTGAATTGCCCTACCTGCTGACGTTACCCCGTTACGGTTTCTACTGGTTCCGGCTGAGCTACGCGGCCCCGCCTGCTTGGCATGAAGACCGTTTGCCGGGCGCCGATTTACGGGTGCTGGTCTTGTTCCAGGGGTGGAAGAGTTTTTTCCCCGATCAAGTTGAACCCAGCCGGCGGGAGATGGCCGAGAACCTGCACCAGCGATTGGTCCGGGAGGTGTTGCCGGATTTCCTGCCCACACAGCGCTGGTTCGCCGGCAAGGGTGGGCGCATCGAGCGGGTCGAGTTTGAAAACTACGATATCTGGGCGGATCAAACCGAGTGGGTGTTAGCGCGGATTCGGGTCTGGCTGGTGGGGCGCGACGAACCGCAGGATTATGGACTACCGCTTGCGCTGGCCTGGGAGGAAAAAGACGACGGTGACGAAACTCTGCGATCGTTGTGGCCCTACGCACTGGCTCGGGTGCGGGTGCGCGCCCGCATGGGCTTGCTGTATGACGCCTTCGCCGACGAACGGTTTTCTCAGGGCCTCATGAAAATGATCGCCCGCAATGCCCGGATTCCCCTGGGCAATGGCTGGCTGAAGTTCTCGGCGACCCGCGCCTTCCATTCGTTGGCGGGTGACTTGCCGGAAATGTTGCCGGTTAAGCGACTAGCGCTGGACAGCAGCAATACTACTATTGCCATCGGCAATCGCATGTTGCTCAAAGGTTACCGCCGGTTGCAACCGGGCATCAGCCCGGAACTGGAGATGGGCCGCTTCCTTACCGACATCGCTGCTTTCGCCAACGCCGCGCCGCTGGCCGGGGCGCTGGAATATGAAGATGAGGAGAATGGAACCGTCATCGCTCTGGCGATTCTGCAAGGATTCGTCGCCAACCAGGGGGATGCCTGGACCTATACCCTGGATTATCTCAAGCGGTTTTTCGATGACTGCCTGTCTCAACAGACCGAATCGACTGTTCCTGAAACCGACGAGAGTCCGAGTCCGCATGCCGTTTTTCTGCTGTTCGCCACGACCCTGGGCCGGCGCACCGGCGAACTGCATCGGGCGTTGGCGCAAACCACGGGCAATCCCGCCTTTGACCCAGAACCGATTACCGTTGCCGACATGACCCATTGGCTAGACCAGATTCGCGAGGAGGTCGAGATGACCTTCGAGCGATTACAACAGGCGCTGGATCGGTTACCCGAGGCGGTGCGCGACTTAGGCAAGCGGGTGCTGGAGGCGCAAATCGGGTTGCCGCGCGCGGGACGTTATGCCTCACTGGCGGCTCAGGTTCTGGAAGCGCGCGGCGCGGCGGCAGCGCGTTCAGCGCAGGTGGAAGCGATGACGCCGCACGCCATGAAGACCCGTTATCACGGCGATTACCATCTTGGCCAAGTGCTGGTGGCCAAAGACGATGTGATCATCATCGACTTTGAAGGCGAGCCGGCGCGGTCGCTGGAGGAACGCCGCGGCAAGCACTCGCCGCTGCGCGATGTGGTGGGCATGTTGCGCTCCTTCAATTACGCGGTGCATGCCGCCTTGCGCCAGGTCACGGCGGATGGGGCCAGTGACCGGGAGACGCTCCTTTCTCATGCTCATGAATGGGAACAGCAGACCCGCACAGCGTTCCTGGCGGGCTACACCGAAGCGGCGGGGGACAGCCCGGGCTATCCCGCCGATCCTGATCAAGTCCGGGTGTTATTGGAACTGTTTGCCTTGGAGAAAGCATGTTACGAACTGCGTTATGAACTGGATAATCGTCCTGCCTGGGTGGAGATCCCACTTGGTGGGTTATGTGAACTTTTATCATTCGAATCGAAGGATGTGCCGCGATGAAACAACCAAAAATCCTGGCTTTTGTAATGGCAGGCGGCGAAGGCGCCCGCTTGAGTCCCCTGACGGCTTATAACTCGAAACCTTCGCTGCCGTTTGGCAGCCGCTATCGCATCGTGGATTTCGTGTTGAGCAACCTGCTCAATTCGGGTATTCAATCGATCTACATGCTGGTGCAATACAAATCCCAATCGCTGATTGAGCATGTCCGCAAGGCGTGGGTGGTGTCGCCGATGCGGAACGAGGAATTCGTCACGGTGGTGCCGCCGCAGATGATGAGCGGCGGCGACTGGTTTCAAGGCACCGCTGACGCCGTCTATCAGAATATCAACCTGATTCAACTCCATAACCCTGATCTGGTGGTCGTGTTCGGCGCCGACCATATTTACCGGATGGATCTTCAGCAGATGGTGGATTTTCACTTGGAACGGGCCGCTGATGCGACGGTCGCTGCGCTGCCGGTGCCGATCGCCGAGGCCAGTTCGTTTGGCGTCATCCACGCCGACCATGCGGGCCGGGTTAACGAATTCCAGGAGAAGCCGGCCAACCCGCCGCCCATGCCCTCTGATCCAACCCGCGCTTATGCCTCGATGGGCAACTACCTGTTCGACGCTAAAGTGTTGGTGAAAGCGCTTAAAGAGGCGCATGAGCGCGGCGAGCATGACTTTGGTCACCATGTCCTGCCCAAACTGAAGGACACGCATCGCGTCTTCGCCTACGACTTCGCCACCAATAAGGTGCCGGGCGTCAAACCCTATGAGGAGCAGGCTTACTGGCGCGATGTCGGCACCCGGGACGCTTATTTCTACGCGCACCAGGATCTGTTGGGCGAGCAGCCGCGTTTCGATATGTTCAACCCGCAATGGCGGATCTTTTCCAGTAACTATCAGGGGCCGGTAGCGCGCCTGATGGACGCCCAAATCAAAAACAGCGTGGTGGCCGCCGGCTCTATGGTGCGCCAGGCCAAGATCACCAACACGATCATCCGTCGTGAAGTGATCATTGAAGACGATGTGGAGATCGAGGATTGTCTAATTCAGGAATACGTCCACATCAAGCGCGGCGCGCGGTTGCGGCGGGCTATCATCGGCGGTTACAACGTGATCGAAGCGGGGACGCGCATTGGCTACGATCTTGAAGAGGATCGCAAAAAATACGTGGTCACCCAGGGCGGCATCACTGTGGTTGGCCCGCAGGAGGTGACCGCGACCATGCAGGCGTTTAGCGAGTAACTTTATTAAGGTGTCAGGCCCCAGGTTAAAATAATCGGAGTCTGGTGCTTGGCGCCTTTGCTGGATCAAGCTTGATGAATAAATCCACCATGACCGTTTGGCCGGGCCGGCCATATCCCTTGGGCGCAACCTGGGATGGCGAGGGCGTCAATTTCGCGCTGTTCTCGGAACACGCCGATCAGGTCGTATTGTGCCTGTTCGACGCCAAGGGCAAGCATGAAATCACCCATGTTCCTCTGCGCGAACGCACGGGTCGCGTCTGGCATGGCTATCTGCCCGATGCGCGGCCTGGCTTGTTGTACGGTTATCGGGTGCATGGCCCTCACGGACCCGAGGAAGGGTATCGTTTCAACCCGAATAAGTTGCTTCTCGATCCCTACGCCAAGGCCATTGTCGGCCCGATGCAATGGAGCGACGCTCAGTTTGGTTACCGGATGGGGGGACGCGCCGAAGATCTGAGCGTCAATACTCGCAATAGCGCGCCAGGTATGCCCAAGTGTCAAGTGGTGGACGGCGCTTTTATCTGGGGCGATGACCGCTCGCCGCATGTTCCCTGGCACCATACGCTGATCTATGAGCTGCATGTGCGCGGTTTCACCATGCGCCACCCGGAGCTTCCAGCAGAGTTGCGCGGCACCTATGCGGGACTGGCCTACAGTCCGGTCATCGACTACCTGAAAGCGCTGGGCGTTACCGCAGTCGAATTGCTGCCGATCCAGTACTTCACTGACGAACGCCTGTTGCTGGATCGAGGTCTGCGCAACTACTGGGGTTACAGCACCCTCGGCTATTTCGCGCCAAATCCGCGCTACGCGGCCACTGATAATCCGGTGAACGAATTCAAGAGCATGGTCAAGACGCTCCATTCCGTGGGCATCGAGGTCATTCTCGACGTGGTTTATAACCATAGCGCTGAGGGCAATCACCTGGGTCCGACCCTGAATTTCCGGGGCATCGACAACCCCAGTTATTACCGGCTGGTTCCCGATAATCCCCGCTATTACATGGATTACACCGGTTGCGGCAATACGTTGAATACGGCGCATCCCCGGGTGTTGCAAATGGTCATGGACAGTCTGCGCTACTGGGCGCAGGAAATGCGCGTCGACGGCTTTCGCTTTGACCTGGCCGCCACGCTGGCGCGGGACAAAGACGGGGTGGTTGATCAGGAGGACTCATTCATGGATGTGATCCAGCAGGACCCCGTGTTGTCCCAGGTCAAACTGATTGCCGAGCCGTGGGATGTGGGCGAAGGCGGCTACCAGGTTGGAAAATTCCCGGTCGGCTGGAGCGAATGGAATGGCAAGTATCGTGATGTGGTGCGCGATTACTGGCGCGGCGAGGGCGGTTTGATCGGCGACTTGGCCTATCGGTTGACCGGTTCCGCCGATTTATACGAGCACAACGGTCGCCATCCGCACGCCAGCATCAACTTCATCACCGCCCATGACGGCTTTACGCTCTACGATCTGGTCAGCTACAACGAGCGCCACAATGAAGCCAATGGCGAGGACAATCAGGACGGCGATTCACACAATCGCAGTTGGAATTGCGGGGCGGAGGGCGATACCAGCGATCCGGCGGTTCTCGCCTTGCGCCTGCATCAGCGCCGTAATTTTTTGACGACCCTACTGCTGTCGCAAGGCGTGCCGATGCTGCTGGCCGGCGATGAGGTTGGACGCACCCAGCGCGGTAACAACAATGCCTACTGCCAGGACAATGAAATCAGTTGGTTCGACTGGAATATCTCCTGGTTGCCGGAGAACCGTGAATTACTGACCTTTGCCCAACGGTTGATCCAGATTCGTCAGCGACACCCGACTTTCCGCCGCCGGCATTTCTTCCGGGGCATTCATGGCGAGGGGGTGCGCGATATTCTCTGGTTCAATCCCGATGGGCGGGAAGTTGACGATGACGAATGGAGTCATGATTACGCCCGTTGTCTCGGACTCTATCTACCAGGCGATGGCTTGGGCGACTGGGATGAACGCGGCCATGCGCTGGAGGATGATGACTTTCTGTTGCTGTTCAACGCGCATCACGAGGAAGTGCCCTTCGTGTTGCCGGTGCTGCGCGAAAATCCGATGTTCGAGGTCCTGATCGATACCGCTCTACCACAGGGTCAGCCGATGTATGGCAACCAGCATCCCGCCGAGGAACCCTATCCAGTGCGCGGTCGTTCATTGGTGGTGCTGCGGCATCGGCGTCTATCGGCTTAGCCTTTTAATACAGCAGCATTTCCTGGCGCACGGTCTCAAAAATGACCCGCTCCTGCAACCATTCCTCGGCCAATTCCGCCAGATCCGCCCCTGCATCCAAAGCTAAACGCAACCGTTCATCTCCAGCCAGCAGATCAATCGCTGGAATCACATCGACGAACTCGTAAGGTTTAGCCCGCCAGGCAAATGCTTCCGGGGCCACCCGGCGGATGCTGTGTAAGAAGGCTACGCCGGTCATAAAGGAGTCAAATTGCTCGCGGTCGGTGACATGAATTTGTACGCCCCCGCAGGTCTTCCCCGCGTGTTTCTGAAACAGCGGGCGGAAATACAGCGGGCGGAACTGACACCCGGTCAGGTTTTGTCCCGACAAATCGGCAGCCAATGCGTCAGGATCGATGCCTGGCGCGCCGGCGACTTCAAAAGGCCGGCAGGTTCCACGTCCTTCCGACAAATCGGTCGCTTCCACTAGACACATACCGGGATAGACTAACGCAGTGTCCACCGTAGGCATGTTAGGCGAGGGATAAACCCACGGCAAGCCGGTATCCTCGAAATACATTTCGCGTTGCCAGCCGCGCATGGGCAACACCTCCAGTTCGCATTCGACGCCACGCCGACTTTGAAGATAGCGGGCAATCTCTCCAATCGTCAGGCCATGGCGATTGGGCAACGGGTCCAGACCCACAAAGGATTCAAAGCCCGGTTTAATCAGATTGCCTTCCGTGGTAATCCCATTGATTGGGTTGGGACGATCACACACCAGCACCCGTATACCTGCTTTGCCGGCGGCTTGCATGCATAACGCCATGGTCCAGATGTAGGTATAGTAGCGCGCGCCGACATCCTGCAGATCAATGACCAGCGCATCGAGTCCTCGTAATTGTTTGCGACGCGGCGTCAAGCTCTCGAAGGTCGCGCCGTATAGACTATACACGGGCGCCCTGAACCGTGGATCAACCGGTAGATCTTCGATGTGCTCCATATCCTGCGCCGTACCCTGCGCGCCGTGCTCGGGGCCAAAAATAGCGGCGATCCGCGCGCCGGTCGCCGGCAGCAGGTCGAGAATATGGCGCAACTCGGCATCGACGCTGGCCGGGTGGCAAACCACGCCTATGCGCGCGTCGCGAATCTTTTCGGGAAATTCGGAAATTAAGGTTTCCAGACCAGTCTGCACACGGGACATCAGATCATCATCCCCTAAATAAAGGGTTAATTTTAGCGCTTGGGCAGCGCTTACGCTCGAATTCTGCCAAATTTGTCATAAACATAGACTCCACCCTAATGAAAGTTACCCATCGTTTGTCGCATCTGGCCTTAATGGTGCTTGGCGCCTTATTGTTGTTGTTCGGCCTAACGTTGCTTGATGCAGTCTGGCGCTCACGAACCGTTCATCATGCCGCCAGTCAGGCGCTGGTTCGGGAACTCGGTTTGAGCGATTTAAGCCTGTTTACTGAAGCCCGCTACACCCGCCATCTCAGTCAAGCGGACCACCATGCGCCTTTTCAAGACCATCCGGCAGCCCTTGAACATTTTCCCACCGGCGCGTTGCTGCCGCCCCCACCAGACTTTAAGGGATTGTATAAAGACTAATCCTATCCAATGCCCGGATCGCCCATTTTACGGGTTTCCTCCAATGAAGATATGCGGAAACGCAATTTTTTTTGCATCGCAACATTTTCTTTGTTAAACTAACGCACAAGTGAGATGAGTCTGAAACAATGCATAACATATCAAAGATTCGGATCATCCCATGTCATCGGGTTCCGGACGCAAGCGTTTCATATAGATCATTGCATCGCTTGCAATCGGATTTTTCAAAATCCAACGATGGAGGACGCGACCACTCACGCCGTAGAAGACGAGAGTTTCGCCGCGTATTAAATGATGAAAGAACTGCTTAAAGTCGCTGTATTTGCCATTCTAATCTTGGTGTTATCGCCATTCTTGGGTTTCTGGCTGGTCGCTCTGGTCGGTGCGCTGGTGTTCCTGTTGCCGATGGGCGCCGTGGCTTCGGCGCTATTCCCGGATACCTGCCACCACATCGAAGATGATGTGCTTGCAAAGTTTTCCCATTGACTCACTTCATGAGCAACAACAAATTCAGCAGGTTACTCAACTTTTTAACAAATAAAAAAACCCCGGTTGACCGGGGTTTTTTTATTGCAACACAAAACTTCAACAGGAAAGCATCATGCCGCCGCTTTAGGGGTGGTAATGACGACCTTCTGGTAGAGTCCGCCAAAGAAGGTCTGCTTATCGATCGCCAGGTTGCGCGCTTCATCGGGTAGCCAATCCTTGATTTCCCGACGCCAGAGATCCATGGCAAAAGGCTCCAAGGAAGCCAGGATGGGGATCATGACGTACCGGAAGGGATTCAGCACATCCGGGCGATGGTAATCGACGAAAATTACCTTGCCGCCGGGTTTAACGACCCGCAAAGCTTGGGCAATCGTGCGAATGCGGACGTTCTCGGGTTGCTCATGCAACAGAAAAAACACCACTACACAGTCATAGCTGGCGTCAGCGAAACGCAGATGAGCCGAGTCCTGATGATGTACGCCAACCCGTGAGCTATCGCTATTCAACTTGGACTTCAGATTTTCCAGTTGAACCGGCGCAACATCCACTACATCCAGCCGCCCGTCCGGCCCCAGACGTTGGGTTAACCGCTCGGTGAAATCCCCGTAAACGCAGGCGACCTGTAGAATGTTCCCATTTTTAAACGGCTCCAATTCCTGCAACGCCATATCGCGCAACGGCGCAAAATTGCCCCACAGAATCAGATTGACCAGCCATTGCCGCTCGAAAACCCGTACCGAAGCGGGATGCAGGTAAGCCCACCAGTAGGTTTGCTGCAAATAGACAGGCAACGGGACAGGCGGCGGATTTTCAGCCGCTGAACGGGTGGCTTCAAGGCCGACCGTCTGTTCGGCGTCGGCGCCGCTCTTCAAAGACTGCGGTTGGTGCAAGGCGACCGCGCTTTGAGCCGATTGCGAACTCGTCATGCGAAATTTCCTTCGAGCCGGTATGAAAAATCCCCGCTCACTGGTGAGGGAGCGGGGTTGAGGGTTGAGGGCGAAAAGAGCAATCGCCGGTTATGAGATACGCAAGAGATAAAACAGCGTTGCGATGGTTCCCAGGCTGGCGATGAAATAGACCGCAATGGCTACCCACGTATCGGCGCGAATGCCGAAATCATGCAAGGTGACCCGCAGGCGGTGCGCGGCATGCCACAGAGACAACAGGATGATGCCGAAGATCACGAGCTTGCCTAGCCAGTTGGCCGCGAAAGCATGCAAGTTTTCGTAGGTCAGCAGACTGGGAACGAAACCCATTGCGGCAAATAGCGTCAACAGCACCAGCACCGGCGTGACGAACGCGGTAATCGTACCGCCTGCCGCGAACGGTCCCCAAACAATTGGTTTATTGGATTTGGCCACGGTCACACCCCCAGAAACAACACGATCAGTGAAATCAGCGCCCAGCCGCCGTAATGTGCGCCGACGATGATGCTACCGGGCACAAATTCCTCGCCCCGTTGAATCGGCATGGCCTGGGGCGTGACGTTGAACCACGAGGTGCTGTGATACACCGCTCCCACCAACGCCGCCAGATTAAACAGAATTCCGAGCGGACTGTTCAGCGCCTCCAGGAACCCGGCGTAGGCTTCAGGGCCATCCGCCAGATTTTTCAGGGCGAAGATCAGCAAAATAGTGTAGGCCAGAATGAAAATGCAGGTCACTTCGCGGGCCATGTAGCGCGTGTAGCGCGGCTGGCTGAAGAACCAGTTCGTCTTGGACATCTCACGGATATAAGGTTTACGGCTCATTTCTTCATCCAGGGCATCAGGTGTTCTTTGTACCAGTCGATAGTGCTGGCAACCTTGACTTGTTGCAAGGCGCTGGCGGGATCGACATGCTTGGGGCAGACCTCGGAGCATGCGCCGACAAACGAGCACTCCCAGACGCCATCGTGAGAGGCAATGACCTCCTGGCGCTGTTCCCGACCGCCATCACGGGAATCCTGGTTATAGCGGTGCGCCAGCGAGATGGCTGCCGGACCGATGAATTCCGGGACCAGGCCGTATTGCGGACAGGCGGCGTAGCACAACATGCAGTTGATGCATAGCGTGTACTGCTTGAAGGTCTTGAGTTCCACCGGGCTTTGCTTGTACTCGCCGGCGCTGACCGGTTTGTCCTCCTTGGGAATCAGATACGGCTTGACGCTAGCGAGTTTGCCGATGAAATCATCGACGACGGTGACCAAATCCCGTTCAATGGGGAAATTAGCCAGCGGTTCGACGCGAATCTGGTCGCCGTACTCATGGATGAACGCTTTGCAGGCCAGTTTCGGTTCGCCGTTAACCATCATGCCGCAACTGCCGCAGACCGCCATGTGGCAGGACCAGCGATAGCTCACGGTGGGGTCCAGGTTGTCCTTGACGTAGTTCAGGGCGTCCAGCACCACCCATTCATTCAGGCACGGCACCGAGTAGGTCTGAAACCGGGGCTCGCTATCGGTCTCCGGGTTATAACGGAGCACTTCCAGTTGGATCTGGCGTTCGCTCATTTCTTGGCTCCTGAGTAGTCACGCACACCGGGTTGCGACTTGGTGATGACAACATCGAGATACTCGATGCGCGGCGGTTCCTTGGGATGATAATGGGCCAGACTGTGTTTGAGAAATTTCTGGTCATCCCGGGCGGTGAAATCCAGTCGCTGGTGAGCGCCTCGCGACTCCTGACGGTCCCGCCCCCCGACCGCAGCGGCTTCCGCACAGTCGAGCATGGAACCCAGTTCCAGCGCTTGCATTAGGTCGGTGTTAAAGACACGGCTCTTGTCGTGGAGTCCGATACCGGCGTAGCGCTGACGCAGTTCGGCAATCTTGTCGCAGGTCGCGGCCAGACCCTCGCCGGTGCGATAGATGCCGGCCCCGGCCTCCATGGTATCCATCATTTCCTGGCGTAAGCCCGCGATGGATTCTGTACCGCTGCTCTTGTCGAACAACGCCTGAATCCGGTTTGCAGAGTCCTGCGCTTGGGCGGCCAGCGCGGCGTCGTTGCCCGCGGACTGACCTGATTGCAGATGGGCGATGGCGCTCAGCGCCGCGCGCCGGCCAAACACCAGCAGTTCCGTCAGGGAGTTGGAGCCAAGACGATTCGCGCCATTGATGCTGACGCAGGCGCATTCGCCCGCGGCGAACAGGCCCGGCAGCGGGGTCGCCGCTTCGACGTTGGTGTGAATGCCGCCCATGCAGTAATGCACCACCGGACGAATCGGAATCGGTTCCTTGACCGGGTCCATGCCCAGATAGCTGATGCACAGATCGCGCACCAGCGGCAACCGTTCGTCGATCTTTTTCTCACCCAGATGGCGCATATCCAGCAACACGCAATCGCCCCAGCGCGTGGAAACCGTGTTGCCCTTTTGCTGCTCGTGCCAGAAGGACTGACTGAGCCGGTCGCGAGGACCGAGTTCCATGGTTTTCAACACCGGTTGACCTACTGGGGTTTCCGGTCCCATGCCATAGTCTTGCAGGTAGCGGCGACCGTCCTTGTTCAGCAGGATGCCGCCTTCACCGCGACAGCCCTCAGTGAGTAGAATGCCGTTATTGGGCAAGCCCGTGGGATGGTACTGGACGAATTCCATATCCTTGAGCGGTGCGCCGGCCCGATAGGCCAGTGCCATGCCATCGCCGGTCTTGACCGCGCCATTGGTGGTGAACGGGAACATACGTCCAGCGCCGCCAGCGGCAATGATCACCGCGCCGGCCTGGAACTGGCGCATTTCCCCACTGCGGATTTCCAGCGCCGTGAAGCCTTGGCAGCGCCCGTCATCGACCAGCAGATCGGTGGCGTAATATTCGTCAAAGCGCTGAATGGACGGATATTTGAGCGAGGTTTGAAACAGCGTGTGCAAGATATGGAAGCCGGATTTGTCGGCGGCGAACCAGGTGCGCTTGATCTTCATACCGCCGAAGGGCCGCACGGCGACAGCGCCATCGGGTTCGCGGCTCCACGGACAGCCCCAGTGCTCCAGTTGAATCAGTTCTTTGGGGGCTTCGTTGATGAAGTACTCCACGGCGTCCTGGTCGCACAGCCAGTCGCCGCCGCCAACCGTGTCGTTGAAATGCAGGTCGAGGCTGTCGTCGGGTTTGATGACTCCGGCGGCTCCGCCCTCAGCGGCGCAGGTGTGGCTGCGCATGGGGTAGACTTTCGAGACCAGGGCGATGCGCAACTTCGGGTCGGCTTCAGCGAGGGCGATGGCGGCTCGCAGCCCCGCGCCTCCCGCGCCGACGATGGCAACGTCGGTTTTAATGATCTCCATTATTTTGGCTCCTCGGCATGGCGCCGGTCGGATGGGTGAAAGATGAATGAAAAGAGTAGGTGGTGGACCCGCGGCCAGGGGCTGATTTCCGGAAAACATGCATCAGACGCCGCCCTCGCCGTGGACACGGGCAGGACGTTACAAGCAAGGCGGATGATGTTTCGATGTTGTCGGCGCAGCACGCGGGATTTATAGCGTTGCAAGGCTTCAGATCAGCCCGATGCCTAATTATAGAGGGTATTCAGGAGAGGTTTGGCAAATTTATCCATTTTTAGAAAAGGGGCCAGGCTCCATTTTCGATATGGGTCAACAACGCCGCCAAGGCTCCACGATGGCGTTCCACGACTTGTCGTCCGCGCTGACCGGCATCCCGGCCCTGCTGAGGGTCGGCCAATAACCAGTCGAGAGTAACAGCGAGTTCTCCAGCATCTGTGATTTGCCAGGCCGCTTTTGCTTCCAGCAACCGTTCGCTGGCCTCGGCGAAATTAAACATACAGGGGCCAAATAACACTGGCAATCCCAGCAATGCAGGCTCCAGCACGTTATGGCCCCCGGTAGGAACCAGGCTGCCGCCGACAAACGCCAGGTCGGCAGCGGTGTAGAACAATAACAACTCGCCCATGCTGTCGCCCAGAAAGACAGCAGTATCCGGCGTACAGGCTTGCCGGGCGCTGCGCCGGATGACATTGAAACCCTGTTCCTGGCACAACGCGGCCACGCTATCAAAGCGTTCGGGGTGACGCGGCGTCAGCACCAGCAACAAGTCTGGCCAGCTACTGCGAACCCTGGTAAACGCTTGCAAAATCTGTTCATCTTCACCGTCGTGGGTACTTGCGGCGATCCAGACCGGCCGGTTCTCTCCAAGCCATTTCTGTCGTAATTGCCGGCCTTGCTCCCGTAGATCATCAGGTATTTTCAGGTCGTACTTGAGATTGCCCGTCACCTCGACCCGTGGCGCGCCCAGTGATCGGAAGCGCCTGGCGTCAGCCTCCCCCTGGGCGGCGATCAGGGTGATGTCCTGCAACATGGATGCGGTCAGCCGGGGAATCCGCGCATACCCACGCACCGAGCGTTCCGACAATCGGGCGTTGGCGATCAGCACTGGAATCCCTGCCGTAGCGCATTGCCGTAGCAGATTCGGCCACAATTCGGTTTCCATAATAATCGCCTGTCGGGGTTGGGCCTGGCGCAGGAATCGTCGCACGACGCCGGGCAGGTCATAAGGAGCGTAGACGTGTTGCACTCGCTCTCCCAGTGTGTCCTTTACTTGGTGGGAGCCGGTCAGAGTGGTGGTGGTCACCAATAACGGTTGCTCAGGGCGCCGGTCCAGCAATGCGCGAATCAGCGGTAACGCAGCGCGTACTTCTCCCACGGACACCGCATGAATCCACAGGCTGCCCGGCGACAGGGGCGGAACCCAACCCAAGCGCTCGCGCCAGCGCTGGCGATGCCCTGGATCATGGCGACCACGCCAATACAACCGCAAGAGCGCCAGCGGCAGCAGGAGATAGAGAAGGCCGCTATAGATGAGGCGCATTTTTGATTGCCCTGTTCACTCCGGCGCTTCTTTCACCCACATCAACGTCGCGCCGATCACCGCCGCTGGCATGGCCAAAAAGTTCACGATCGGAATCAGGGTCAAAACCAGGGTCGCGCCGCCAAACCCCAAGGTTAATGGCCAGTGTTGACGCAATAACTGACGCTGTTGCCGAAATGACAGTCCCCGGTTACCCAGCGGATAGTCAGCATACTCCAGCGCCAGCATCCAGGCGCTGAACAATGCCCATAACACCGGGGCCGCAACATTGATCACCGGTATAAAGGACAGAATCAGGACTGGAATCGCCCAACCGATGAAATACAGCAGCTTACTCAGTTCCGCCAGCGGACTCAGAACCAGCTCCTTCCAACTCAGGCCGGTTTCAGATCGGGAGGACCGCTCTGGACGAGCCAGTTTCTCCACCCGTTCCGCCAGCAAGCTATTGAATGGAGCAGCGATCAGATTCGCCACAACCGAGAAAGTGTAAAACACGATCACTAACACGGTTAGCACGAAAATTGGCCAAAGCAACCAGTGCAGCCAGCTCAACCAGCCGGGCAGCCAGCTCTGCACCATCTGATCCCAATGCTGGAACTGATCGAAACTCCACCAGACGCCAACACCGAACAACAGCGTATTGATGAGTAGCGGAATCGCCACGAAACCGCGCAATCCGGCGCGGGGTAACCAGCGCAGACCGGTCAGTATATAATCCGCACCTTTAAAGGGGGAAGAACTCATGATATTGAGAACCCTCGCTGTCAATGCCAGCATTCGTTTCAAAACACGACAATCTACGTTACTATTTTCAATTATACCAATGAATGCGATGTCGCCGTCCCGGTTACCGGGATCGCTCATCGAGAACCATCCGGGAAAGTAGCGAGAGCAGACCGACATCGTGTCTGTCAGGCTTAATCGTCGTCAACCACAATAAGGAGTACATGCATGAAAAACCCTGTCCGCGTCGTGATCACTGGCGCCGCCGGCAACATCGGCTATGCCATGGCTTTCCGGATCGCTTCGGGCAGTATGTTGGGTCCCGATCAACCGGTGATCCTGCAATTGCTGGAAATCACCCCCGCGCTGCAAGCCTTGCAGGGGGTAGTGATGGAATTGAATGACTGCGCTTTCCCACTGCTGGCCAGCGTGGTCGCCACCGACGACCTGAAGACGGCTTTCACTGACGCCAACTACGCCATGCTGGTCGGCGCGCGGCCGCGCGGCCCCGGCATGGAACGCAAGGATTTGCTCACCGCTAACGGCGCTATTTTTGGACCGCAGGGCAAGGCGCTGAATGATCATGCTGCCCGCGACGTGAAAGTGCTGGTCGTTGGCAATCCGGCTAACACTAACTCCTTGATCGCCGCCAGCAGCGCGCCGAGTCTGAGTCCACGCCAGTTTCACGCCATGACCCGGTTGGATCACAACCGCGCTTTGAGTCAACTGGCGGCCAAGACCGACTCGCATGTCAATGACATCAAGAAGATGATTATCTGGGGCAATCACTCCGCGACCCAGTACCCCGATATCAGTCAATGCACGGTCAAGGGCCAGGCCGCGACCGGACTGGTCGATCAGGGCTGGTACCGCGATACCTTTATTCCCGATGTGCAGCAGCGCGGCGCGGCAATCATTAAGGCCCGTGGCGCTTCTTCCGCCGCTTCCGCCGCCTCCTCGGCGATTGATCACATGCGCGACTGGGCGCTGGGCACTCCCGAAGGCGATTGGGTCAGCATGGCGGTGCCCGCCGATGGTTCCTATGGCATCAGCGAAGGCGTGATCTATTCTTACCCCTGCGTTTGCAAGAATGGCGACTACGAAATTGTGCAGGGCTTGCCGATCGACGAGTTCAGCCGCGGCAAAATGGACGCGACTGAAAAGGAACTGCGCGAAGAACGCGCCAGCATTGAAGATCTGCTGAAGTAGGCCGCGAGGCGCCAAGGTGTAGAACGGACAACTTGCCCGTTCTACACTTGTGTTCCAAGTCAGTCCTGTACGGGCAAACAGGAAATTTCCCAGTAACCGACTACACTGTTTGCTGCCGACAATCATAAAAGTCGCATTTCTAAACCATTGAAGCTGGAGGATACTCAAGTATGACTTACGAAGAATTCCATCGCTGGTCCATCGACGATCCCGAGGGATTCTGGGGCGAACAGGCCCAGTTGATTCACTGGAACAAACTGCCGCAAAAAATTCGGGATTACAGCAACCCACCATTTTGCAAATGGTTTGTCGGCGGTGAGACCAATCTGTGCTACAACGCGGTAGACCGGCATCTCGCAGATCGCGCCGACCAAAATGCGCTGATTTACATTTCGACGGAAACCAACGAGACGGTCATCTATAGTTATGCCGAACTGCACCGTGAAGTGAATCGCTTCGCCGCTGTGCTGCAATCGCTGGGAGTCGGGAAAGGCGACCGGGTCATCATCTATATGCCGATGATCGCCGAAGCCTTGTTCTCTATTCTGGCCTGCGCCCGAATCGGCGCCATTCACTCGGTGGTGTTCGGCGGTTTCGCCGCCTACAACCTGGCGGTGCGCATCGACGACGCCAAGCCTAAGGTCATGGTTACCTCCGATGCCGGCATGCGTAATGGCAAGGCCGTGCCCTACAAGCACCTGGTCGATGAGTCTTGCAGCTTGGCCAAGTTCCCGCCGGAAAAAGTGGTGATGTGCAACCGGGGCCTGGATAAGGGCCTGACGCTGGTGGAAGGCCGCGATTTGGATTACGCGACCCTGCGCGCCCAGCACATGGACGCCGAGGTTCCTGTCGTCTGGTTGGAGTCGAACGAACCCAGCTACATCCTCTATACCTCTGGCACGACCGGCATTCCCAAGGGTGTGCAGCGCGATGTCGGCGGTTACGCGGTGGCGCTGGCTTCCACCATGAAGCATCTTTACCACATCAATCCGGGCGAAACCATGTTCGCCACGTCCGATATCGGTTGGGTGGTGGGGCATTCCTACATTGTCTACGCTCCGTTGATCAACGGCTCGCCGACCATTTTCTACGAGGGAATGCCAACCCGGCCTGACCCCAGCGTCTGGTGGAAAATTGTCAATGAATACCAGGTGCGGACCATGTTCTCGTCGCCGACGGCGGTGCGCGTGCTGAAAGGCCAGGATCAGAAGTATATGAAGATGCATGACGTGTCTTGCCTGCGCTACCTGTTCCTGGCTGGCGAACCACTGGATGAGCCGACCTCGCGCTGGATTACCGACGCCTTGCAGATTCCGGTCATCGACCACTACTGGCAGACCGAAACCGGCTGGCCGATGCTGTCCTATCTGCCAGGCGTGGACTTGAAACCCAATCGCTTCGGTTCGCCTGGATTCCCCGTGTATGGCTATAACATCCGGGTGATCAACGAAGGCACTGGCGAGGAAGTGCCACGTGGCGAAAAGGGTGTGTTGGTCGTAGAGCCGCCTTTACCGCCGGGTTGCTTAAGCACCGTTTGGGGCGATGACAAACGTTTTGTGCAGAGTTACTTCTCCAGCTTCAAGGAGCTGCTCTACACCTCCTCCGACTGGGCAGTGTGCGATGAAGAGGGTTACTACTTCATTCTGGGCCGCACTGACGACGTCATCAACGTCGCGGGCCATCGGCTGGGCACCCGCGAAATCGAAGAAGCCATCCAGGCGCATTCAGCAGTCGCCGAGGTCGCGGTGATTGGCATCGCCGACAAGGTCAAAGGTCAGGTGCCTGTTGGTTTCGCTCGCTTGAAAGATCCGACGCAGCTTGAAGCCGCCGGCGCCGTCGAGCGCCTGGAGAAGGAGATTATCGCCAAGGTGCAGGAACTGCTGGGCGCGGTGGCCAAGCCGCATAACGTTCACTTTGTCAGCGCTCTGCCCAAAACTCGTTCCGGCAAGCTGCTGCGACGGTCAATTCAGGCGCTGGCTGAGGGGCGCGATCCCGGCGATCTGTCCACCCTGGACGATCCGAACTCGCTGGAAGAAGTGCGCCGCGCTATCGGACAGCACTAAGCAGTTTTGCTGATTCATTGTTGAATCATTAGCCGACATCCCGTCTCCTGTACAGGAGGCGGGTTTTTTTTATTGTCTTTCCGCATGGAAACCGGGCAAATTCAGGAGCAACTTCCTGTTTCTGTTCCTGACCCCCAACGACCATCAGCATTATCGCTCACCTGACGTTTGTCCAGACTTTGGGATTAGCGAACTGGAGCAGCACTGCCTCGGCAGTGGTCAACGGATGACGAATTATTCGTGAATCCAGCCGGACGCCCGGCGCGCACAACTTCCAGGCCAGCCATAACGGGTTTCCGGCAAATATGGCTCGCGGTAGGAAGAGGCGCAACGGTTGAGACGGGTGTTGCGGCCCAAGAAGGAACGGGCGGCGGGCGCAATTCTATACGCTAGCCAGTCTGCGCACCTGCGAGGAGAACTTTGCCCGTCATCGGCAACTATAACCTACTGATTTGGATTGGTCGGGGCGAGAGGATTTGAACCTCCGACCACCTGCACCCCATGCAGGTGCGCTACCAGGCTGCGCTACGCCCCGATATTGGCGGCAAGCCGCCGAAATGAAAGGACATTCTAATGCAAACAATCGAGCTTGCCAAGCATTCCTGGAAGATTTAACCTTTGAACTTGTCAACTCGCGCCTTCAGTTTCTGCCCGGGTCGGAATGTTACCACTCGCCGGGCAGTGATCGGAATTTCCTCACCTGTCTTCGGATTGCGCCCCGGTCGCTGGTTTTTGTCACGCAAGTCAAAATTGCCGAATCCGGACAATTTTACCTGGTGCCCATCCTCCAGCGCACTGCGAACCTCCTCGAAAAAAATTTCAACCAGTTCCTTGGCTTCACGCTTGTTGATGCCTAATTCCTCGAATAATCGTTCCGCCATATCGGCTTTTGTCAGTGCCATACCCCTAAACTCCTTATATCCTGAGCGTTGCGCCAAATTGTTCCGTGAGTCCCGCAATAATGCCGGATACGGTCTCATCAACCATGCTATCGGTAAGATTGCGCGAAAAATCCTGTAAATTCAACCCAAAGGCCAAACTTTTTCGACCTTCGGCAATTCCCTTGCCCCGGTAGACGTCAAACAGCCACGCTTCGCGTAGCAAAGGGCCGCCCCGTTGGCGAATATGATTCTGTACAGCCTGTGCCGTGACATTTTCATCCACCACAATCGCTAGATCGCGGCGGCTGACCGGAAAGCGGGACAATTCCTGGAACACAGGCAATCGCGCCGCTTGCAATCCCGCCAGCCGCAACTCAAAAACGAAGACATCGCCTTCTACATCCAGCGCCTGCGCAACCCGTGGATGTAGCGCACCCATCCAACCCATCGACTCCCCGGATCGCTCAATCCGGGCGCTCTGACCTGGATGCAGCGCCGGATGCGTGGCGGCGACAAACCGGAACGCTCCTAACTCGCCCGTCAAGGCCAACAGCGCCTCGACATCGGCCTTCAGGTCGAAAAAATCCAGCATCCGCACCGGCGCGTCCCATTGTTCTGGTAAGACCGGTCCCGCAGCGACGCCACCGAGAAACAGTTCTTGCCGCAATCTTTCCTTGTTGGGCAAAAAGTTCAGACCCTGCTCGAACAATCGCACCCGTGATTGTTGACGCTTTTGATTATAGATCAGCGCTTTCAATAAACCTGGCCATAAACTGGTGCGCATCACCGCCAGATCAGCGGAAATTGGATTCGCCAGCGCCAGCGGCTTGCATTCAGGATCCAAATGTTTCTGAAAAATAGGGTCGACAAAACTATAAGTGATGGCTTCCTGAAAACCTCGTTGCACCAGAGTTTCACGCAACCGTTCCAAACCAAGCTGTTCTTCCGGTTGCGCAGGCATCTCCAACCGGGTGAGCGGTCGGTTGGCCGGCGCCCGATCATAGCCATAAACGCGGATGACCTCTTCGATTAAATCCGCTTCCAGGGCAATGTCAAAACGACTACTAGGCGGAACCACCAGCCAATGATCAACCTCGGTCACCACCACCATACCCAACCGGCGCAAGATATCTTCGACCTGAATACGTGGAATCTCCATGCCTAACAGTTTACAGATGCGCGTCGGCCACAAACGGATCGCCGGCTCCGTCGGCAAATGCTCCGGCGATACGGCTTCAACAATCGGTCCCGGTTGACCGCCCGCCATATCGATCAACAGCCGCGTAGCGCGTTCGGCGGCGCGGCGCTGTAATTGCGGATCCACGCCACGCTCGAAACGGTAGGAAGAGTCCGTTTGCAACCCGTAACGGCGAGCGCGACCGGCGATGCTGGCGGGCGCAAAAAAGGCGCTTTCCAGGAACACATCGCGCGTCGCGTCGGTGCAGGAACTAATTTCGCCACCCATGATCCCGGCTAGCGCCAGGGGACCTTGATGATCGGTAATTAGCAGAGTCTCGACATCCGGTTCAATGACCACCCCATTGAGCAGCTCCAGTCGGTCGCCGGGCCGGGCGCGACGCACCTCAATTCCTCCCGTCAAACGGTTTAAATCGAAGGCATGCATGGGTTGGCCGAGTTCCAGCATCACATAATTGGTCACATCCACCAGCGGTCCCAGACTGCGAATGCCCGCCCGGCGCAATCGTTCCTTCATCCACAAAGGAGTTTCGGCGGTGGGATCAACCCCGCGAATGACGCGACCCACGTAGCGTGGACAGTCTGCAGGATCAAGCAAGGTCACCGGGAAGGCCGCGTCCAGCGCCGGTTGCATCGCCTCCACCGCCAGCGGTTGGAAATCACACCGGTTGAGAACGGCGACCTCACGGGCTACGCCTTCCATGCCCAGGCAGTCGCCCCGGTTAGGCGTTAATTCAATTTCGATGATGGTGTCATCCAGCCCGAGCAGTTCGCGCACGCTCTGACCAGGTTGACTGTCAGCCGGCAATGGCAAGAGTCCATCGGAACTTTCCGCCAGACCCAATTCCCTGGCTGAACACAGCATACCCTGTGACTCGACGCCGCGCAGTCTGGATTTTTTAATCGCTAATCCGCCGGGCAACACTGCGCCGATCAGGGCGGTCGGCGCGCACATCCCGACCGCGACATTCGGTGCGCCACAGACAATGTGCAGAGGGGTAGCCTGGCCGACATCCACGGTCGCCACCCGCAACCGGTCGGCGTCGGGATGCGGAACTACATCCACAACCCGGCCTGCGACCACCTGCGCAAAAGCGGGCGCAGCAGGCTCCAGATGATCCACTTCCAGGCCAGCCATCGTCAATTGCGCGGCCAGTTCAATGCTGGACAGATCAGGATCGACCCATTCCCGCAACCATTGTTCGCTGACTTTCATGCTGATGATCTCACTGAAACTGCTGCAGGAACCGCAGATCGTTGTCGAAGAATAAGCGCAAGTCATTGACGCCATAGCGCAACATGGTCAGTCGCTCAACGCCCATGCCGAAGGCATAGCCCGTGTAGCGCTCACTATCGATCCCCACTTTGTCAAACACCGCCGGATGCACCATGCCGCAACCGAGCACCTCCAGCCAGCCACTCTGCTTGCACACCCGGCAACCGTCGCCGCTGCAAATGACACAGGCGATATCCACTTCAGCCGAGGGTTCAGTGAAGGGGAAATAGGAAGGACGAAAGCGGACCGCCAGATCGCGCTCGAAGAAGTTCCGCAGGAAATCATCCAGCACCCCCTTCAAGTCAGCGAAACTCACTTCCTCGTCAACCAGCAATCCCTCGACCTGATGAAACATTGGCGAGTGGGTCACGTCGGAATCACAACGGTAAACCCGGCCCGGGGCGATAACTCGAATCGGCAGCGGTTGGGTTTCCATCACGCGGATTTGCACCGGTGAGGTGTGCGTGCGCAGCAGGGTATGCGCGTCAAAATAAAACGTGTCATGCATCGCCCGCGCCGGATGATGCGGAGGGATGTTGAGCGCCTCAAAATTGCGGAAATCGTCCTCAACTTCCGGCCCTTCGGCGATGGTAAAGCCAACTCTAATGAACAGTTCCTCGATCCGGGTCAGCGTGCGGCTGAGCGGATGATAGCCGCCGGGGCGCTGGCCGCGTCCAGGTAGCGTGACGTCGAGCGCTTCACTGGCCAGTCGGGCATCCAGCTCTATCGCTTCCAATTCGATCTTGCGCGCGGCAAGGGCCGTTTCCAGCGCCTGTTTGGCTTCGTTGATGGCCTGACCGGCTTGACGGCGCTCCTCGGGGGGCAGTTTGCCCAGTTCCTTGAGCCGCTCGGTAAGCGCGCCTTTTTTGCCAAGATAGTGAACACGTACTTGATCCAGAGCAGCAAGATCGCTGGCTCCAGCAATAGCCGTCTGGGCGGTTTGCAATAATTCGGGCAATGCATCCACGCGGGTGGGTCTCGTAACGATAGCTCACAAAAAAGGGAAAGGATCGCGCCCTTTCCCCATGATGAGAAGTGGGGGAATCGTTCAGGCGACGCCGAGGGCAACCTTGGCGCGGTTGGCCAATTCAGCGAAGGCCGGTTTGTCGAACACCGCCAGATCAGCCAGAACCTTACGGTCAATTTCAATAGCGGCTTTTTTCAGACCATTGATCAGCCGGCTGTAGGACAGGCCATTTTCATGGGCGCCAGCGTTAATACGCACGATCCATAACGCGCGGAAATCGCGTTTCTTCTGGCGGCGGTCGCGGTAGGCGTATTGGCCGGCCTTAATCACCGCCTGTTTGGCGACCCGGTACACCCGACTGCGGGCACCGTAATAGCCTTTGGCTTGTTTAAGGACCTTCTTATGGCGGGCGTGAGCGGTAACGCCGCGTTTCACTCGAGGCATGGCTTAGTTTCTCCGATCCAGCAACATCAGGCGTAAGGCAACATCTGGCGCACGGCTCGGGTATCCACTGCCGCGATGGTCGTTGTACCACGCAATTGGCGTTTCCGCTTGGCGCTCTTTTTGGTCAGGATGTGCCGGAGATGCGAGTGGGAACACTTGAACTGGCCGGAACCGGTGCGGCTAAAGCGTTTAGCTGCGCCACGATTACTTTTCATTTTGGGCATTGCATGACTCCGCAATTTTAAAAGTTTAATTCAATTCAGGGATTAACCCCGATCTGCGTCAAAGACCGGGAGTAGTCGGCGTCTGGCAGGGAAAATTATTTCTTTTTGACCGGCGCGATGGTCATCACCATCTGCCGCCCTTCCATGCGGGGCCGTTGCTCCACTGCGCCGTAAGCGGTGAGATCATCTTCGACGCGCTTGAGAAGGTTGAGGCCAAGGTCCTGGTGCGCCATCTCGCGGCCGCGAAACCGCAACGTCACCTTGGCCTTGTCGCCTTCACTCAGGAAACGGATCAGGTTGCGCAGTTTGACCTGATAATCTCCTTCGTCCGTGCCTGGACGAAACTTGATTTCCTTGACCTGGATTTGTTTTTGCTTCTTTCGAGCTTCGCTTTGCTTCTTGGCCTGCTCAAACCGGTATTTACCATAGTCCATGATGCGGCAAACCGGCGGCTTGGCGTTCGGGGAGATTTCCACCAAATCCAGTTCGGCTTCCTCAGCCATCCGCCTGGCTTGCACCAGGGAGACAACCCCCGCCTGCTCGCCGTCCTGATCAATCAGGCGTACTTCGCGCCCGGTGATCTCTTCGTTGAGCCGGAGTTCATTATTCGCAGCGATGTTGCGGTCCTCCAATCGTTATTCAGTTCGCCCGCGCCGGGCAATATCGGCTTGCAGCTGCTCCACGAAGGCGGGCAGGCTCATACTGCCCAGATCCTGGCCAGTGCGGGTGCGCACCGCAACGGTCTCGTTTTCCATCTCTCGGTCGCCAACGACCAGCAGATAGGGAACGCGCTGCAAAGTATGTTCGCGAATTTTAAAACCGACTTTCTCGTTTCTCAAGTCAGACTCGACCCGGAAACCTTGTCGCGCAAGGGATTTTTCAACCTGGACGGCATATTCGGCCTGGTGGTCGGTAATATCGAGCACTATTGCCTGCACCGGCGCCAGCCAGGCCGGCAGCGCGCCAGCATATTGCTCGATCAGAATGCCAATGAACCGTTCCAGCGAACCGAGAATCGCCCGATGCAGCATGACGGGAACCCGCTTGCTTCCGTCCTCGGCGATGTAATGCGCGTCCAGCCGACCCGGCATGGAGAAATCGACTTGAATGGTGCCGCATTGCCAGAGTCGGTCCAGGCAGTCGCGCAGCACAAATTCGATCTTGGGACCGTAGAACGCGCCCTCACCGGGTTTGAGCCGCCAGGGCAGCTCAGTACGGTTCAGCGCCAGCTCCAGCGCCTTCTCCGCCTTGTCCCAGACCTCGTCACTGCCAACCCGCTTGTCGGGACGGGTGGCTAGAGCCAGTTGTACTTCAGTGAAACCGAAATCGGCGTAGACCTGGAACAGTAGATCCATAAACGCCGTGACTTCCGGCTGAATCTGCTCCTCGGTGCAGAAGATGTGGGCATCGTCCTGAACAAAATTGCGCACCCGCATCAAACCATGCAACGTGCCAGACGGTTCATTGCGGTGGCAGGAACCGAATTCAGCCATCCGTAACGGCAAATCACGATAGCTTTTTAGTCCCTGGTTGAAAATCTGGATATGACCGGGGCAGTTCATCGGTTTCACCGCGTAATCGCGGTTCTCCGAAGCCGTCGTGAACATGTCGTCGCGGAATTTTTCCCAGTGTCCCGAGCGTTCCCACAGGCTGCGGTCAATGATCTGCGGAGTATGGACTTCCTGGTAGCCATATTCGCGCAACATTTGCCGAATATAGTTCTGCACTTCGACATAGACGCGCCAGCCCCGATCATGCCAGAACGCCATGCCCGGCGCTTCTTCCTGGACGTGGAACAGGTCCAGCGCTTTGCCCACCCGGCGATGATCGCGCTTTTCGGCTTCTTCCAACCGATGCAGGTAGGCTTTCAGCGCTTTTTGATCCGTCCAGGCGGTGCCATAAATGCGTTGCAGCATCTCGTTGCGGGAGTCGCCGCGCCAGTAAGCGCCGGCCACCTTCATCAGCTTGAAGGCTTTCAACTTCCCGGTCGACGGCACGTGCGGGCCGCGACAAAGGTCGATGAAATCATCCTGCTGATAAAGGGAAATATCCTCGCCGGAAGGAATATCGGCAATGATTTGCGCTTTGTACTCTTCGCCCATGTTGCGAAAGAAGGCGACGGCTTCGTCGCGGGGCATGACCGAGCGGGTGACGGGAATATCCCGCGCCGCCAGCTCCTCCATGCGCGCCTGAATCCGCTCCAGATCATCGGGAGTGAAAGTACTCTCGAAAGCGAAGTCATAGTAGAAACCGTTTTCGATGACCGGACCAATCGTCACCTGGGCGCTGGGATAGAGTTGCTTCACCGCATGGGCCAGCAGATGGGCGCTGGAATGGCGGATAATATCCAGCCCTTCCGGATCGCGTTCGGTAATGATGGCCAGGTGGGCGTCCTGGTCAAGCACATGCGAGGTATCGACCAGGCGGTCATCGACCTTGCCAGCCAGAGCGGCTTTGGCCAGTCCGGGGCCAATCGCGGCGGCAACCTCCCGGACGCTGACGGGATTCTCGAAGACGCGCTGGCTGCCATCGGGGAGCGAGATGGTCGGCATCGCTACAATTCTCTTGATCGACTGAGGGTTTTCCAGGGAGTTGGAAATAGTAAAGGGCGCACCATTTAACCTTCTTTTGGAAGGAAGGCGCGCCCCTTCGATAATCGCTTTGCTGTGCAACCTACAAAATCTGGTAGGCGCGATTGGACTCGAACCAACGACCCCCACCATGTCAAGGTGGTGCTCTAACCAACTGAGCTACGCGCCTAAGCAATAGGCGCGGAAGATTACCCAAAGAAGGCGGGATTGGCAAGGGTTCAGATGAAAAAAGCCAAAGCAATCGCACAATGGTGCTCTGTGAGGGAGTTGACAAGCCAAGGGGAGACCCGGTATTTGGATTGCACCACTAAATATTCTTATGAGAACACGATGGCTCATCGATTCATCACTGTCGAAGGCGGCGAAGGCGCCGGTAAAACCACGCAACTGGCCTTCATGCGCGACTATCTGGAACAGGCCGGTTATTCGGTCGTGATCACCCGCGAGCCGGGCGGTACAACATTGGGCGAAGAAATTCGTGCTCTGTTGCTCGGCCATCGCCATGACGGCATGGCGTTGACGACGGAAACCCTGCTGATGTTCGCCGCCCGCGCTGAGCATCTGGAACGAGTCATTCGCCCCGCGCTGGCCCGGGGCGACTGGGTGTTGTGTGACCGCTTCACCGACGCGACTTATGCTTATCAGGGCGGCGGGCGTGGCCTGTCCCTGGAGCAAATTGCGGATCTGGAAACGTGGGTGCAGGGCCATCTGCGTCCCGATCTGACCCTGTTGTTTGATTTGCCGGTGGAAGTTGGATTGGCCCGAGCCGGGAAACGCAGCATAGCGGATCGCTTTGAACAGGAAGATCAGGCGTTTTTCGAGCGGGTTCGGGCGACTTACTGGGAGCGCGCCTTGCAAAATCCGGATCGCTATCGAATCGTGAACGCCAACCAGCCGATTGAAGCCGTTCGCCATGAAATTGAAAGCATTCTCGCCGCCATCATGTCATAAAGCGCTAACATTCCAAACCAGGTATGCTATGCGTCGGTTCATACCTCGTTCAACCTCGATTCAGGATTCTCCCGATGAGCAGTCATTCCCCCATCACCCGCGAATGGTTTGATCAAGTCATGGTTCTCAACTACGCCCCGGCGGCGATCATCCCGGTGCGTGGCGAAGGCTCCCGTTTGTGGGATCAGGAAGGGCGAGATTACATCGACTTCGCCGGCGGCATTGCCGTGACCGGGCTGGGGCACGCTCACCCGCAGCTCTTGGCCGCGCTCACCGAACAGGCGCAAAAGCTCTGGCATGTCAGTAACGTCCTGACCAATGAACCGGCGCTGAAGCTCGCCCGTCGGTTGTGCGATCTAACCTTTGCCGAACGGGTGTTTTTCGCCAATTCCGGCGCCGAGGCCAACGAAGCCGCGCTCAAGCTGGCCCGCAAGTATGCTTCCGACCACTTCGGCGCGGACAAGCATGAAATCATCGCCTTTACCCAATCGTTCCACGGACGTACGCTGTTCACCGTAACCGTCGGCGGGCAGCCCAAATACACCCAGGGGTTTGAACCTCTGCCGCCGGGCGTCACCCATGTTCCGTTCAATGATCTGGACGCTTTCGCCACTGTCATCTCTGACCGCACCTGCGCGGTCATTGTCGAGCCGGTGCAGGGCGAAGGCGGCGTGACTTGCGCGACCCCGGAGTTTCTGCAAGGACTGCGCGAACTTTGCGACCGCCATCAGGCGCTGCTGATCTTCGATGAAGTGCAATGCGGCAATGGGCGCAGCGGTCATCTTTACGCCTATATGGCCTACGGCGTCACCCCGGATATCCTGGCGACCGCCAAGGGACTGGGCGGTGGCTTCCCCATCAGCGCTATGCTCACTACCACTGCAATCGCTGAAAGTCTCAACGTCGGCAGCCACGGTACGACCTACGGCGGCAATCCACTGGGTTGTGCGGTCGCCAACGCGGTGCTGGATCTCATCAGTGATCCCGAATTGTTGGCAGGAGTTCAGCGCAAGCATGAAGTCTTCATGGCCGGTCTGCGCCGGATCAATGAGCAGTTTCACTTGTTCCGGGAATTGCGCGGCATGGGTCTCTTATTGGGTTGCGAATTGATTGAAACCTGGCGAGGGCGCAGCCGGGAATTCATCAAGGCAGCGCTCGATGAAGGGTTGCTGGTGCTGGTCGCCGGGCCGGATGTGATCCGGTTAGCGCCCTCGCTGATTATCCCCGATGAATTGATTGAAGAGGGTTTACAGCGTCTTGAGCGGGCGATTGCGCGTCTGCTTTCCCCAACTGCTGCTTAACATCCCGGTTGGGTTGCCAAAACAGCAATCCTGCCTAACCCGAGGAATTGGCCCATGCAACGCGATAAGGCTGAACCCATTCAGATTGAGTGCCCGAAATGTCGGCACACGGAGATCGTTTACATCCCCATAGAAGCGATCCCTCGCTGCCCGGAATGCGGCACACCGATGATTATCAAGGAGTTGCTGGATGAGGGTAAGTCAACCTGAGTACGGCTCAAGTCTGCTCTTCTTTAGCTCTTCGGACGGCTTGGATTTCCGCCTATCTTGCTAATGATGCAGGATAGGCGGAACCAGATAATCGTTGTTAGGCCAGAAAAACGATAAAACTACGATAATGACATACAGCGGATCGAAGGATTTCTCGGCGATGCATCGTCTTACGGATCTTTCGAGTCGTAAGCGCTAGCCACAGTGTGGCGAGAGAAACAAGACGAACTCCAGAGAAACGGGCGTTTTTCAGGATTTTCTCAAAAAGCTACAACGCGAGTGGGCCATCGAAACCGGCATAATTTCAAAATCTGTACAGGAGAGTAATGCATGTCGAATCAGACCTGTCGTATTTTATTACCCTTTGCACTTTCCTTGTCATTTTCAGGGCTTATTGGGTGTATTCAGCCCTCCTTTGCCCAGAATTCCAGTCATACTCAGCAAGCCGAAGCGCGACAACGGTTAACCCCGGAAGAGCGGGCAACCTGCCGGGCGCAAGCGAAACAAGGCTACAACCGTGAAGAACGGCGGCAGTTGTTTCGGGAATGCCGGGAGGGCATGTTAAGTGCTTCGATGTCGCCAATAACCCCTGCGCCAGAATCATCAATGGCAAATCCAGCAGCGGTTCAGGCGACCCCGAAAAGAAATGCCGCAACCGACGCGCAAATCATTGCCGAAGCGACCGGTGGCGAGTTGAAGGCAACTAAGGGAAAGTACTATGTCAAGGATTGTGAGCGATGGGTTGAATACGAAGCAAAAGTAGTCGATCTAAACAGCGACGGCCAACCAGAAGTTTTTACCCTTGAATTTGGAGGAATTTGCTTTGGTCAGCTTGGCGCCTATATGAATCTATACATCAAAGATAATCAAGGTCAATGGCAGCCACAATTTGGTTTTGATGGCTTTTACAAGGTGCTTAAGACCAAGAATCAGGGTTACCCTGACATTGCGATTGTGGGGGACCCTGATGCTGTAGTGGACAGTTCGCATTGCCCGGTTTGGCGTTGGAACGGGCAGGAGTATGACATCTACAAGCAGTGTCCATAAGCCTTATAGCAACATCGCGCGGCAGTGATGAAACCTACGGTTTACGCGATGTTCGACTTTCAGGCGATCAGGCCCTCAAACTGGAGGTCTGACCGACCGACTTGTCGGTTCATGAAAATACCCAAGGTGTGCGCTAAGACTTTTCGGGCGATCCGACTCGTCAAGTGCCACACATCCCGCGCCCG
>Ga0209607_1000456_pt1 | contig 36384 bp, 25 predicted proteins | sample AD_UKC117_MetaG_FD_184413 | JGI IMG/M metagenome (GOLD analysis project Ga0209607, IMG submission 184413) | Active sludge microbial communities of municipal wastewater-treating anaerobic digesters from Hong Kong - AD_UKC117_MetaG (SPAdes)... | ecosystem: Engineered > Bioreactor > Anaerobic >... | reverse complement strand
TCGTGCCGGATGGTGACCCGGGTGTGCTCGCCCTCAGGGGCCAGGTGGACGTCGACGAGGGAGCGCGGCGCGTCCTGGTCGGCGTGCCAGGAGACCCGGACCTGCTCCATGGGGTGGTAGCTGCGCCAGACGCCGTGGCTGCCGTCGGCGGCGTGCCACTGCTCGCCCTTGCTGCCCAGACGCGCACCCTCGCCGAGGAAGGCGGCGGCGCCGTCGTTGGTGCTCAGCACGTGCCAGATGTGATCGAGATCGTGGGTGAGCAGGGCGTCGACCTCAACGACCCCGGTCTGCCCTGCCTCGTCGACCACCTCAGCCTGCTGCGTGTCGGACATGTGCTGCCTCCTTGTCGGGCGGCCCGGTTACGTCTCGTGCCTCGAAGGCGGGGCGGCTGGGTCGCGGTGGGTGCTGTCTGCCCCCAATCCGACTCCAATCGGCGGCAAAGCGCAACCGTGCCATCGCAGGGTCCCTCAGGCCTGCCCGCCCCAATCCAGGCGAAGGCTGGCTCAGAAGGGCGGCTGAGTGTCGTCGCTCGGCCAGGCGCTCATCGCGAGGTAGCGGCGCCGGTGCTCACCGGTCGGGTCGCAGGCCGGGGCAGGGGCAAGGTCGATCTCGACGCGGCGCCACCGCGGACCGGATGGGATGACCTCGCGCTGATGCCTGCCGTGAAGCAGATGTCTCCCCGAAACACGGACGGTGTGCTGGCCTGCCGGGCTGTCGAGCAGGTAGTCGAGCAGCGCCTCGAGAGCCGACTGTCGAGCACCATCGTCGAAGTCGACGAGGCGTGAGCGGCCGGTTAGTGCAGAGTCTGGAGGCGCTCCCGTGCTGGCAGCCGATGGCGACGCGGTAGCCGGGAGGGACGACGAGTCCGGCGCGGACAAAGCACCCGGCGCGGATGGGGCACCCGGCGCGTAGGACGGGCCAGCCGGTGACGCAGTCGGTGACGCAGTCGGTGACGACCCAGAAGGTGACGCCGCAGCCGGTGACGAGGCCGCTGGTGACCAGACGTCCGGTGACGAGACGTCCGGTGACGACGCCGCGGGCGACGAGGCAGCCGGCGAGATCGACGTACCTGGCGACGACCCCATCGGAGAGGAGTCGCCACCCCGCGAGCGCGACCCAGCTGCCGCCACAGCGCGATGCGCTGCAGCGGTGTCGAAGACAGCAGCCGCGTCTGCTGCAGCAGGATCGCCTGGTTCCGGGGCCCTGGCAGGGTCCGTGGCGCGCGGGCCCGGGGGTCGCAGGGTCAGGGGACGAAGGTGATCGACAGGATGGGTCACGTGCACGCGACCGTGCGGGTCGGTCCAGGTGAGCCTGCCGTCGGGATGCGCGCGCACCGACCATCCCGGTCGTTGCTTGGTGCGGTGATGACGCCGACAGAGCAGCACGAGATTGACCAGCGAGGTGGGGCCCTCCGGCCAACTCTGGACATGATCGACATCGCACCATCGAGCCGCGACGGAGCAGCCCGGGAATCGGCAGTGCCCGTCCTTCACCACGACGGCCCGACGGAGCCGAGTCGACGGCCGGTAGCCGTCGGAGGTCAGCGCACCATCGGGGTCCAACAGCCCACCGGTCTCGGGGTGGCAGGGCAGGGTGGTCGTCGTGGGGAGCCCGTCGAGCCAGGCTCTCGGCACGAGCGCCGATTCGGGCCGCCCCGACACTGCGACCTCGACGAACGTGGTGTTCCCAGCCTGCTCGCGTCCACCACCAGCTGAGAGGTCGCCGCCTTCGGACGGGAGCTGCGCGGCATACCTGGACGCCGGCGTGTCGGCCGCTGTGCGCCGCCTCAGTGGCACGGTACGGAAGGCCCGCCGGCTGATCCGGCGCGCTGAGCTCGCGGACCCGCTGGCGCCGTGGGGGGCAGCGGGATCGTCGCTCTGATCACGGTCCGCAGCCGGGGTTGTGACATGCACGCTGACCGACACGTGCGCGTGGCCGGTGATGAGGTCGGTGAGGGCCTTGCCGCGGGCCCGCTCGAGGGTGGCGCATCGACCGTCGGCGACGTAGCTGCGAGCGAGCTCGTCGATCGCCGCCCACGCCGGGAAGGCCTCTTCGACAGGCAGCACACCGCGCCACGTGTCGATCCCCGGCTCGCTGCTCCACCGCCGCAGCCCGGCCTCGCCACGAGCTGCACGCGCCTGCGCTGCCGCGGTGGCCGGGTCGATCTCGGCGAGCAGCCGACGTAGCCGTCGGCGCAGCGTCGGTGCCGGAGCACCCGCGAGGAGATCGGGAGTGATTGCCTCGATGACCAGCGCGCAGATCTCGGCCTCGGCCACGCAGAGCTCCTCGGCGACGACGCTCGCGCGGTAGGCATCGACGGCACCGGCGGCCATCAGCTCATGCAGCCCGGCGAGACCAGATCGCCGTGGCGCGGGCGGGTCCGGGTGAACGACCCGATCGTCGTCCACGGACGGCACCCAGCCCGCGGTGAGCACCGCCTGCTCGATCCGCGCCTGGGCATGCCGCAGGCTCGCTCCCAGCCCGTTGGCGAGCAGCGTCGCCGCGTCGATCGCCACGTAGCCAACCGGGTGGTGACGTTGCGCCATCAGGTCGTCGAGCCGGTATGCCGCGTCGTGCCCGCCGCCGCGCTCCGCGCCGCACGCGCCGGCGCCGCACGCCCTACCGGCAACGCACGTACAACCACCGTCGTCCCCGCACGCACGGTCGTCGTCACCGCCGCCGGCGCAGCCGCCGGCATCCGCGTCAGTGCACGACCTGTCGTCGCTCATCAGACCGCGCTCGCCTGACGCCTCGCCGGCGAGCAGGACGACGGCCGGGTCGCGCTCGGGGTCGAGGATCACGTCGACCGCGCCGTCTGCGCTGGGCTCGGTGTCGGCGGCTACGGTCTCGATCGCTGCCGACCGGATGATCGCCGCGTTCTGAGCCGCGGTCACCGTGTTGAGCACCTGCTGGCACTGCCCGACCAACGCCACCCACACCTGTTGGTCGTGCTGCCACGACGGGACCTCGGCGACTGCCACCAAGCGCTGAGCGGCAGCGAGTGCCGCGGCGGCCGCCCGTGCGGGGGAGTCAGGCTTCCCCGCCGGATCGACGAGGTCCTCGCGATCGGTCGGCGGCCAGTCGCCCCGGACCGACGTCTCGAACGGCAGTCGTGGAGAGCCCAGGTCGGCCGTGATGCGCCGAGCCAGTGACGCCACTGAGGGGTGCCGCTGGCGACTCGGTGGCATCGGTCGGGGCTGAATGTGCTCGCCGGTCATCGGGACCTCCTCTCGCCCTCAGAGTACCGAACATGAGTTCGAAAAGCAAGACGTGAGCCTGCGAATCACTGTGTCTTCCAACGACATTGGCGTATGCCGCGTGAGCACGGCAAGCTCACGGCGCGCCTGATGACGACCCGTGGCAACACCCTTGCACCACCCCCTGACAGGGGTAGTCAGGGCGGGGGTAGTCATCGCAGGGGTGGTCTGCGCGACGGCGACAGCGCCGTCGGCGAGCCGAACCGGAGCTACCCTCCGAGCCGGCTACCCGGCATACGAGGTGAAGAACGCCTTGGCGAGCGGACCCGCGGTGCGGGAGCCGCCCTCGCCGTCGTAGACGTAGACGGCGAGGGCAAGGTCGCCGCGGAAGGCGACCATCCACGCGTGCACGCGCGGCGGGTCGTCGGTGCCGTACTGCGCGGTGCCGCTCTTGGCCCCGGTGACTCCGATCTCGGCGAGCAGTCGGCCGCTGCCCTCGCTGACGACGCTGCCCATCATCGAGCGCAGCGCCTGGGCCTCGTCGGCGGTGAGGGGCTTCGCGGCCGGCGGCGGGCTGGTCGGCAGCGGAGCCGCGCTCGTGGGCGCGGGTGTCCCGGCAGCGCCCGACGTGCCGGCAGCGCCCGACGTGCCCGCGGCACCCGATGTGCCGGTGACACCCGGAGTCCCGGCAGCCCCCGGAGCGCCGTCGGCTCCTGGCGCCGCGGCGGTCGCCCCAGGCGACACCCCCGTCGCCCCGCCCGTCGCCACCGCGCCGGTCGGCGCGGCCTTCGCCGCCGGCCGCTCGACGATTCGCGGCACGACGGTCTGGCCCTTGGCGATCGACGCGACCACCGTCGCCATCGCCAGCGCCGACGCCTCGACCTTGGCCTGCCCGATCATCGACGCCGCGTGCTCGGTCTTGCTCGCCTGCCGCGGCACCGAGCCGAGGAAGGACGCCGCCCCGAGGTCGAAGTCGACGCCGATCCCGAGCGCGGCCGCCGCGTCGGCGAGGTCGTCCTGGGTCACGGACGCCTGCTGGCTGATGAATGCCGTGTTGCACGACTGCGCCAGCGCCGTGCGCAGGGTGATGGTGCCGACCTTGTCGGACGGGTAGTCGTTGTAGTTCTTGAAGCTGCGCCCGTCGACCGTCGTCGTCGGGTCGCACTGGATCGGCGAGTCCGGCCCGATCCCCTTGCGCAGCAAGGCCAATGCGGTGACCAGCTTGAAGGTCGAGCCCGGCGCCGCCCGCCCGGTCATCGCAAGGTTGAGCCCGTTCGCGGCGGGATTCGTTGCGGCAGCGACGATCTCACCGGTCGACGGTCGGATCGCCACGATCGACGCCGGCACCGCCACCGGCGCCAGCACCGCCTCCGCGGCATTCTGGGCATCGAGGTCGAGGGTCGTCGTCAGCGACGAGCCGGGGGTGGCCTCCTGGGTGAACAGCACCCGGTTCGTCGCCGCCCCGCCGGCGTCGGTGCCCACCGCGCGCACCTTGAGGCCCGTCATCCCGGCGAGATAGGCGTCGTACTGCTTCTCCAGGCCACCGAGCCCGACCTGGTCGGTCGCCCCGATCCGCCCACCTGACGCCGCGACGATCTCGGCCGTCGCCGGCCCCACCGAGCCGAGGATCGGCCGGGCGAAGGTCGACGTCGGGCCGATGATCGCCGTGCCCGGCTGGGCTGCGCCACCCGGAATCGCCTGCACCGCAGCGGTCTTGCCGGCAATGCGGGCATCGTCGACCCGCAGCGTCAACGCGACGACGAACTGCTTCTCCCCGCCGCCTTGCACCGCCTTGACGTATGCCGCCGGGTCGATCCCCAGCAGCTGAGCCAGGGCGGTCGCCGAGGCCGGCACCTGCGCCGCCTGGATCCGCGACTTGTCGATGCCGACCCGGTAGACGTCCCGCGACCCCATGAGCACAACCTGGTCGGCGCCGAGGATGTCTCCACGCCGCCCCTGGGTGCGATCGATCGCGAACCGCTCGGTCGCCGTCAGCTTGGGCTCGATGAGCGTCGGCGTCCACTGGACGTGCCACGTGTCGTCCGCCGCCCGGACCAGCTTGGCCTGGGTCTGGTAGACCCAGTCGACCGCCGAGTCGCTGACGTCCCAGGTCCAGGTGAGGGTCGCAGTGGCCTGCGACTCGTCGCCGTCCTTGCGGGTCACCCGGTCGAGCACGACGCTTCGCTTGGTGTCCTTGAGCGCCCCGAGGGCGTTGCGCACCGACTCGGTGGCTGCCTGCGGCGTCGCGCCGTCGAAGGCCAGCGTGCTGACATCGGCGGCGCCGAGCCCGTCGGCGAGGGCCCGCGCGGCATCCTCAGGTCCTGGCTTCGCGGTGAGCGTGCAGCCGCCGAGCGTCGCTGACGCGGCCAAGGCGCCCGCGGCCAGCAAGCGCGCGAACCGGTGGGCGGACCCACGGGACACGGGTCGGGACACGGGCCGGGACACGGAGCTCAGCCGAGACAGCATGCCGTCAATCCTCACCCACGCCGCAGGCCCACTCACCCGTGACGCGCGCGGACTGCACGACCGATGCGTGAGATCCCCTCCTCGAGCAGCGGCCGCGTGGTGGCGAAGTTGAGTCGGGCGAAGCGGTGCTCCGCGCCGCCGAAGGGGGCGCCGGCGTTGAGGGCGACCTTCGCCTCCCGCAGCAGCCAGGTCGCCGGCTCCTCATCCAGGCCCAGCTCGCCGAAGTCCAGCCACTGCAGATAGGTGCCCTCGTTCGCGACCGTTCGCGCCCCCGGCCAGTCGGCCACGGCTGCCGCGACGAGGTCCCGGTGCTCGGCCAGGGTCTCGCGCACCTCACCCAGCCACTCGTCGCCGTGCCGGTATGCCGCGAGGTTGGCCTCGATGCCGAGCGTGGACACGCCCACGCGCTCCCAGAAGGACAGCGCGTCGAGGCGCTGCTGGTCGGCGTCCGTGTGGGTGACGAGCTGGGCGCACTTGAGCCCCGGCAGGTTCCACGACTTCGATGCCGAGGTGACCGTGATCGAGTGTGCCGCAGCGTGATCCGAGACGGCGGCATACGGGACGAAGGGCCGTCCGTCGAGGGTGAGCGGGCCGTGGATCTCGTCCGAGACCACGCGTGCACCGTGCCGCTCGACGACGTCCGCGAGCGCCGCGAGCTCGGCCCGCTCGAAGACCCGGCCGAGCGGGTTGTGCGGATTGCTGATGAGCACGGTGCGGGCGCCGGCCGCGAGCGCAGTGTCGATGCCGTCGAGGTCGAGCACCCAGCGCTCGCCGTCCCAGCCCATCGGCACCCTCACCTGCGGCCGGCCGGTGAGCTCGACGACCTCGAAGAACGGCATGTAGACCGGGCTCGGGATGACCACGGCCTCGCCCGGCGACGACCAGTGCCGGATCGCGAGCGACACTCCGTGCATGACGTCGCCGACGTCGTTGACCCGCTCAGGGGCCACCGCCCATCCGGTATGCCGCGCCTGCCAGTCCGCGAAGGCCGCACCGAGCTCGCGGACCGCGACCCGCGACGGGTAGCCGAAGGTCTCTGCGCCGCAAGCACGCTCGATCGCGGAGGCGACCTCGCGGCATACCGGGAAGTCCATCTCGGCCACCCACATGGGGAGGACGTCGTCGGGGTAGGCCGTCCACTTCATCGTCCGCCGGGCGCGCAGCTGCTCAGCGGTGCCGACGTGCAGGTGGGGATGCCGTGGGCTCACTCGGGTCATGATGCCGTGTCCATCTGCTCGGGAGCCCGAACCGGCGCGCTTGCCGGCTCGCGCTTCCCTCCTGCTCCTACTCGAGAGCCTGGCGCGCTCCTGGCTCACGCTTCCCTCCTCGCTCGCTCGTGCTTGTGGCTCGGGAGCCCGAACCGGCGCGCTTGCCGGCTCGCGCTTCCCTCCTCGCTCGCTCGTTCCTCGCTCGACTCGTCAGTCCAGCGCGAGCCCGCGCGCCTGGGCTCCCGAGCGTTTCCTCGCTCGACTCGTCAGTCCAGCGCGAGCCCGCGCGCCTGGACTCCCGAGCGCTCGCGCCGGGAGAACGCCCGCCGATAGTCACCGGGCGGGACGCCGACGCTTCGCGCGAAGTGCTGCCGCAGCTGGGCCGCGCTGCCGAAGCCGCTGCGCCGGGCCACCTGCTCGACCCCGAGGTCGGTCTGCTCGAGCAGCCGCCGGGCATGGTGAAGTCGTTGGTGAGCAAGCCATTTGGCCGGAGTGGTGCCGGTCTCGGCGACGAAGCGCCGAGCGAAGGTGCGCTCGGACATCATCGCGCGCCGGGCGAGCACCGGCACCGGGAGCTCCTCGTCGAGGTGCTCGACCAGCCACGCGAGCAGCGGCTCGAGCCGGTCGGCCTGCACCACCGGCATCGGGGTGTCGACGAACTGCCGCTGCCCACCGTCGCGCATCGGCGGCACGACCATCCGCCGGGCGATGACCGTGGCGACGTCGGCGCCGAGCTCACGGCGCACGAGGTGCAGGCAGGCATCGATGCCGGCCGACGTGCCAGCACTCGTGACGATGTCGCCCTCGTCGACGAAGAGGACGTCGGGATCGACTGCGACGGAGGGGAATCGGGCGCGGAACTCGTCGGCGTGATACCAGTGGCAGGCGGCTCGCCGCCCGTCGAGCAGCCCGGCCTCGGCGAGCACGAAGACCCCCGAGCACACCGACAGCACCGTCGCGCCGGACGCGTGGGCGGTGCGCACCGCGTCGAGGAAGGTCTCGCTGTGCACGACGTCGAGGGAGGCGGCCGGGACCGCGACGAGATCGGCGCCGACGGCCGCGTCCAGCCCGTGCGGCACGGTGAGCGTCAGCCCGTTGCGCATCGGGATCGGCTCGCCGGGCCGCTCCGCACAGACCCGCAGGTCGAACTCCGGCACCCCGTGCGCGCTCCGGTCGATGCCGAAGACCTCGAGCAGGACGGACAGCTCGAAGGCCGCCGGCAGCGGCGGGACGAGCACGGCGACCGAGCGCAGCGGCATACCGAGGAGTATGCAGCAGGCAATGGCAGGAAAGCAACGATAGGCGTCTGCACTGCCACTCGTGGCGGCATACCGGCGAACGCACACTCTCTGCCATGGATCTGTATGCCGCCCTCGCCCTCCTCACCGTGCTCGTCGCCCTCGTGCTGCCGCTCGAACTGACCCACCGCCGGCTGCGGCATTGCCTGCCGCCGACGGCCCGCGATCGCGACCCCCGACGCATCGGCCGCCCGCAGTGGTGGTGAGGCTAGCCTTGCGACCATGGCCCGCCCCCATGTCGCCGCGCTCGCCGAGGATGCCCTCAACACCCAGCGCGAGCGGGTGCTGCGCCGGCGCGGCTGGCAGAACCGGATCATCACCTACACCGGATATGGCTCGGCCGACATGCTGCGGGTCTTCGCCCGGGTCCTGCTCAGCCCCGACCGCGACGGCGACGGCGACGGCGACGAGCCCCGCCAGGACGCGACCTACGGCGGCCTGCGCTCGCCCTATCTGCGCCGCCGCGGCTGGCGCTCGTTCTTCGTCTCCCCGGCGATGGACGTGCCGGTCGAGGTGCGGATCGGCGACCAGGTGAGCCACTGCCGCAGCGACCGTGGCGGCTTCGTCGACCACACCGTCAGCGGGCACACCCTCACCCCTGGCTGGCACGAGGTGACGATCAGCGCCCAGAGCTCCGAGCCGGTGCAGGCCAGCGTCTTCGTCGTCGACCCGAGCGTGCGCTGGGGCCTGGTGAGCGACATCGACGACACCGTGCTGTCGACCTCGCTGCCCCGGCCGATGATCGCCGCGTGGAACACCTTCGTGCGCCACGAGAGTGCCCGCAACAACGTGCCCGGCATGGCCCCGCTCTACCGCACCCTGATGGAGCTGCACCCGGGCGCTCCGATCATCTACGTCTCGACCGGTGCGTGGAACACCGCCCCGACGCTCAACCGCTTCCTCAAGGCCAACGGCTATCCCATCGGCCCGCTGCTGCTCACCGACTGGGGGCCGACGAACACCGGCTGGTTCCGCAGCGGCCAGGAGCACAAGCGGGCCTGCCTCGACCGGCTCGCCCGTGACTTCCCGAAGGTCAAGTGGCTGCTCGTCGGCGACGACGGCCAGCACGACCCGAAGATCTACGCCGACTTCGCCGCCGCCCGGCCCAAGCGGGTCGACGCGATCGCGATCCGCGAGCTCACCCCGACCGAGCAGGTCCTCTCGCACGGTCTGCCGGTCTCCAACGAGGACCTCGGGTCGGCCGGTGCCACCGGGCGTCGCCGGGCCGACCGACGCGGCCCGCTCTCCGTGCACGCCCCGGACGGCTATGGCCTGCTGCGGCTGCTGCGCACGGCCGGCAAGATCACCCCGCCCGCACCGTCCCGCAAGCGCTCGGACGGTATGCCGCGCGACGGCGCTCCGCCGACGCCGGAGGCCTCGCCCAAGCCCGCCGGAGCGCCGGAGGGGACGCCGGACGGCATACCGGCCGAGCACGAGCGCCCGCACCCCGGCCTGGCGCGCGCGCCCGAGAACCCCGAGGCGTGAGGCTCGGCCCACCGTGCCCGAGCTGCCCGAGGTGCAGGCCCTCGTCGACTTCCTCGCCGAGCGGGCCGTCGGCCTGGCCGTGACCGGGGTCGAGCTCGGCTCGATCTCGGTGCTCAAGACCTTCGACCCACCGCCCCAGGCGCTCATCGGCGCGCCGGTCGACGCGGCATACCGGCACGGGAAGTTCCTCGACCTCGACATCGACGGCACCCACCTCGTCTTCCATCTCGCGCGGGCGGGCTGGCTGCGCTGGTCCGATGCGCTGCCGGCGACGGCGATCCGGCCCGGCAAGAGCCCGATCGCGCTGCGGGTGCGGCTGTCCGACGGCAGCGGCTTCGACCTCACCGAGGCGGGCACGAAGAAGTCGCTCGCGGCATACCTCGTGCGCGACGTGCGCGAGGTGCCGGGCATCGCGCGGCTCGGCCCCGACCCGCTCGCCGCCGACTTCAGCCGCGGGGTCTTCGCCGGGCTGCTCGCAGGGCGGCGCACCCAGATCAAGGGCGTGCTGCGCGACCAGGAGATCATCGCCGGTGTCGGCAACGCCTACTCCGACGAGGTGCTGCACGTCGCGCGGCTCTCGCCCTTCGCGCTTGCCGCCTCGCTCACCGACGAGCAGCTCAGCACCCTGTATGCCGCCCTGCGCGACACGCTCACCGGTGCGGTTCGCGCGGCGTCGGGGAAGCCCGCGGCTGAGCTCAAGGACGCCAAGCGTGCCGGGATGCGGGTGCACGGGCGGACCGGGCAGGCCTGCCCGGAGTGCGGGGACATCGTGCGCGAGGTGAGCTTCGCCGACTCGTCGCTGCAGTACTGCGCGACTTGCCAGACGGGCGGCAAGCCGCTCGCCGACCGGCGGATGTCGCGGCTGCTCAAGTAGGCAGGGCGCGCGCGGCGGGCGCCTGGCGCGACCGGAAGTCGACACTCGACCCACTTTCGGTCGCCTTGGCCGCCGTCGGGCGACCGGAACTCGACACTCGCGCCACTTTCGGTCGTCGCCGGGCCGAGCGCGGGCGCTCGTGCCGGGGGCAGCGCTGGTGAGAGGATCGGCCACATGGACCGCATCCCCGACGGCCCCCAGCCGGGTCAGCCCCAGGTCGCCGCCGCGGACCTGCCCGATGACGCGCTCATCGTCGACGTGCGCGACGCCGCGGACCATCGCGCCGGCCACGCCCCCGGCGCGATCGCCATCCCGCTGGCCGAGCTGCCCGGCCGGCTCGCCGAGCTGACCGCACTCGCCGGAGCCGACCCCGACCGCCCGCTCGTCGTCAGCTGCGGCGGCGGCTCGAAGCAGACCCGCGCCGCGGCATACCTGCGCGCCAACGGGATCGAGACCTCGGTGCTCACCGGCGGCATGCGCGGCTGGCGAGCCGCAGGCCGCCCCATGGTCACCGACGACAGCACCAGCAGCACCGACCAGGCCTAGGAAGACCCCGTGAAGATCCTCTCCATCCAGTCCCACGTCGCCTACGGCCACGCCGGCAACTCGGCCGCGGTCTTCCCGCTGCAGCGCCTCGGGCACGACGTCTACCCGGTGCTCACCGTCACCTTCTCCAACCACACCGGCTATGGCGCTACCCGCGGGCCGATCGTCGCGCCGGCCGACGTCCGCGAGGTCATCCTCGGGGTCAAGGAGCGGGGTGTCTTCCCGAGCGTCGACGCGATCCTGTCGGGCTATCTCGGCGCCGAGACGATGGGCGAGGTCGTCCTCGACGCGGTCGAGCAGGTCAAGGCCGCCAACCCCGGCGCGATCTACTGCTGCGACCCGGTCATGGGCGACGTCGGGCGCGGCTTCTTCGTCCGCGAGGGCATCCCCGACTACCTGCGCGACCACGTCGTGCCGCGCGCCGACATCGTCACGCCCAACCAGTTCGAGCTCGAGTTCCTCGCCGGACGCTCGATCACCACCCAGGCCGACCTGCTCGAGGCGGTCGCGACGGTGCGCGAGTCCGGTCCGGCGACCGTGCTCGTCACGAGCGTGCTCACCGACGACACCCCGGCCGGTACCATCCAGATGGCGTGCATCTGCGACGTCGGCGCCTGGCTCGTCACCACGCCCATGCTCGACATGACGGTCCGCGGCGGCGGCGACGCAACCGCCGCGATCTTCCTCGCGCACACCCTCACCGACGGTCCGCGAATCGCGTTGTCCCGCACCGCAGCCACCATGTATGCCGTGCTCGAGGCCACTCACCGCGCCGGCGAGGCCGAGATGCGTCTGGTCGGCGAGCAGGAGGCGATCGCGCACCCGGACGAGCGCTTCGAGGTCGTCGAGATCGGCTGAGGGGCCTGTCGTGCCGGTGCTCTTCGTCCACGGCGTCGCCATCCGTGAGGAGGACGATCCCGAGTATGCCGCCGTGGAACGGCTCACGCGCGGGGCCGAGTGGGTCGACGTCGAGGCGGCGCTGCGCGAGCACGTCGCGCCGGTCCTGCGGCCGGCGGCGCCGGAGCGGGTCGAGCTGCTGCGGGTCTATTGGGGCGACCTCGGCGCCCGGATCGACGATCCGGTCGAGGAGGAGGTGCTCGACGTCGAGCTTGCGGCGCTGGACCCGGAGGCGCTCGGCGAGCAGCTGCAGGCGCGGCTCTTCGAGCAGCTGCCTCCGGCCCATTGGCCGGCCGTCGTCCGGGCGGTGTGGGGCACGGTCCACGAGCCGGCGATGCGCGCCCAGCTGGCCGCGAGATCGGCTGGCCGGCAACGCCGTTGGCTGGAAAAGCAGGTTCGCGACCGGCTGGCTGCGGAGGCGCCCGAGCTGACCCGCGGGCTCACGCCGATCGTCGCCGACGTCGCCGCGTCGAACCGGCGCACGGTGCGCCGGGCGATGGGCGAGATGCGCAAGCCCTTCCATGCCTTCGTGCCGGTCTTCGTCGGCGATGTGCTGCGCTACCTCGACGGCCGGGGCCGGCCGGGCGAGCCGGGGCCGATCATGGACCGCTTGCTCGCGGGGCTCGACGCGGCCGGGGCCGCGGTCGAGGCGGCCGCCGAGCACGGGGTGCGCGAGCCCCTCGTCGTGCTCTCCCACTCGATGGGCGGGCAACTCGTCTACGACGCGCTGACCGCCTTCGCAGACGCGCGTCCCGCACGGGTGCCGCGGGTCGACCTGTGGTGTGCCTCCGGTGGTCAGCTGGGGCTCTTCGCCGAGCTCGGGATGTTCCTCACCGAGGCGCGGCCGGCGATCGACCCGATCCCCGCCGACCGGCTCGGCTACCTGTGGAACGCCTGGTCCTCCTCCGACGTGCTGTCCTTCCCGGCCGCGGGTCGCGTTGCGGGAGCGCACGATTCGGACTTCGCCTACCCCGGCACGGTCGCCACCACCCACACCGCCTATCTCAAGGATCCGGCCTTCTTCCGCACCCTCGCCGCCAAGGTCCAGATGCACGCGGCGCGCGGGCGGCATACAGTGCACAGACCGGACGGATCCGGCGCAACGGACAGGGGGGACTGATGCTGCGGGTGACGCTGCGCGGCGGCGGCCTGCCGACGGTCGTGCTCGGCTCGGGCGAGACGCTGTGGTTCGGGCGGGCGCCGGAGGAGCGACTGCCCGACAACGTCGGCCTGCACGCCACCACCCTCGCCCTGCCCCGCTGCGCGCCGCACGTCTCCCGCCTGCTCGGCGAGCTCGTCGTCGGGGACGAGTTGGTGCGGCTGCGCTGGCACGGCGGGACGGAGGCGCAGCTCTCGAGTCTCTTCGAGGCGCCTGGTGGCGCGCGCCGGGTCACCCTGGTGCAGGGCATGGCCGCCCTGCTCGACGAGGGCGAGAACCAGCTCGTCGTGCTGCGCGGCCGGCAACTCGAGGGCGGCGACAGCGCCGACCTGCAGATCGTCCTCGACATCGCCGCCACCTCGCCCGAGCCGGTCGCGACGATGAGTCGCGCCGAGGCGAATGCCGCCGACTCCGACGCGACCGCGCCCGCCCCGACCCTCGCGCCGGAGAGCCGAGAGTGGTTCGTCGCGCTCGCCCTCGCCGAGCCGTGGCTCTCCGGCACCGACGACTACCCCCGCCCGCCGTCGAATCGCGAGATCTACGAACGGGTCAAGGGCTGGCACGGCTATGCCTGGAACCTCGACCGGCCGCAACGGGTCGACGACAGCATCCGGGTCATCTCGCGAATCGCCTTCGGCCCCAGGGACGATCCCTTCGCTGCCGGCGGCGGCCGGGCCCAGAACGTCCGCTTCGCCATCGGCCGACGGGCCGCCGAGGTCCGGCTCGTGACCGCCGACGACCTCGACCGGGTCGAGGCCGCCGCCCGCAACCGTTCGTAACCACTGGCTCGGGAGCCCGAACCGGCGCGCTTGCCGGCTCGCGCTTCCCTCCTGCTCCTACTCGAGAGCCTGGCGCGCTCCTGGCTCACGCTTCCCTCCTGGCTCGCTCGTGCTTGTGGCTCGGGAGCCCGAACCGGCGCGCTTGCCGGCTCGCGCTTCCCTCCTCGCTCGCTCGTGCTTGTGGCTCGGGAGCCCGAACCGGCGCGCTTGCCGGCTCGCGCTTCCCTCCTCGCTCGCTCGTTCCTCGCTCGACTCGTCAGTCCAGCGCGAGCCCGCGCGCCTGGGCTCCCGAGCGATCCTTGCGGAACCTTCCACCCCCTCGTGCCTCGACTCGACTGGCATCGGCTGCCTAGCCTCCGGATGACGCACCACCACCGTCAGCACACCCGAGGCTCCAGGAGGCACCGATGGCCAACCACCAGATGAAGGGCATGGACACCGACCAGGCGCGCCAGGTGTCCCGCAAGATGGACCAGCACGCGAGCGCGGTCGGCGACATGGTCGGCGGCATCTCGCAGATGCTCGGCTCCGTGCAGTGGTACGGCGCCGACGCCAAGCGCTTCATGAGCGACTGGCAGGGCAGCTTCGCGCCGCAGGCCCAGGGAGCCACCGCCTCGATGCAGGACAATGCCGTCGCCTTGCGCAAGCACGCCGACCGGCAGGACGCGATCAGCTCCTGACCCCTGCACCACCCCCACCGTCCCGTATGCCGCGGGGTCGCCGACGAGGCGACCCCGCGGCATACCTGTGTCTAGGCAAACCCGAAAACCATTGCGGCACAGGAACATTCCGGCTAGATCAGGGCGGAACCTTCCACCCCTCCAGCGCTAGACGAGGCCTCGACGGGCCACCTAGCGTCCTGGTCAGCAGGCCGACAGCAGCGTCGGCCCCGAGAACAGCAAGGAGGTGAACGGACGTGTTCGTGGGAGCCGACACCGATGCTCTGACCAAGCTGGCGCAGAAGTGCCTCAAGGCCGCCCAGGTGGCCGACACCGCAACCGCCTTCCTCACGGCGCTCGTCGTGACGCTCAAGGCCGCATCGTGGTTCACGGGAGGGGCCAGCCTCGCCTACGCGACCTACCTCGAGACGACGGTCATCCCGTGGCTCAAGAAGATCTCGATGGCGCTCAAGCTCTTCGCCAAGGTCCTCGGCGCGCACGCCGACGCTCAGGACAAGGTGAGCAGCGGCGAGTCCGTCGACTTCGGCGCGCTGCCGCGCTACGAGACCCCTGCCCTGCCGTCCGGCGACACCAGGGCCTATCCGGTCATGGACCTCGGCGGGTCCGGCGCCTCGACCGCGGCCGGCGACCTCACCGGCGGCGCGGTCCCCGCGACCACCGGCGCCGGGGCCCTGCCGAGCGACCCCGGCACCTTCACGACGGGCTCCGTTGGGGGAAGCCTGTCGGGGGTCGGCTCCGACACCGGAGCCGCGCCGATCCCGGCGATGGCCGGGTCGGGGTCGACGGGGTCGTTCGGCCTGGGCTCGGGCTCGATCGGCACCGACACCGGCGCCGGGTCCTACGGCTCCGGCTCCTACGGCTCGGGCACTGACCTCGGCTCGCTCGGAGCCTCGACGAGCGGCGACACCGGCAGCGCCGGGTATGCCGCGGGAGCGGGCTCGATCGGCGCCGGCGCCGGCACTGGCGGCTCGAGCGGGGGCTCGGCCGGCGGCTCGCTGGGCGGCGGCTCCGGCAGCTCGGGTAGCTCAGGCGGCAGCGGCTCCTTCGGGACCGGCTCCGGCTCGCTCGGCGGAGCCGACCTCGGCCCGCTGCCCGCGGGTGCCGGATCCAGCGGCTCCGGCACACCGACGACCTTCGGCGCCGACTCGGTCGGCGGCGCACCGGGCGCGGAGTCGGGGCGGATCCTCACCCCGGGCAGCACCGCGGACGGCTCGCCGGCCGCGGCATACGGGGCAGCCGGTGCAGCCGGCGCTCTCGGCCTCGGCGGCGCTGCGGCGCTGGCCGGCCGGGGCGGCCAGGCTGCCTACTCCTCGCCCCAGGGCTTCGACTACAACCGGATCCAGGGCATCAAGGGCAACCCCAACGTCACCCCGGAGTTCCTCCGCAAGGTCGAGGGCATCGCCGACCGGCTCAAGACCAAGCCCGAATACCTGCTCGCCGCAATGAGCTTCGAGACCGGCGGCAGCTTCGCGGCGGACAAGAGGAACCCGCAGTCGTCGGCCACCGGGCTCATCCAGTTCATGTCCAAGACCGCCAAGGGCCTGGGCACGACGACCGCCGAGCTGGCCCGGATGACCCCGGTGCAGCAGCTCGACTACGTCGAGAAGTACTTCGCCGGACGCGCCGGCAAGCTCGGCAGCATCGAGCAGGTCTACTCGACGATCCTCTACGGCCGGCCGATCTCGGACCCCGACAAGGTCCTCTTCCAGCCCGGCACCGAGGCCTACCGCGTCAACAAGGGCCTCGACAAGGACCACCAGGGTGGCATCACCCTGCGCGAGGCGGCAGCCGTCGTCCGCAACCGGATCACGTAGCGCCGCCTCACCTGGCGCGAACAGCTTTCTCCAGCATCACGATTCAGCACCACCACCCAGTCAGCAGCATCATCGACACGAAGGAGCACTCTCATGGCCAGCACGCTCAAGGGAATGGACACCGAGGCCGGTCGCGCATCCGCGAAGACCCTCAAGGCCGGGGCCGACCAGCTCGACCAGCTCACCCAGAACCTCACCAAGTCGATCACCACCTTCGCCTGGCAGGGCGCGGACTCGGTCCGCACCCGCGAGCAGTGGAACAACGGCAACGTCCGCATCCTGCAGGGCGTCGCCAGCCAGCTGCGCGAGTTCGCCACCCTCATCGAGAAGCAGGCCGCCGAGCAGGACGCCGTCTCCAACTGACGCAGCCCGTATGCCGCGCAGCCCCGGCGGGTGCCGCACCCGCCGGGGCTGTGTTCTTTGGCTCCGGAGCCCGAACCGGCCCCGAGCATCAACTCCGAAAGGTGAGCTCCATGCCGACGTGGAACCTCTCGATCCGGCCCGCGCCGGAGACTGCGCTGCCCGCCGTCGACGTCGTCGTCGAGGCCGCGCCCACCGCGACGGTCGCCGACCTCGCGGCCGCGCTCGGGTCCCACCTCGCACCGGACCGGCACGGTCAGCTCGTCGTCCCCGTCGACGGCTCCGGCCCGTGGCCGGCCACCCGCCCCCTCGCCGAATGCGCGCTGCGCGTCGGCGACCTCGTCGACGTCGTCACGGTCCCGCAGACCTGGCGGGAGCGCCCCGCTCCCGCCGGCCGGGTCCGTGCCGTCGTCCGCGTCGTCGCCGGCCCGGACGCCGGGCGCACCATCGCGCTGCGCGGCGCGAGCGCGAGCATCGGCCGCGCCGAGTCCTGCACGGTGCACCTGCAGGACCCGCTCGTCTCGCAGCGGCACGCGGTGGTGCGCTTCGACGGCGTGCCGATGATCGCCGACGAGGGCTCGGCCAACGGCACCCTCGTCGGCGGCGAGCCGCTGCGCCGGGCCACCCGCATCCCGTGGGGACAGCCGATCACCCTCGGCGCAACGACGCTCGTCGTCGAGCCCGGCGACGAGATGCTTCGCGAGAGCGCCGGCCAGGGCAGCACCCAGGCCAGCCCGGTCTACCGCTCGCCGCGCTTCGGCGAGCCGCTCCAGCAGGGCGACCTCGAGGTGCCCCAGCCGCCTCAGAAGCGCCGCGCCTCGCCGCTGCCGTGGGCGATGATGCTGCTGCCGATGCTCATGGGCGGTGCCATGCTGAGCACCTCCCGCAACCTCTACACCCTCGTCTTCATGCTCGCCTGGCCGCTCATGGGCTTCGGCGGCTGGTGGCAGCAGGAGCGGCATACCAAGCGCGAGTTCGAGGAGGACCTCGCCGAGTGGCGCGAGGACGTCGACGCGATCCTCGCCCGGCTCGACGCCGCCGCCGCCGAGCAGCGCGCCGTCGCCGAGCAGGACCACCCGGACGTCGAGCCCTTGCACGAGCGGACGACGACCCACGAGGCGCTATGGGCCCGGCGGGTCGACGAGCCCGAGTTCCTCGCGGTCCGCGTCGGCCGCGGTCCGGTGCCCGCCCTGCTGCACGCCACCCTCAAGGACGGCGGCGACCGGCCGGCCCTGCGCCAGGCCCAGGCCGACCTCGCGATCCGAGCCACCTTGCCGGACACCCCGGTCGTCGCCCCGCTCGGCGCGCTGCGGCTCATCGCGCTCACCGGCCCGGACGACCAGGTCGACGACCTGCTGCGCTCGATCGTGCTGCGCCTCACCCTCGACCACTCGCCGGCCGACCTGTCGATCGTCGCCGCCCTCGGCCCGGGCCGCGCCCACCACGAGGCGTGGCTGCGCTGGCTGCCGCACTGCTCGCGCCGCGTCGGTGGCGAGGCCCCGGTGGCAGTCGGACCGGCCGCCGGACGACTGCTGGACCGGCTGGTCGCCGAGGACGGCGGGCGCGGGCACACCCTCGTCGTCGTCGACGAGCGGGCCGGCATCGCCCGCCGCGCGGTCGAGGCGATGGCCGCCGCCGCCCCCGACCGCCGGCTGCACCTCGTCTGGCTCGGCACCCGCCCCGACACCGTCCCGGCCGCCACGGACTTGTTGCTTCAGACTCGAGAGCCCGAACCGGCGCGCCCTCGGACCGGGCTTCCCTCCTCGCTCGCTCCTTCGTCGCTCGACTCGTCAGTCCAGCCCAGCCCGCGCGCCTGGGCTCTCGAGACTCACGCTTGGCTGCTCAGCGCTCGCGATCGCGGCGGCCGGCAGGCCCTCGAGACCGTCGACGGCATACCCCTCTCGCAGGCCTGGCGCACGGCCCGCATGCTCACGAGCAAGGTCGACGAGGCCGCCGTGCTGCCGCCCGACACGGCGCTGCCGACGACGGTCCGGCTCACCGACCTGAGCCCGGACCTCGCTCACCCCGACGACGTCGACGGCGTGCTGCACCGCTGGGCCACCGGCACCGGCCTGCGCGCCCAGATCGGCGCCGGCATCGACGGCGTCGTCACCCTCGACCTGCGCGAGGACGGCCCGCACGGGCTGGTCGCCGGCACCACCGGCTCGGGCAAGTCCGAGCTGCTCCAGTCGCTGCTGTGCTCGCTCGCGGTCAACAACCCGCCGAGCCGGGTCACCTTCCTGCTCGTCGACTACAAGGGCGGCGCGGCCTTCCGCGAGTGCGCCGACCTGCCGCACACCGTCGGCTACATCACCGACCTCACCCCGGCCCTCGTGCACCGGGCGCTCGCCTCGCTCACCGCCGAGGTCGCCGCCCGCGAGGAGCTGCTCGGCCACTACGGCGTCAAGGACCTGCCGATGCTCGAGCGCGAGCACCCCGAGGCCGCGCCCCCCGCCCTGCTCATCTGCGTCGACGAGTTCGCCGCACTCACCGCCGAGGTCCCCGACTTCGTCGACGGCATGGTCAACATCGCCCAGCGCGGCCGCTCGCTCGGCCTGCACCTGCTGCTCGCCACCCAGCGCCCGGCCGGCGTCGTCACCCCGGCGATCCGGGCCAACACCGACCTGCGGATCGCGCTGCGGATCGCCGGTCCCGACGACTCGGTCGACGTCATCGACACGCCCGACGCGGCATACCTCTCACGGCGCACGCCGGGCCGCGCTTGGATCAAGCGCACCGGCCACGGCACCTCCGAGCTCGTCCAGGTCGCGTGGGTCGGCTCGCGCGAGGTGCTCGCCGAGAGCCGCCAGGTCGTCTCGGTGCACCCCTTCACCGCCTGCCAGCCGGACGCGGTCGACCCCGCCGCGCCGGGCACACCGGACCTGCGTCTCGACCCGCGCACCGACCTCGACCGCTGCGTCCGCACCGTCACCGAGGCCTTCGCCCGCACCGGTATGCCGCGGCCACGCCGCCCGTGGCTGCCGCAGCTGCCGGCCGAGCTGATCCTCACAACCGTTGCGTGGGATCCCGATCCCACGCGCTCGGGACCCGGGCTCCCCACGTCGCTCGACTCGTCGGTCCATCCCGGGTCGCGCGCCTCGGCTCTCGAGCTGGACGCGCCGGTCGCGCCGGAGGACCGGCGCCGCTCCGGCCAGGTGCCGATCGGCCTGCTCGACGACCCCAAGGGCCAGCGCCAGCCCGAGCTCGTCCTCGACTACGCCCAGGTCGGGCACGTCCTCGTGCACGGCACGAGTGGCTCTGGCAAGACCGAGCTGTTGCGCACCGTCGCAGTCGCCGCGTCGCTCACCGACGGCTGCCTCACCGACGAGTCGACCCGGATCGCTCCCTACATCTACGGCATCGACTTCGCCGGCGGCGGTCTCAAGGTGCTCGCCGACCTGCCGACCGTCGGCGGCATCGTCGCCGAGCAGCAACCCGGACGCGTGCTGCGGCTCATCCGGGTGCTCAAGCGGACCGTCGACGAGCGCAGCCAGGCGCTCGCGGCGGCCGGCGCCGCCACCCTCGCCGACCTCGCCGCCCGCGGGCACCGGGTGCCGCGGGTGCACGTCCTCGTCGACAACCTGCCGGCTCTCGTCGACTTCCTCGACGGCGGCGGCGCGGTCAACCGGCTGCACTCCGACATGCTCACGACGATCCTGCAGGGCGGTCGACGGGTCGGCGTCCACCTCACCGCCACCGCGCCCGGGCGGATGGGCGTGCCGGCCAACCTCGCCGCCTCCTTCGGCCGCCGGATCGTGCTGCGGATGACCGTCGCCGACGACTACTTCATGCTCGGCGTGCCTGGCGGGGTGCTCGACCAGGACAGCCTTCCCGGCGCCGGTCTGCTCGGCAACCACAGCGTGCAGATCGCGACCATCGGCGGAGCCGGCACCCCGGTGCAGGCCGAGCGGCTCGCCGAGGTCGGCACCCGGCTCGCCCCGGTCGTCGCGGGCCGCCCCGCCGGCGAGGTGCCGCCGATGCCCGGCATCGTGCCCGCCGGCGCGGTGCCTGCCCCGTCGGCCGCCTCCACTCAGGCGGGCTCGTCGATCGAGTCCCTGCTCACCATCGGCGTCGACGCCGACGCGGTCACCGTCGTCACCGCCGACCTGCTCAGCGGTGGCCCGGTGCTCGTCGCCGGCCGCCCACGCAGCGGCCGCTCGACCACCCTGCACGGCCTGGCCCAGCTCGCCGCGCGCGCCACCACCCCGCCACAGACCGTGTATGCCGCGCCCGGCGCGATCCGCACGGACGCGACGACCGGGCCGCTCGCGGCATACGACCTCGTGCTCGGCACCCCGGACGCGCTCGCGGACTGGCTGGAAAGCCGTTGCCGCGCAAGCGAATCCGACCGGGACGCCGGCGCTGCTGCGCCGTGGACCCTGCTGCTCGTCGACGACGCCCACCTGTGGGAGCGGGACGCCGAGAGCGACCCCAGCCTCCAGGCCGGGCTCGACCGGGTCACCGCGCTCGTCCCGCGCCTGGCTGCGCACGGGATCGCGCTCGTCGTCGCCTGCGACGTCGACGGCGCGCGGACCAACACCTTCACGCCCGGCATCGTCCAGGCTGCCCGGAATGCCCGACGTGGACTGCTGCTGCAGGCCGACGGGATGGACGGTAACGTCCTCGGGGTCACCGTGCCGATGCACACCGTCGAGCCGCTCACCGGACCCGGACGCGGGCTGTGGTGCACCGACGGCTCGGCACGGGTCGTCCAGGCGATCGCCGGCACGGGGCCGGCCGAGTGAGGCAAGGGGAGACGTCAGTGACCCACCCGGCGAGCACGCCCTTCGGGACCACGGCACCAGCCGCACCCCCGGCCCGGCAACCCGACGAGAGCGACATCGCCCGCTTCCGCGAGCTCGCCGGACGGGTCTCCGACGCGATCGAGGTCGCCGTCCACGGCAAGCGCGGCATCGTCGACCTCGTCGGCGTCGCCCTCTTCGCCGGCGGCCACGTGCTGCTCGAGGACGTCCCCGGCACCGGCAAGACCACCCTCGCCCGGGCCGTCGCCAAGGCGCTCGGCGGCACCAGCCGCCGGGTCCAGTTCACCCCCGACCTGCTGCCCGCCGACGTCACCGGCACGGCCGTGTTCGATCCGCGCGACGGCGAGATCCGCTTCCGCGAGGGCCCGGTCTTCGCCAACGTCGTGCTCGCCGACGAGATCAACCGAGCCGCCGCCAAGACCCAGTCCGCGCTGCTCGAGGTCATGGAGGAGCGCACCGTCACCGTCGACGGGCGTACCCGCGCCGTGCCCGACCCGTTCCTCGTCATCGCCACCCAGAACCCCATCGACCTCGACGGCACCTACCGGCTCCCCGAGGCCCAGCTCGACCGCTTCCTCATCCGCACCGGCCTCGGCTACCCCGACTCCGAGCACGAGCTCGAGGTGCTGCGCCCCGGCAGCCGGGCGGGCGGCATACCGGACGTGCCCACGGTGACCAGCCCCGAGGAGGTGCGCGAGGCCGCCGCCCTGTTGTCCCGGCTGCACGTCGCCGAGCCGCTGCTGCGCTATGTGCGGGCCATCGGCGCGGCCACCCGCACCGACCCGCGGATCCGTCTCGGCGCCTCCACCCGCGGGCTGCGCTCGCTCGTGCGCTGCCTGCAGGTGTATGCCGCGGCGCAAGGCCGCCACTACGTCGTGCCGTCGGACGTGCAGCGGCTCGTCGAGCCGGTCCTCGGGCACCGGCTCGTGCTCAGCCGCGAGGCCCAGCTCGCCGGCCACACCTCCCAGGACGTCATCGCCACCGTTCTCGCCGACGTCGACGTCCCCCAGCCCACGTCGATCTAGAGGAAGCGATGATGACTGGCCTCGCCCCGAACCGGCGGCTTTCGGCCGACTCGCTCGTTCCTCGCTCCTCGGCGCCGCCTGGGGCTGCGGTCTCGATTGGCCTCGCCCCGAACCGGCGGCTTTCGGCCGACTCGCTCGTTCCTCGCTCCTCGGCGCCGCCTGGGGCTGCGGCATGACTCAGCGCGGGCGGATCGTCGCGGTCCTCGGGGCACTGCTCGTGCTCGCCGGGGTCACCGCCCGCTACTGGGTGCTGGCCACCGTCGGAGCCGCGCTGTTGCTCACTCTGCTCGCCGACTGGTATGCCGTGCGCCGCGCCCGCCCGCTCACCATCGCCCGGACCGTCGAGCCGCTCGTCGTCGAGCGTGGGACGCCGTGCCAGGGGCGGCTGGTCATCGACCGCCAGCCCTCCCGGCTGCCGGTGCGGCTCACCGGCGCCGAGCTCGTCGGCGGTGTGCCACTGCCGGTGGCCATCCCCGCCGACACCGGCACCGGCGGCCAGACCGTGAGCTATGCCGTGCCGACCCGCCGCCGCGGCCTGCTCGACGTCGGCCCGCTGCTGCTCACCCGCGAGGGGGTCGCCGGGCTGGCGGTCGCGCACGACGAGTTCGGCGACGTCAGCCAGGTCACCGTGCTGCCCCGCACCGTCACCGTGCGGCGGCTGCTGCAGGGCCGGCGGCGGGTCGCCGTCGGCGCCGACGAGCGGGTCGAGCACGGCGGCACCGACCTCGTCGGCCTGCACGAGTACGTCCCCGGCGACGACCTGCGCCGACTGCACTGGGCGACCAGCGCGCGCAGCGGGCGGCTGATGATCCGCGACGACGCCGACCCGTCCGAGCCGCGCCTCGTCGTGCTCCTCGACGACCGGGTCGACTCCTACCCGGCCGGCTCCGACGACTTCGAGGAGGCCGTCGAGATGGCAGCCGGCCTGTGCCAGAAGGCGATTCGCGACGGTCGCCAGGTCCGGCTGCGCACCGTGTCGGACCGGCTCGACGTCGAGGTCGAGGCCGCCGGCCACCAGGTGCCGACGTATGCCGCGCGCGACCTCGCCGTGTCGCTCGCCGAGATCGGGCTCACCGGCCTCGGCGGCTCGACCCACCTCGGCACCCGTGACCTCGACGTCGCGGTCGCCGTGACCGGCACGACGGCCGCCGCCGCCGAGCTCGTGTCCGGCCTCGCCGCGGCCGGCGACTCGGTGCTGCTCGTCGTCAACCCCCGGCCCGACCCGGCCTTCGCCGCCGACGGAGCCACGCTCATCCTGCGCGGGTCGACCGCGCCCGACCTCGCCGAGCTGTGGGATCGGGCGGTGGCCCGATGACCGGCGCGCGGCGCGGCATACCGGAAAGTGCTTGGGGTGCAGCGCTGCTCGTCGTCGGCACGTCCGTGCTCGCGGCCGGCTGGCGAGACTGGTCCGCCTTCGCGATGCTGCTCGGCGCGGCGCTGCTGCCGCTCGTGCTCGTGCCCTTGATGGCCCGGCTGCGCGTGTCGCCGGTGACGACCGCGACCCTGCTCGTGCTCGGCGGCGTCGCGCTCGTGTCCCTCGTCGGGGTCGCGCCCGACGGCTCACGCCTCACCGCCCTCGTCGACGCCGTCCCGCGGCTGCTCACCTCTCCGTCGCCGGCTGCCACCCGGGCGGACCTCGTGGCCCCCGGGGCGCTGCTCGCCCTGCTCGCCGGCACCGTCGTCGCCCTGCGCCGTCAGGCCGCGCGCCGGCACCGGGTCACCCCCGTCGTCGCTGCGCTCGTCCTGTATGCCGCGGGGCTGGCGCTCACTGCCGGCGCCGCGGACCGGGTCGGCCTGGCCGGCCTGCTCATCGCACTGCTCGCCGTGGGCGGCTGGGTGCTGCTGGGCCGCACCGCCGCCGAGCCGCCGGGCGCCACGCCCATCCCCGCCGCCTCCGCAACCGCCACCGGCAGCGCGCCCGGCAGCGCCCCGGGCGGGCGGCGGCTGATGAGTGCGGTCTGGCCGGTGCTCGCGCTGGTCGGCACCGTCGTGCTCGCCGGGGCGATCCCGAGCCGGGCCGGCGCCTTCGACCCGCGCCGCTACGTCACGCCGCAGGTCGACAGCATCGTCGCGCAGAGCCCGCTGCCCCGGCTGGCCGCGTGGGGCCGTGACACCGAGCGGGAGCTGTTCCGCGTCGAGGGTGAGGCGGTGCCGCTGCGGCTGGCCGTGCTCACCCGGTTCAGCGGGGCCACCTGGGACACCCCGAGCCGGTTCCGCCCGGTCGGTGCTGCCGACGAGCCGGCCCTGCCGCCCGGCACCACCCAACGGGCCGTCACCTCCCGGGTGACCCTCATCGACGTGCCCGCACCGTGGGCGCCCTCGCCGGGAACGCCCGTCACCTGCGACGACGGGTCGGCGATGGTCGACGCGGCCGGTGGCTCGCTCATCCTCACCCGGCAGGACCCCATCGCCAGCTATCAGGTGACCGGACGCACCGATGTCGCCGACGCCGCGGCCCTCGCGGCCGCCAGCCCGAGCCGGCCGGACCTCGCCGACGACCTCGCGCCCTACCTCGAGGTGCCCCGGCTGCCGCAGTCCTTCGTCGAGTACGCGAGGTCGGCCACCCGGGGCGCCCGCACTCCGGCCGAGCAGGCGGCCGCCATCGAGGCCGCCGTGCGCGGCGGACGCACCGTCAACCCCAAGGCCCCGAGCGGCTCCTCCTACGTGCGGCTCGAGGAGTTCCTCTTCGGCGATCCGGCCATCGACCCAGGCGGTCGGGTCGGCACCTCCGAGCAGTTCGCGACCGCCTTCGCCGTCATCGCCCGCGAGTCCGGCCTGCCGACCCGGATCGTCGTCGGCTTCCGGCCGGGCACGCCCGGCGCCGACGGGGTGCGGGTCGTGCGGGGCCGGGATGCGCTCGCCTGGCCCGAGGTCTACTTCGTCGGCGTCGGCTGGGTGCCCTTCGCGCCCACCCCCGACACCGATCTCGGCACTCCGCTGCAGGATCGCCCACCCGCCGTGCCCCAGCAGACCCCGTCCCCGAGCAGCAGCGAGCCGGTGCCGAAGCAGCCGCCGCCGGTGACCGCGACCGGCGGGTCGGGCGGCACGGGCGAGCTGTCTCCGGTCGTCTGGTGGGGTGCCGCGCTCGCGCTCGCCGTCCTCGTCCCCGTCCTGCTCCTGTATGCCGCTCGCGCCCGCCGCCGGGCCCGGTTGCGCGCCGCCGGTGCGCCGGGCGCCTGGGGGCACCTGCTCGACGTCGCGGCGCTCGCCGGGCTGCAGGTGGCCGGCAGCCAGGAGGCGCGTGGGCTGGCCGACGCGCTCGACGCCCGGGCGGGTCGGCCAGCGCCGGCCGGCGGCGGGGCTGCGGACGGCGGCGGGGCGGCAGCCGTCGTGCGGGCCGCCGAGGCAGCGGCTTTCGCGCCGGGGGCCTCCGCGTCGTCGTCCAGCGCAGCCGGCTCGGCCCCGGCCAGCTCCGCCCCGGCCAGCGCGGCCCCGGCCGGCGAGCACCCGAGCTGGAGCGCTGCCGTGGCGGTCGAGCGGTCGCTGCGGGGCCGGGCCACCCTCGTGCGCCGGATATGGTGGGCGCTCGACCCCCGGCCGCTCTGGCGGCCGGCGGGCCGGCCGCTTGCGGGAGCACGCGGCATACACACGCAGTGGGGTGACCGGCACGACGGTGCCGGTTCGCCCGAGACAGGGCGGAACCTTCCGGCGGAGCGACCCTTGGCCTCCGTCGGTGGCATCCGCGAGACTGGCCGGACCTGAGCTGGCGGTTCGGCAGGATGATCGGTTCGGGCAGGCAGGCCGTCGGGCGACGGCAGGCACAGGGCAGGGAGGCGAGGGATGACCGCGGCGGGCAGGGGTGTGCGACGCGTGCTTGAGCTCGGGCGGCGTCGCTCGAGCAAGGGGGCGGCCGAGCTCACGGCGGTCGTCGCCGGCGCGGCGCTCGTCGGTGGTCTGCTGCTCGGCACCGGGGTGGCCAGCGCGCAGGTCCAGGTCGGCGACGGTCTCACCTGGCTGTCGGACTCCACGACCGGCGAGATCCTGCAGGTCAACCCGGCAACCGGGCAGCCCGAGACCCGCCGCTCGGTCGCCACCCCGGGCCAGCAGCTCGACCTCGCGCAGAGCGCCGACCGGGTCATCGTCACCAACCGGGCCACCGGCGTGGTGACCTCGATCGACCTGGCCTCGCTCGTCGCGAGCGGGCGCCGCGCCTACAGCAAGGGCGACGCGACCACCGTGCTCAGCAGTGGCACGTCGCTGTTCGTCGTCGACCGGCAGACCAGGACGATCGCCAACGTCAACCCGGCCAGCCTCGAGGTGCAGGGCCGGATGTGGCAGGCGCCGGCCGGCCTCACCGATGCGGTCGTCGACGGCAAGGGCGTCATCTGGGCGCTCGGCGACGACGGGTCGGTCAGCCCGCTGAAGTGGTCGGCGTCGTCGCTGCTCTTCGAGCCCAGCCCGGTCGAGCACCCGCCCGGTGTCGGCCAGGGCTCGCGCCTCGTCCCCCACGACCAGGGCGTCACCGTGCTGTCCCCGGCGAACGGCTATGTCGTGCAGGTCGGCACCCCGCACCCCATCGGGGCGCTCGCCCCGAAGCTGCAGGGAGAGGTGCTGCCGGCCGAGTCGAGCCCGGACACCGTCGTGCCCGTGTCGGTGAAGGAGACCCAGACCGTCGTCATCGCCGGCCCCCGGCAGATGACCGAGGCCCCGGTCGGCACGATGAACTGCAAGGACCCGGGCCGCCCCGCCGTCTTCCACGGCATCGTCTACGTGCCGTGCGGCGACTCGCACAAGGTGCTGCGCCTCGGGCCGGACGGCCAGCAGGTCGGCCCGCCGATCAGCCTGCCCGCCGACGGTGACGCGCCACAGCTCGTCATCGACGACGGCCGGCTCCTTGTCAACGTGCCTGGCGCGACCACGGGCGTGCAGGTCAACGCCGACGGCTCGACGAGGACCTTCACCCGGGTCGACCCGAGCCAGCAGGCGCGACCGGTGCGGACGGCCGGCGGCGAGACCGCCAGCCCGATCGTCTCCCCGGCGCAGCAGGCCGAGAAGGACCGCAAGGACGACAAGAGCGCCAACGACGGCAAGAAGAACGGCGATCAGCGCGGGCCGGAGCAGCCGAAGCAGAACCCCAAGCCGAGCGACCCGCCGCGGCCCAGCCAGCCCCCGAAGACCGAGGCGCCCAAGGCACCGGAGCCGCCGGTGAGCGTGCCGCCGACACCGAGCGCCTCGGCCAGTCCCCCGGTCTCGACGACGCCCAACGTGCCGACGTCGCAGCCTGCGCTGCCCCCTGCCCCGACCAGCGCCGCTCCCACGACCACGCCGGCTGTGCCGACCAGTGCAGCCCCGGCCACCAGCGCCGCCGCACCTAGCCAACCCGTGTCGACTCAGGTGCCGAGCAGCGCGGCCGCGGTGCCGCCGGCTGCTCCGCCAGCTGCGCCGGTGACGACCCAGCCGACGGCGGACTTCGGCCCGGCCGCGCCACCCGCGCCACCGGCCGCGCCCCCGGCGCCCCCGGCGCCACCCGCCCCGCCGGAGACGACGGCCCCCGCGCTGCCGCCGCCGGCGGCGCCGATGGACCCCACGCAGAACGCACCGTTCCGAGTGATCGCCACCGCCCGGGCCGACGGCACCGTCCTCGTCACCTGGGAGCTCACCGGGGCCGAGCCGACGACCTTCGCCGTCCGCGGGGTCGGCACGATGGTCTCCACCACCCTCCCCGCCGGATCACGCAGTGCGGTCCTCACCGGCCTCCCACTGGGTCAGTCGACCCAGGTCGACGTGACCGCCGAGTTCGGCAATGCCACGCTGATCAGCGCCCCGGCAACGGTCGTGCCCTACGGTCGCCCGGGCCAGCCCGGCGGCATGCGGGCGGTCGACTCCGGCCCGGCCGACCCGAACAGCGTCGTCGTCATCGTCAACTGGACCGCGGCGGCCGACAACGGCAGCGCCGTCACGGCATACCTCGTCCGGTTGGCGACGCCGAGCGGATCGGCCGAGGTCTCCGTGGGTCCGACCTCGACCGGCACGACGGTCCGCTACACCTGCCAGCAGCAGTCCTGCCGCGATGTCAGCCAGGTGACGGCGAGCGTCACCGCGCGCAACGCTGCGGGCGACGGCCCGGCGGCGAGCGCCGTGGTCACCATCCCCAGCCGGCCGCTGCCGCTGCCGCCCGTGGGGCAGGTCGTCATCACCGGCCACACGTCCGGTGGGGACCCCACCGACCCCGCCGAGCTGTCGCGGCCGGTCACCCTCACCTTGGGCAACGCCGCATGGCAGGCCTTCAACGGCACGTGCACGGTGAGCGGCACGGGCATCACCGGGCCGGTGAGCGTCCCGTGCTCGGCGAGCTCGGTGACGGTGACCGCGCGGCGCGCCAGCCCCAAGCCGGCCTCGACCACTGTGACCGTGTCGGTCACGGTGACCGACGGAGCGCTGTCATCGACGTCGGCGAAGTACTCGTTCACGGAGACCTGGGCCTCGGAGTTCGTCGTCGGCCCAGGGCCGGTCGACCCGGCGCCGGTCGACCCGGTGCCGGTGGCTCCGGCCCCGGTGGCCCCGACGACGCCGCCTCCGCCGAACGTCGACCCGGTGCCGGTCGGGCCCGACCCGGTCATGCCGGCCTGCCCCGGCCCGCAGCAGTGCCTGATTCCGTGAGCTGACGCCGACGCTGCGGGCGTCGTCGGCGGCGGAGCTCAGATCGTCGCGCAGCGCATCGGCCCGATGGCCTGCCGGCCGCTGACGAACATGGCGATCGAGTAGCAGTGCTGCCCGGAGCCGGGGGCCACGTCGAGCGTGTGGGTCGTCACGCCCGGCGTGAACTTCACGACGAGCGACGGGGCCCCGCCGCCGCGGTACTCCATCAGCGCAGGTAGGGCATTGCCGCCACTCGGGTCGCTCCACTGCAGGTAGAAGCCGGTGCCGGTGGCGCGCAGGTCGATGATCGTCGAGGTGAGCTCGGGATCGGCGATCGGCGGCATCGACGTTGCTCCGGTCACGGCGGTGCTCACGGTGGGCACCTGAGCGGCCGTGGAGGTCGGCGTCCGGGTCGGTTGGGCCACCGGAGTGCGTGAGCGGAGGGTGAAGATGGCGCCGGCCAGGCCACCAACGAGCACCATGACCGCGCCGACGATGAGCAGCCGGCGGATGAGGCGGCGGCGGTCGGTCGGGGGATCGGTGGTCTCCGGGCCGATGACCGACGGGCCGGCAACCGGTGCCCGCTCGGTGGGGGAGCGGTCCGGCTCGCTGGCGGCCCGCGGGTGGTGCTCGAGCGCCGAGAGGGCATGCCCGCGAGGACCGACCGGGGCGGTCGTCGACGATGTGCGTCCCGGCTCGTGCGCGACCGGCGCCGCGGTCGGCATACCGGCTGGTGGTGCTGACTCGGCCGGCGCCGATGCCTCGGTATGCCGCGGCGCCCAGGCGTCCTCGCCGCGAGCTGTCGGTGCTGATGGTTGTGGCGCTGCCGGGTCTGACGTCGCCGATGCCGGCGCCGGCTGGGCGAACGGGCTGTGCGCGAAGTCGCCGGCCGGCTCGGAGGCGTGGGGCGCCCACTGCTCGACCTCGTCGTGGGCCTGGCGCAGATCGGCGCGCACGGAGGCCGCGTCGGGATAGCGGTCGGCGCGCTCCTTGGCCAGGCAGCGCTGCACCACCCGGACGAGCGTCGGCGGCAGGTCGGGGCGTCTGAGCGCGCGGGGCTGCTGGGTGCGAACGCGGCGCAGGTAGGCGAGCGGGGTGTCGTCGGCGGGGTCGTCGCTGGCGAAGGGCGGCCGTCCGTCGAGCAGGGTGAACAGGGTCGAGCCGAGCGACCAGACGTCGTCGGTGACGTCGGCGGGCAGGCCGTCGAGGACCTGCGGGGAGGCGTGCCGGTAGGAGAAGCGCTCGGCCGAGGCGGTGTGCGCGGAGTCGGCGAGGCGGGCGATGCCGAAGTCGGCCAGGACGTAGCTCGTCGGCAGGACGAGGACGTTCTGGGGCTTGACGTCGCGGTGCAGCACGCCTTGGGCGTGGGCGAAGTCGAGGGCGTCGGCGAGCACCAGGCCGACGGCGACGACGTCGGCGACGGGCAGGGGGCCCTCGGTGCGCAGCCGGTCGTCGATCGAGCCGCGCTCGAAGTAGTCCATGACGATGCACGGGCGGCCGGAGTCGGTGATCGCGGTGTCGAGGACCGTGACGATGTTGGGGTGTTGCCGGCCGAGCTGGATGGTGAGGTCGAGCTCGCGGCGGAAGCGGTGCCGGGTCTCGGGATCGTCGACGAGCAGCACCTTGAGGGCGACGTCGCGGCCGAGAGCGACCTGGCGGGCGCGGTAGACGATGGAGTCGCCCCCGCGGGCCACCTCGTGCAGGTCGGCGAAGCCGGGCACCGTCTCGACCGGGTCGGAGCCGGCCCGGTGCGGCCCCCAGACCGTGTCGGGCGCACCGCCCTCCGACATCGGCAGCCCCCTTCTGGCCAGGATCACGCCCGTCGTCACGGGCGCCCGGTCGTCATCGTAAGGGAGTGACGGAATCGTCCGGTATGCCGCGCGCCTCCTTCCCCCGGACTAACCGCCTCCCCGGGCCTCCGTGCGCGACACGCCGGCCAGAGGCCGCGACACGCCGGGGGAGCTGGAAAGGTGCCCAGGTAGGCGGTTAGTCCGGGGGTGGTTCCTCGGAGTAAGCGCCTCCCCGGGCCTCCGTGCGCGACACACCGGCGATTCCCGGCGACACGCCGAGGGCGCTGGAAAAGTGCCCAGGTAGGCGGTTAGTCCGGGCGCAACACGCCGCCGGGGCCTGCTCCGCGCGCGACACACGCTTGCCCTGTATGCCGCAATATCGGGTTCGCGCTAGACAGCGGCATACAGTGCGATCGTGGACCCGATCCGGAACCCCTATGCGCCTGGCGCCGGGCAGCGCCCGCCCGAGCTGGCCGGCCGTGACGAGCAGCTGCACGCCTTCGAGGTGACCCTCGAGCGGGTGGCGCGCGGGCGGCCCGAGCGCTCGGTCGTGCTGACCGGGCTGCGCGGGGTCGGAAAGACCGTGCTGCTCAACGCGCTTCGCTCGGCAGCGGTCCGATCTGGTTGGGGCACCGGCAAGCTCGAGGCGCGACCGGACCAGCCGCTGCGTCGGCCGCTGGCCTCAGCGCTGCACATGGCGGTGCGCGAGCTCGGTCACCCGAAGCCCGACGAGGTGGCCCAGGTGCTCGGCGTCGTCAAGGCCTTCGCCCAGCGGGACGACCGATCGGCGGGCGGGGCAACCGCCCCCGGCCGCCGGGCCGGCGCCCCGGCACTGCGGGACCGCTGGAGCGTCGGCATTGACGTGCCGATGGTGACCGGGCGCGCCGACTCGGGCGACATCGAGATCGACCTCGTCGAGCTGCTCACCGACATCGGCGGCCTCGCCGGCGATCGGGGCAGCGGCATCGCGATCTTCGTCGACGAGATGCAGGACCTCGGGCCGGCCGACGTCTCCGCGCTGTGTGCGGCGGTGCACGAGATCTCCCAGTCCGGGCTGCCGGTCGTGATCGTCGGGGCCGGCCTGCCGCACCTGCCGGCCGTCCTGTCGGCGTCGAAGTCCTACTCCGAGAGACTCTTCCGCTACTCGCGGATCGACCGGCTCGACCGCACCGCCGCCGACCTCGCGCTCACCGCACCGGCGGGGGAGGAGGGCGCCAGGTGGTCGAGCGAGGCACTCGAGGCGATGTATGCCGCGACCGCCGGCTATCCGTACTTCGTCCAGGCCTACGGCAAGGCGGTGTGGGACGTCGCGGTCGGTCCGGAGATCTCGCCCGCTGACGTGGCCGTCGGAGCGCCCGAGGCGGAGTCCGAGCTGGCCGTCGGGTTCTTCGGATCCCGTTACGAGAGAGCGACTCCCGCCGAGCGCGACTATCTGCGGGCGATGGCCGAGGCTGCCTTCGCCCACCCGCCGGGGGAGTCGGACGGGGAGTCCGGCGGCGCGGCATACCCCTCGGGGGTGAGCGTTGAGCTCGACTCGGTCGCCACCGCCGACATCGCCCAGCTGCTTGGCAAGCGGCCCCAGTCGCTGTCCCCGGCCCGCGACGCGCTGCTGAAGAAGGGCCTCATCTACTCCGGCGAGCGCGGCCGGATCGCCTTCACCGTCCCCCACTTCGGCCGCTACCTGCGTGCCCACCCCGACTGACGGGCGAGTATGAGTCAAACAGAGATGAGCCTGACAACCGCCGACTATGGAAATGTGGTGGGAGACCTCCCGACCGCGGAGCAACGCAGCAAGGAGATGTCGCCGATGGCCAGGCCTGATCCTGCGCGGCGGGACGCCGTCCTGCCGGTGCGGGGAAGAGAGGCGGGAGCATGGTGATGGAGCGAGAGCTGCAGCGCGACGAGCTCGACCTGCTGTGGACCATCGACCGCAGTGAGCGCATCGTCGATGTCTATCGAGTCGTCGGGGGAGACCTCGTTCGCGAGCACGCACCCTTCGATGCGCAGGGGTGGGCGCCCGGCGAACAATCCGAGCAGGGCCACTCCTTTCCGAGTCCCATGCGCGCGGCGGATGGTGCTGGGGCGCCTTCGACGGTGCCACCCTCGTGGGCGCCGTCTTCCTCGGCGAGACCTTCCTCGGACCACACGCTGACCTGCTTCAGCTGACCTGGCTGCACGTCAGCGACAGCCATCGTGGGCAGGGGCTGGGCACCCGGCTGTTCGAGAGATGCGCGGCGGAGGCTGCCCGTCGCGGCGCGCGGGGCCTCTTCGTGTCCTCGGCCCCCTCCGCCAGGACCGTGGACTTCTACGTGGCGAGGGGTTGTCGGCTCACCAGGGTGCCCTCCGAGATGGCCGTGCTCGAGCCGGACGACATTCCACTCACCTGTCGTGTTCCTCACGCCGAGTTTGCGTCGCGCTGAGTAGGCGCCCGCATCGGTGAGCAGCGTCGTCAGTGACGCGTGTACCAGAGGGCGATCTCCGTCCTCGACCCGAGCAGCAACTTGCCAAGGATGCTGCTCACGTGATTCTCCACCGTCCGCACCGACAACGTGAGGCGCTGGCCGATCGCCGAGGGGCTCAATCATTCGGCGATGAGCGCAGCTAACTCAGATTCGCGTGTCGTCAGAGCGGACTCGGCGGACGGATCGATCTGGAGGTGCTGATGCCGGCCGACGGCCAGCCGGTCACGGTTTGGGTCCCCTCTGCTGCCCTCGTCCTGGGCGCTGCGTCGACCGCCGCTGCGGGCATCGCCTCGCCGCCGACCGCGGGGCTCGACCTGTTGTCCTATGGGAGTCCGGCGCCCATCGGTTTCGACCCCGCCCGGGCGACCCGCCGGTTCGACTACGTCATCGGGCGGCGACCGGGCCTGCTCGACGGTCGACTCGGCATGTGGTGGACGATCAACGGGGGCAGCTACCCCGATGTGCCGATGTACACGGTCCGCGAGGGCGACGTCGTCATTTTCCAGATCGTCAACAACAGTGGCGAGGTCCACCCCATGCATCTGCACGGCCATCACGCCGTCGTCCTGCGCCGCAACGGGGTCGTGGCGACCGGGAGTCCGTGGTGGGTGGACTCCCTCACCGTGGAAGCGGGGGATAGCTACCAACTGGCGTTCGTGGCTGACAACCCAGGCATCTGGGTGGACCACTGTCACAATCTCCGGCACGCCCAGGAAGGGCTCGTTGCCCATCTGGCATACGAGGGGGTGACCACGCCCTTTCTGGCGGGCGACGCGACCGGGAATCACCCGGAGTAGGACACCGGTCGGGCCGGGTGCTGCTGATTCTCGGAGACTTCCACGAGTGCACGCTCCTACACTGTCGAGATGCGCAGCGCCGCTGCTCTCCAGGCGTCCCAACGGGTGCGGTTCTGCCGTTCGGCGGACGGGACGCGGATCGCGTATGCCGTGCACGGCACGGGTCAGCCGCTCCTGCTCGACGCGTGCTGGCTCAGCCATCTGGAGTACGACTGGCAGAGTCCGGTCTGGCGCCACTATCTCGTCGAGCTGGGTCGGGTGGCGACCGTCGTGCGGTTCGACGAGCGCGGTCACGGCATGTCGGACCGGGACGCAACGGACTTCAGCCTTGAGCGGCGCATCGAAGACCTGGAGGCCGTCGCCGACCATGCCGGACTCGACCGGTTCGCGATCATGGCCATGGCGCAAGGCGGGCCAGTCGCGCTGCACTACACCCACCGTCATCCGGACCGCGTGACGAGGCTCGTCTGCGCCAGCACCTATGCCGCGCCGTCGCAGCACGTGACGGACGACGACCGGGCCCTCGAGGACGCCTTCCAGGCGATGATCCGGGCCGGGTGGGACCGCAAGGACCCGCTCTTCCGGCGGGTGTTCACCTCGATGATGATCCCTGACGCGGCCGAAGAGCAGATGGCGTGGCTCGATGAGTTGCACCAGCGCTCGGCGTCCGCGAGGACGGCATACGCATCACGAGTGGAGCGGGGCAAGGCTGACGCCACCGGCGTCCTCGCCCACCTCACCGTGCCGACCCTCGTCATCCACTCGCGGCATGAGCGGATGAACGACTTCGAGCACGGACGGGCGCTCGCCGCCGCCATCAAGGACTCGCGGCTCGTGCCTCTCGACAGTCGCAACCACATCCTGCTCGAAAGCGAGCCAGCCTGGCCGGTGTTCGTCCGTGAGGTGGCGGCCTTCCTGGCCGAGGACGCAGCCGGGTCGGGTGGGCTCGCTCGTGCGGTGACCCCGTTGACCTCGCGTGAGCTGGATGTTCTTCGTCTGGTCGCGCAAGGTCGCGACAACGCGGCCGTCGCCGCGGACCTGTTCTTGAGCGTCCGGACCGTCGAGCGGCACCTCCAACGGATCTACGCCAAGCTGGGGCTGTCGGGACCGTCGGCGCGCGCGGGTGCCGTGGCGCACGTGCTCGCATCCGCACCCATTGCGCGCTGACCGACCCACGGGCGCCCCCACGGCGCTCCAGGTTGAGTAGTGGCGCGCTGTCGGCCCGGGAGGCGCCTGCCTACCGTCGTGATGACGGGCCAGAGGGGTCCGCGACGGCGGGCAGGAGTTCACGATGAGCAAGGCAGCCATCAGTCTGACGACCGGCCTCGAAGACCCTGAGAAGGTCACGGTGGCCCTCCTCGTCGCCGTCGGTGCCGCCGAGTCCGGCCGGCCGACCCTCATGTTCCTCACCAAGGAGGCGGTTCGTCTTGCCGTGCCTGGCCATGCGCGTGCGGTCGCGTGCGAGGGGTGTCCTGCACTCGACGGCCTCTTGCAGCGGTATGCCGCGGCTGGAGGAACCATGATCGCCTGTGGAATCTGCTTGGACGCCAAGGGCATTGACGGCAACAACCTGCTCGCTAACGCAGTCAAGGCCGGCTCGGTCCAGCTCTGGGAGTGGATCGGCGACGAACCTGCGACCACCTTCAGCTTCTGAGGCACTGGAGGCCTGTCGTGTTCATCTCGACCAACCCGACCCCGGGCAACGAAGCCGCCTTCGCGGCATACATCGACAGTCAGCGCGCTCACTGGGGCTTCGTGCCCGACTACACCGGCTGCTTCGCCTCCAGCCCTGACGTTGCCACCGCGTGGATCGCACTCGCGTCGGCGGTGCGAACGACCATGGAGCGGCGCCGATTCGAGCTGGTCACCATCGCTGCCGCCCGGGCGCGCGGGTCGGCGTACTGCACCGCCGCACACGCGAAGATGCTCATGACCGTCGGTGACGAGGAGCCGACGCTTCGGGAACTCGCCAGACACCCCGACGGCAGCTGTCTGTCCGCCGTGGACGCCGCTGTCTACCGATTCGCGACTCGAGTCGCCACCGCACCCGCGTCCGTGAGCCAGCACGACATCGACGGCCTTCGCTCGCTCGGCCTTGCCGACTCTGACATCGCAGACATCGGGTATGCCGTCGGCGTGCGCCTGTTCTTCGCGACGGTCCTCGATGCGCTCGGTGCGCGCCTCGATCCCGAGCTGATAACCGAC
>Ga0209607_1000454_pt1 | contig 36460 bp, 29 predicted proteins | sample AD_UKC117_MetaG_FD_184413 | JGI IMG/M metagenome (GOLD analysis project Ga0209607, IMG submission 184413) | Active sludge microbial communities of municipal wastewater-treating anaerobic digesters from Hong Kong - AD_UKC117_MetaG (SPAdes)... | ecosystem: Engineered > Bioreactor > Anaerobic >... | reverse complement strand
GGAAGCGGGAGTCATGAACCAGTCGTACACCTCATCGAGCATCACGGTCCTGGAAGGGCTGGACGCGGTCCGCAAGCGGCCCGGCATGTACATCGGCGATACCGATGACGGCACCGGTTTGCATCACATGGTGTTCGAGGTGGTGGACAACGCGATCGACGAGGCGCTGGCCGGTTATTGCACCGAGATCAGCGTGACGGTCCACGCCGACGAAGCGGTGACGGTGACGGACAACGGCCGCGGTATTCCCACCGACGAGCATTCCAAGGGTCGTTCCGCCGCTGAGGTGATCATGACCGTGCTGCACGCCGGCGGCAAGTTCGACGACCGCTCCTACAAGGTTTCCGGCGGTCTGCACGGGGTCGGCGTGTCGGTGGTCAACGCCCTGTCCGAGTCGCTGCGTCTGACTATTCGCCGCGACGGCAAGACCCACCAGCAGGACTACCGCCTCGGCACACCGCTGGCGCCGCTGCGGGTGATCGGCGAGACCGACCAGACCGGCACCGAAATCCGCTTCAAGCCCGGCGCCATCTTCAGCAACATCGACTTCCACTACGACGTCCTGGCCAAGCGGTTGCGTGAGCTGTCGTTTCTGAACTCCGGCGTCCGCATTCGGCTGCGCGACGAGCGCACCGGCAAGGAAGACAGCTTCGAATATCAGGGGGGCATCAAGGCCTTCGTCGAACACCTGAACCGCAACAAGACACCGCTGCACGACGACGTGTTTTATCTGAACACCACCCGCGACGATATCCAGATCGAACTGGCGATGCAGTGGAACGACTCCTACCAGGAAAACGTGTTCTGCTTCACCAACAACATTCCGCAGCGCGATGGCGGCGCTCATCTGGCGGGCCTGCGCGGCGGGCTGACCCGTACCCTGAACCAGTACATGGACGCGGAAGGAATTCTCAAGAAGGCCAAGGTCGAGACCAGCGGTGACGACGCCCGCGAGGGTTTGACTGCGGTGCTGTCGGTCAAGCTGCACGATCCCAAGTTCTCGTCGCAGACCAAGGATAAGCTGGTGTCGTCCGAGGTCAAGCCGGCGATCGAGGCGGTGGTCACGGAAAAGCTGCAGGAATTTCTGTTGGAGAATCCCAGCGAGGCCAGGGCCATCACCAGCAAGATCATCGACGCCGCCCGCGCCCGCGAGGCCGCCCGCCGCGCCCGCGAGATGACCCGGCGCAAGGGCGCGCTGGACATCGCCGGCCTGCCGGGGAAATTGGCCGACTGCCAGGAAAAGGACCCGGCGTTGTCGGAGCTGTTTCTGGTCGAGGGTGATTCCGCCGGCGGTTCCGCCAAGCAGGGCCGCGACCGGCGTTTCCAGGCGATCCTGCCGCTGAAGGGCAAGATCCTGAACGTGGAAAAGGCCCGTTTCGACAAGATGCTGGCTTCGGTGGAGGTCGGCACGCTGATCACCGCGCTGGGTTGCGGCATCGGCCGCGAGGAGTTCAATCCAGACAAGCTACGCTATTACCGGGTCATTTTGATGACCGATGCCGACGTGGACGGCTCTCACATTCGTACCCTGTTGCTGACGTTTTTCTATCGGCAGATGCCCGAATTGATCGAGCGCGGGCATATCTACATCGCCCAGCCGCCGCTGTACAAGATCAAGAAGGGCAAGCAGGAGCAGTACGTCAAGGACGAAGGTGAACTCTCGACCAGCCTGCTGCAAACGGCGCTGGACGGCGCGGCGCTGACGGTCGGGTCGGATGCCCCGCCGCTGAGCGGCGCCGCATTGGAAGAACTGGCTCGCGAGCACATGCGGGTCATGGCGCTGATCCAGCGTTTGTCTCGGCGCTACGACAGCGCGCTGCTGGAACAACTGGTTTACCAGCCGGCGCTGGACGGCGAACGGCTGCGCGACGGCGATGCCTTGCGGGAATGGGCCGAAAGGCTGGTGGCGCGGCTTAACGACGGGTCGGGAGTCCGTTCGGTTTACGAGGCCGCCATCGAACCGCCGGAAGAGGACGGGACTCATAGTGTGACCATCACCCGCCGCACCCATAGTCTGGCGCGGCGAATCCCGCTGACCGCGGAATTCTTCACTTCCCACGAGTACGCCAGTCTCGCCCGGTTTGGCGCCAAGCTGGCGGGGGGGTTCGACCGGGGCGCGGAAGTGCGGCGCGGCGAGCGCGGCCAGCCGGTGCGAAGTTTCAACCAGGCCATGGTGTGGCTACTGGAAGAAGCCAAGCGCGGTCAGCACATCCAGCGCTACAAAGGCTTGGGCGAGATGAACCCGGATCAGTTGTGGGAAACCACCATGAATCCAGACACCCGTCGCCTGTTGCAAGTACGCATCGAGGATGCCATTGCCGCCGACGAGGTATTCACTACCCTGATGGGCGATCAGGTCGAACCGCGACGGGATTTCATCGAACAGAACGCCTTGGACGTGCTCAATCTGGACATCTAACCGGTGTTGGCGGGTGGCTGGGAGACATGGTGGCTTTTTCCCGGACCGCCGGTGGCGATGGCTTGCCCGCCCCGCGCGTCCAGCCAGTGCACCGTCCGCGCCATGGGTTCCGGTTGCAGAGTGACGTGATGGATGCCGAATCGTTCGTCGAGCAGGGCAAGGCAGGCATCGAGCACCGTTTCCCATTGGCACAGATCCTGTACCAGCAGATGAGCCGAGAGCATGACCTTTTCCGGGGCCACGCTCCAGATGTGCAGGTCGTGCACCGAAATCACCCCGGGCAGGCGGGCCAGGGACCGACCCACGTCCTCCAGCGCCAGATCGAGCGGCGTGCCTTCCATCAGTCCGTGCAGGGCTTCGCGCAGCAGGCGCAGACTGGAGAGCAGAACCAGCGCGCCGATGCCCAGCGACAGCAGTGGATCGATGGGTGTCCAGCCGGTGAGGGCGATCACGATGCCGGACAGCAGGGCGGCCACCGAGCCCAGCACATCTCCCAGGACGTGCAGCAACGCCGCGCGGGTATTGAGATTCCGCTCCCCGCGACTGAGCAGCCAGGCCACTAGCAGATTGATCGCCAGCCCGACGGCGGCGGCCAGCGATACCGCCTCGCCGACGACGGCCTGAGGGTCACGCAGCCGTTGCATCGCGGAAATGGCCAGCCAGGTCACCAGTGCCAGCATGGCGCCGCTATTGACCAAGGCCGCTAGAAATTCGGCGCGACCGAACCCATAGCTGTGTCGGGTCGAGACCGGTCGCCGGGCCAGCCAGGCGGCAGCGGCGGCCAGCGTGAGCGCGCCGGCGTCGTTGACCATGTGGCCCGCATCGGCCACCAACGCCAGCGATCCCGCCCACCAACCCACCCCAGCCTCCACCCCGGCATACGCCAGCGTGATGGCGGCCGCGATCCACAGCATGCGGCCGGCGGTTTCGCAGTGACGATGAGAGTGGGAATGCGCATGGGATTGAGTATGCATGGGAGACGTGTGGTCCGTGGTCGTTCCGCGCCGTTCGCGTTGGAGATCGCGACGGGAGGTTTTGTTTGACGGTTTAGGAATCGTTGATGCCGAACTTGCTAAGAATATTCCTTGCGCTGCTGCTGTTGAACTCGGCGCTGACCTTTCAGAACCGCTGGCCCACGATCGGTGTGCGCTGGGTGCCGGAGTTGTCCCTGGAACTGGCGGTCCTGCTGTTGGCGCTGGCGGTGCTTGCCGCTTGGCGGGGCGTGCCGGGGCGCGCGACGCGTAATGTCCTGTTCGGGTGCTTCCTGCTGCTGGTGCTGGGGCGCTATCTGGATGTTACCGTGCCGGCGCTGATGGGGCGATCCATCAATCTGTACTGGGACAGCCAGCATCTGCCTCGGGTAGCCGCCATGTTTATGGACAACGTGGCCGGTTGGCAATGGCTGTTGGCGCTGTTGGCGCTGTTGGCGCTGTTATTTGTCTTGGTCGCCGTGCTGCGTTGGGCCTTCAGCACGATCATGGCCACGCTAGCGTGGCCGGTGGGTCGTCGCGGGATCGGCGCACTGGCGCTGGTGCTGCTAATGATGTATGGCGCCGGCCGCTTGAGCCCGCGCTTGCCAACAGAACATTGGTTTGCGCTGCCGGTGACCGGGATGCTGGTCGAGCAAGCCAAGCTGATACTGGACGCCACGGTGTTCAGGGATCATGGTCGGATCGCCGCTCAGCCGCCACTGCCGGTGTCGGATCTGGGTCGCTTGGGTGGAGGCGATGTGTTCGTGATCTTTTTCGAGTCTTACGGTGCGTTGGTGTTCGACGATCCCCGTTTCGCTGTTCCGCTCACCAGCGATTTTGCCACTTTCGAGCACTCGCTGGAGGCTTCCGGTTGGCGAGTGGTCTCGGCGCGGGTGGAATCCAGCACCTTCGGCGGATCGTCCTGGCTGGCGCATTCCAGTCTGTTGTCCGGGTTGCGTATCGCCGATCAGGGGGACTACCAGGATTTGCTGGCCTCCGACCGGGACACGCTCGCCAGTCGCTTGGCCGCCGTTGGTTATCGCACGATCTCGGTGATGCCCGGCCTTAAGTATGCCTGGCCGGAGGGGCAATTTTATCGCTTCGATCGGATTTACAACGCCGAGGGCTTGCGGTATCCCGGTCCCGCTTACGGCTGGTGGGTCATTCCCGATCAATACAGCCTGTACCATGTTCACCAAACCGAGGTGGCGCCCGCTGGTCATACACCGCTGTTGGTGTTTTACCCGACCATCAACAGCCATGCGCCGTTCGCGCCGCTACCGCCCTATCGACCGGACTGGAGCGTTTTCGACGCACCGCCCACCGCTGCGGTGGTTGCGGAAGCGGTGGAACTGAACCATCGGCTGGATGGCCGCGAGCTGGCCTCGGCCTACCTGCAAAGCGTCCGCTACAATCTGGCGGTGCTGGGAGGCTATCTGCGCCGGTACGCGCCGGCGAACGCGCTGTTGGTGGTGCTGGGCGATCACCAGCCGCCGGCGGTGGTTGGGGGTCGGGATATTCCCTGGCAGGTGCCGGTTCATCTGTTCTCGCGCGATCCGGCGCTGATCGAGGCGTTCGAGCAGGCGGGGTTTCGACCAGGCATCACGCCGGGTCCGGCCGCGCTGGGTGGCATCGAGATGCTGGGGCCGTTGCTGCTACGAACGCTGGATAGCCGGCGGCCAGACGCGCCACAACCAACGCCGCTTACTGCCACCGCGCCCCGAATTCGATGATGCTTCATCGGGCGTTCTCCCGCGGGGTGGAGCGACGGGCTCGCCAAAGCCAACGGACGTCCACCGCAAACGAGAGCGTCAGTAGCCCCAGCGCGGCGGCGGCCAGCACCGTTGCCCAGGGCGGAATCAGCGGCGGCGCGAGGCACAGCGCCAGCACGGCGGTCTGGAGCACACAAACGGTCTGCCGGCGCTTGCGTGGTGGCAGTGGCCGATTCAGCCAAGGTAGGACATAACCCAGCGCGACGAAACCGTAGCGCAGGAGACCCGATAGCAGTACCCAAGCGCCGGCCTTGCCCGATTGGAAGACCAGAACAGCCAGAATCAAAATGAAAAAAGCGTCCACTTCCATGTCGAAGCGGGCACCAAAGGGGCTTTGCAGACTATTGCGCCGCGCCAGCCAGCCATCGATGCCATCGAGCGCTAGGGCGAACCCGGCCAGCGCGGCGACGAACCAGCTCTGGGCCGGCGTCATCTCGGCCTGGCCAATCAGACCCGCCGCTAGCGCCGCCATGCCGGCGCGCGACAAGGTGACCTGGTTGGCCGCGCCGAAAATGACGAACGGCAAATGCTGGGGTAAAAATGGGCTCAGGGCGAGCAGTAGTCCGGCGAACACGGCGAGGCATTGGACGATATAACCGTTGGGGAGACGAAGCGTGCCAGCGACGAGCAGCGCCAACCCCGTTACCAATAACAGCGCCGGGACGAGGCTGCGCAAGGTGCTGACCAGCAACGGCTGGAACGGTGATTCGGTGGTATCGGTCATGACGGGCCATCGCCGCGCCGCGAATAAGCGGTGGCTTTCGAGGCGTGGTTATCCCTGTTCTGGAAGGGCCAGGTCTTCAGGCCGGATGGCTTCCAGGCGGTCAATGTTTCGGGTGAGTCCGCTCAGGCCGTTCGGCAGGTTCTGGTTCAGAATCCGATCCAACAGCGGATCTTCCAATTTGACCCGCGCCGCCTGAATCGCAACGATCAAATCAGACAACTCCGCTTGATAACACCGCCAGTCCGCCGCCAATTGCCGGATTTGCGCCGCTGCCTTGGCGGACGATCGCAGGTCGATTTTCTCCTCCAGGCTGGTGCGCAGATCCACCACTTCCCGCCCAAATCGATGGCTCGTGTCACCCAAGCGACGAACGAAGGGCTCTATCGTGTCGGGCACTTTACTGCGCAACAGATCGCCGGTGCTGATCAAAACGGTCAGTGGAGAGCTCAATTCGTGCAGCAAGGCGGGCACCGTTGTCGGGGCGGTTGCCATAATAGCTTCCTCAATGGGTTACGCACATTGAATCTTTCACCCTGGCTATTTAAGGCCAATCCTCGTGAAAACGCCATGCTACTCGAAACGGCGCTACACTAGCTCTTGGCGAAAATGCGATCCCCACCATGGGTTTCAAGTTGGAGCGCTTGCATCCACCCATCCTCCTTTCTTCCAAGCTCATGCAAGTCGATCAAGCCCTCGTGGCGCGTGCCTTCTGGGTAACAATGCCCGGCCACGGCAAAATCCTCGATGAATTCCTGCCGCCTCCCGGTCCGGGCGAAGTGCGGGTGCGGACGCTCTATACCGGCATCAGTCGCGGTACCGAAAGCCTGGTCTTTCGTGGCGAGGTGCCGCCCAGCCAGCATCGGGCCATGCGCGCCCCGTTCCAGCAGGGCGACTTTCCCGCGCCGGTGAAGTATGGCTACTGCAACGTCGGAGTGGTCGAAGCCGGCCCGGCGGCGTTGCGGGATCGGATCGTGTTCTGTCTCTATCCGCACCAGGATCGCTATGTGGTTCCAGCGGCGGCGGTGACGCCGGTGCCGGAGCACATTCCGCTTGGCCGGGCGGTGCTGGCCGCCAATCTGGAAACGGCGCTCAACGTGCTCTGGGACGCCGCGCCCCGCTTGGGCGATCGGATCACGGTGATCGGCGCCGGTACGGTCGGCTGTCTGATCGCCCGGTTGGCCGGACGCTTGCCGGGCTGCGTGGTGCAACTGCTGGACGTGGACGCAGGCAAGGCGGCGGTCGCGGCATCACTCGGGGTGCGCTTCGTCACCCCGGATCAGGCGGCGGCCGAACAGGATGTGGTGATTCACGCCAGCGGCGCACCCGCCGGACTGGCGGTAGCGTTGCGCCTGGCCGGGTTCGAGGCGACGGTGGTGGAAGCGAGCTGGTTCGGCGCGCGGCCGGTCAGCCTGCCGCTGGGCGAGGATTTCCATGCCAAGCGCCTGCGCATCCACAGTTCTCAGGTTGGCGCGGTGGCTACCGCGCAGCGCGGGCGCTGGGATCATCGGCGGCGTCTGTCCACGGTGATGGATCTATTGGACGATCCGGTGCTGGACCATCTGATCAGCGGAGAATGTACGTTCGCCGAGCTGCCGCAAGTGCTGGCGGAATTGAGCCAGAACCCGGCGGGTGCGCTGTGCCAGCGGATCGTTTATGCCGGTGCCGGTTGAACTGATGGGGAATGCTCAAGCCGCGGGCGTGGCATCAACCCCATACCGCCCCCGATAAGCCCACATCGCTTCCAGGTACACCGCATACTCGGGTCGCTCCGCTAGATAGGCCACTACGTCGTCCAGAGCGACGATGCTGGTTACGGCGATGCCGTGGGCACGTTCCACTTCCTGCACCGCCGACAGCTCGCCCTGCCCACGCTCCCGCCGATCCAGGGCGATCAGTACCCCGGCGGGCGTCGCGCCATGCGCGGCTAGAATGGCCATCGTCTCGCGGATGGCGGTGCCGGCGGTGATGACATCGTCCACGATCAGCACCCGGCCCGTGAGCGGTGCGCCGACGATCGCTCCACCCTCGCCGTGGTCCTTGGCTTCCTTGCGATTGAAGCACCAGGGAACATCGCGGCTGTATTGCTCGGCCAGAGCCACGGCGACCGTCGCCACCAGCGGAATCCCTTTGTAGGCCGGCCCGAACAGGGTATCGAATTCCAGTCCGGCGGCCATGATCGCGGCGGCGTAACAGCGGCCCAAGCGAGCCAGGGCCGCGCCGCTATCGAACAGTCCGGCGTTGAAGAAGTACGGGCTGACGCGCCCGGATTTGAGGGTGAACTCGCCGAAGCGCAGCACGCCCCGGCCGATGGCGAAATCGAGAAATTCCCGTTGATAGTCCCGCATGGTTCGAGATTCCGGCTGTGAGAAAGACGAATGCCGGTATCATAGCGCGCTTCACGATCCATCCGACCGCCGGAGACTTGTTCCCGACCATGCGTGTCATCACCTTTAACGCCAACGGCATCCGTTCCGCCGCCAGCAAGGGCTTTTTCGCCTGGCTGGCCGAACAGAACGCCGATGTGGTCTGCATTCAGGAAACCAAGGCCCAGGAGCATCAGTTGTCGCCCGAGGTCTATCGTCCAGTCGACTATCATTGCCATTATCACGACGCCGAACGCAAAGGCTACAGTGGCGTGGCGTTGTACGCGCGTCGCCAGCCGGACGAGGTGCGAACCGGGCTGGGCTGGCCGGAATGCGACCGCGAGGGCCGCTGGCTGGAAGCTCGCTTCGGTCCGCTCAGCGTGGTGTCCTTGTACTTGCCTTCCGGTTCCGCCAAGCCGGAACGACAGCAGGTGAAATTCGATTTCATGGCGCGGTTGGCGGAACCGCTGCGGGCGATGCACGCCAGTGGTCGTGACTTCATCTTGTGCGGCGACTGGAACATCGCTCATAAGGAAATCGATCTGAAAAACTGGCGTGCCAATCGCGACCATTCCGGCTTTCTGCCCGAGGAACGAGCCTGGCTGGATGAGTTGTTCGGACCGCTGGGCTGGGTGGACGCTTTCAGGGCGGTGAATCCAAATCCCGATCAATACACCTGGTGGTCCAATCGCGGCCGGGCCTGGGATAACAATGTCGGTTGGCGGATCGATTATCAGGTGGTCACGCCCGATTTGGCGAAGCAGGCGCGCGCCGCCGCCATCTACCGCGAGCGGCGCTTTTCCGATCACGCGCCCCTGACCCTGGATTACGATTATGCCTTCTGATGCCATCCACCGCTCCGCTCGGGACATCCTGCGCGTCTTCCTCAGCGGCCGGATGCTGACGGCGCTGTTGATGGGCTTTTCCTCCGGCCTGCCGCTGCTGCTGGCCACCGGTTCGGTGCTGCAAGCCTGGTTGACCGAAGCCGGCGTCGATCTCGGCACCATCGGCCTGTTCGCCCTGGTCGGCCTGCCCTACACCCTGAAATTTTTGTGGGCGCCGCTATTGGATCGTTTTGCACCCATCGCCGGTATGGGCCGGCGGCGCGGTTGGCTGCTACTAATTCAGATCACACTGATCGCGGCAATTGCCGGATTAGGGTTGACCGATCCGACGCGAAGTTTGTCGCTGGTCACGCTGGCGGCGTTCCTGGTCTCGTTCTTCTCTGCCTCGCAGGACATCGTGATCGATGCCTATCGACGCGAGTCGCTGGCCGACGACGAACAGGGCCTGGGCGCCTCGCTCTACGTCAACGGTTACCGGGTGGGTTTGCTGATTTCTTCCGGCGGTGGCTTGATCCTTGCCGATCTCATTCCCTTTTCCGCCGTGTACGGGGTGATGGCGGCGGCGATGCTGCCCGGTCTGATCACCACCCTGTTCTGTGTCGAACCGCAGGTGGCGACCGGGACGCCCCGCACTCTGCGCGAGGCGGTGGTGCAGCCCTTCGTGGAGTATTTCTCGCGCCAGGACGCTGGCTTGATTCTGCTGTTCGTGCTGCTTTACAAGGTCGGCGAGATGATGGCCAGCCAGATGACCACGCCTTTTTATCTGGATCTTGGTTTCAGCAAGAGCGAGATTGGCACCGTCGTCAAGTTGTTCGGCTTCTGGGCAACGGTGATCGGCGGTCTGATGGGCGGCGTGTTGATCCTGAGGCTGGGCTTGTACCGCGCGTTGTGGACGTTTGGGGTGTTACAAGCGATCGGGCTGATCGGTTTCGTCATCCTGGCCCGGTTGGGACACAGTTTGCCCGGTTTGGCGCTGGCCATCGCCAGCGAGAATCTGTTCAGCGGCATGGCGACCACCGCCTACGTGGCTTTCATGGCTACTCTCACCAACCGGAAATTCACCGCCACCCAGTACGCGCTGCTCAGCAGCCTGATGGGCATCCCACGGGTGATCGTCAACACCCCGACCGGCTATCTGGCCGAGTGGCTGGGCTGGGAAGGCTTCTTCCTGTTCTGCATGGTGGCCACCGTGCCCGGCTTGTGGCTGCTGACCCGATTTCGGGCGTGGATGGAATCGGAGCGGGAAGCGATGGTTGCGGAACCGGCGCCGGCGGTGTCGGGAACCGGCAAGGATTGAACATGGCCGTCGCGGTGCTCGAACTGGCCGACGGACGGCGGATTCCCTACCGTGTCGCCGTGTCGCCGCGCAGCCAAGCCATTCGATTCTGGCTGGGCGCGCGAAGCGGTCTGGTGGTGACTGTTCCGCGCGGCTTCGATCGATCCCGCCTGGGCGCGATCATCGACGGCAAGCGGGACTGGGTGGCCCATCATCTTGAGCGGTTCGAGGCGGCCAACCCACCGCCGGCCAGCCTCGCGCCTCCTCGGGAATTCAGACTACTGGCGCTGGCGGAAACCTGGCGAGTCGAGTATCAGGTAGCGCCGGCCAAGGTCATGATCGCCCAAACCGCCGGTCCCGGTCGGATTGTCGTGACTGGCCAAGTGGAGAATATGGCGGCCGGTCATGCCGTCTTGCACCGCTGGCTGGCCCGCCGGGGGCGAGACGCGCTGGTGCCGTGGCTGGAGTGCTTGTCCGGCGAGACCGGGCTACGTTATGGCAGAGTTGCCATCAAGGGGCAGCAAACCCGCTGGGGCAGTTGTTCGGCCAGGGGTGGCATCAACCTGAACTACAAGTTGTTGTTTCTGCCGCGTGAGTGGGTTCGTTACGTATTGGTCCACGAGCTGTGCCACACCGCCGAACTGAACCATTCTTCTCGGTTCTGGGATCTGGTCCAGCGCTTCGAACCGCAGGCCCGGGAGATCAGCGCGGCGCTCCGCGATGCGCGGGCGTATCTACCGGCCTGGGTGTTGCAACCCGCGACCGCATGATTGGGCGGCGGCAAAGCCGTGGACACCGGTCCGCTATTACTTTCTACCCCGTTCGTCCAGCGTCCTGTCGATCCGGGCCACCCAGATCAACACCTCGTCCTGGGTGAGCAGCAGGATTTGTAGATGGTTGCGAAAATCCTGCCAGGACTTCTCGACGAAATCGCTGAGGGCGTCTACGTAAACCACCACCAGTTTCGCGGGGGGATCGGTCAGCCGAGCTTGTTCGGCATACTCCGTACCGTGCCGCAAACACAACAGATAGGTATCCATCGCCTTGCGCGCCGAGCTGATGGCGCCAAGGCTCATCAACCCGCTCGCGCGCAACATGCACTGCCATGCTAGCAAACCCACCGCCTGATTCCGCTCGATGACCTCGTTGATATTCATGTCGAAAACCCCCACGCCAAACCTTATGATTGTGCATCGCAACACAATTTAGGTAGTCCGTCAAGCCGGTTGAGATTATGGAAAGTCGCGCCGCCAAACATTTATCCGGTGTCTTGGCCGCACGACGGGGGTCCACTGATTAAATCGCCACCGGAGCCCGGATGGCCGGATGCGCCTGATAGCCGATGATCTCGAAATCCTCGTAACGGTACTCGAACAAGGTTTCCGGCCGGCGTCGGATCGCCAGTCGTGGCGGCGGATGCGGTTCGCGGTCGAGCTGTGTACGAGCCTGCTCCAGGTGATTCAGATACAGATGGCAATCGCCACCGGTCCAGATGAATTCGCCCACCGCCAGATCGGTCTGCTGGGCGACCAGATGGGTCAGCAAGGCATAGCTGGCGATGTTGAACGGGACTCCGAGAAACAGATCGGCGCTGCGCTGGTAAAGCTGGCAGGACAGTTCGCCGTTGGCCACGTAGAACTGGAACAGCACATGGCAAGGCAACAACCGCATCCGCTCTAGCTCGCCAACATTCCACGCCGACACCACGATCCGTCGGGAATCCGGGTCACGCCGCAACAGCTCGACGGCGTTGGCGAGTTGGTCGATGCGACGGCCGTCCGTCGCTTCCCAGCTTCGCCACTGTTGGCCGTAAATCGGTCCCAGATCGCCGTTGGCATCGGCCCATTCATCCCAGATGGTCACGCCCTGTTCGTGCAGGTAGCGCAGGTGAGTGTCGCCGCGCAAGAACCACAACAATTCATGCACGATCGAGCGCAGATGCAGCTTCTTGGTCGTCACCAGCGGAAACCCGGCCCGCAAATCGAAGCGCAGTTGCGCGCCGAAGAGGCTCAAGGTGCCGACGCCGGTACGGTCCTGCTTGCGCGTTCCCTCGTCCAATACGCGTTGCAATAAGTCGAGGTAGGTTCTCATCGTTGGCGCGTCCCCAGGTCCGATCCCACGCTAAAAGGATGGAAATTTATTGTGCAATGCAATATAGTAGACTCAATTTCATGTTGTATGAATGAGTTAGCACATATCAGGATAACAAATGGCCGCCAAAGCGACCTCTTCGATTCAAGTAATTGCCCGAGTATCCAGATTGCTGGACAGCTTGGCCGCTCATGACGGACCGCTCAATCTCAAGGCACTAGCCGACGCCACCGGCCTGCATCCCTCGACTGCGTTCCGCATTCTGGCGTCCCTGATCGAGCATGGCTTCGTCGAGCGCAGCACGGCCGGTCACTACTGGCTGGGAGCCAAGCTGTTGCGGTTGGGCAACCGGGTGCGCGGTCAGCTCGACCTGCGCCGCGAAGCGCGCTCGGTCATGGAACAGTTACGCGATCGGACCGGAGAGGCCGTCAATTTGAGCGTGCGCGAGGGCGACGAGGTGGTTTACGTGGAACGGGTGACCACGCCGCGAATCATGCGGGTCGAACAGGTCATCGGCGGCCGGGCGCCGCTGCATGTCACCGCCGCCGGCAAGCTTTTCCTGGCTGACGACGGTGTCGAGGCCTGTCGCGATTACATCGAGCGCACCGGGCTGCCGGCCCGTACCCCCTACTCCATCGCCGATCCGGACCGGCTGTGCCAATCGGTGCGTGACATCTCCCGTCAGGGTTATGCGCTGGACGACCAGGAGGCCGAGCTGGGGGTCGGTTGCATCGGCACGCCGATCCGCGACGCCAGCGGCCGTTTGGTGGCGGGGCTGTCGGTGTCCGCGCCCATTGAGCGTCGTCGGGATGCCTGGATTCCCTGGGTCCTGCAAGCCGCCGCCGAAATTTCCGCCCGCTTGGGTCATTGCCCGCCGCCCGTCGCCTGCATCGAAGCCGGGCAAACGCTATTCCAGGCCAGCTCGCTGGGTTGAGGCAACCGCTGCGGCCGGACCGCGCTTGCCTTGTTTCGCTTTACGCCTGCCCAGGCAATTCCACGATAAACGTCGTGCCTTGGCCGAGCTCGCTTTCCACCCAGATATGGCCGCCGTGGTGCTCGACGATCTTCTGGCTGATCGGCAACCCCAGGCCGGTGCCCTTCGGTTTGCCGGCGTGCGCGTCGTTCACTTGGTGAAATTTCTCGAAAATCAGCTTGTGCTGGTCGCGCGCGATGCCGGGACCGTTATCGATCACTTCGATGCGCCAGCGGTCCGCCACCGCCCGTAGACGGATGGCGACCTCGCCACCCTGTTCCGGACAGAACTTGACGGCGTTCGACAGCAGGTTGATCAATACCTGGGTGAGCCGGTCATGATCCCCAGCGATGATGACTTCCCCATCACCCAGGTCCTCGTGCAGGGTGGCACCCTTGTCGTTGAACAGCTGGCTGGTGGAGTTGATGGCGTCCTGGATCAGGCCGCGTAGGTCGACTTCGCCGATGGACCAGTCGATTCGACCGGAATCGATTTTGGCCATATCCAGCACCTGGTTGATCAAGCGGGTCAGGCGTTCGCTCTCCTTGACGATGATGCTGAGGAATTTGCTGCGCTGTTCTACCTCCATGCCGGGGTTCGCCAGCAGGATCTCCGAGAAGGCGCGAATCGAAGTCAGCGGCGTGCGTAGTTCGTGGGTGACGGTGGAAATGAACTCATCTTTCAAGCGGTCGAGTTCCCGCAGCCGGTTGTTGGCTTCTCGCAATTCGGCCGATGCCGCTTCCAACTCCCGCGATTGTTGTTCCAGCCGGCGGCTGTACTCGATGACCTGGGTGCTCTCGTCGAGGATGGTCATCACCTCTTCGATGCTGAGCACCTCGCCCATCACGATCGAAGAGATCATCACTCGGGCCGACGCCGCGCCGATCGCGCCAGCCAGCAAGCGTTCGGTGTAGTGAATCAGTCGGGAATCCGCTTGCAGCGGATAGCCGCCGCGATCGCGAGCGTAACGGTCGAAGACTTCGCTGGCGCGCGCGGGACCCAGGAAGCGGGCCAGCAGATCGTACAGCTCGGCGGTTTCCACCACGCCCCGCCACAGCAGGGCGTCGCCGTCGTGGCGCTCGCGCTTGAACACATCGACGAACTGGCTGCCCTGCACCTGTTCAAGCGGGTCCGGCCGGCTCAGCAATGAGCCGAACACCAGCCCGCCGATGTTGACCAGCATGCTCCAAAACACCGAATGCATGTACTGATCCAAGCCATTGAGGCCAAACAGCGCGTAGGGCTTGAGCAGTTCGATGCCAAATGGTCCAGTCTCGATGAAGTCGATGTCGATCCAACCGGAACGGGCCATGGCGGGCAACAGCAGGGTGTAGGCCCAGATTAGGAAACCGCTGCTCAACCCGATGAGCGCCCCCAGCCGGTTGGCCCGTTTCCAGTACAGGCCGATCAGAATCGGCGGCGCGAACTGGGCGGCGGCGGCGAAGGACACCAGTCCGCTGGCGACCAGCGCATAACTCTCGCCGATAAAGCGGAAATACAGGTAGCCGAGCAGGATGATCACGGCAATGCCGACGCGGCGGATGCCGAGCAGCAAGCCGGACAGATCGGTGCGACCGGCTAGCCAGCGGGGATTGGCGCGTAGCAGGATCGGCATCACCAGATCGTTGCAGACCATGGTGGACAACGTAACCGTTTCGAACATGATCATGCTGGCGGCGGCCGACAGCCCGCCGATAAATACCAGCAGCGCCAGGGTCGGCATATGCTCGGCCATCGGCAACGCCAGCACGAAGGTATCAGCGTCCACGCCACCGTGGCTGAAGATCAACCGTCCTCCCAAGGCGATCGGCAGCACGAACAGATTGATGGCGAACAGATAGAGTGGAAACAGCCAGATCGCCTTGCGGATGTGTGCTTCGTTGACGTTTTCCACCACCAGCACCTGGAATTGCCGGGGCAGGAACAGAAACGCCATCATCGATAGAAAAGTCAGCGACAGCCAGCCGCCATAACCGCCCGGCACCACCTCGAAGCGCAGCAGCGCCGCCAAATCTGGATGGGCCGCCGCTTGCTGGAACAGGTCGCCGGGGCCGCTGAAGATGACGAAAGTCACCACCACGCCGACCAGCATGAAGGCCAACAGTTTGAGCAAGGATTCGAACGCCACCGCCGCCACCATTCCCTCGTGACGTTCGGTGTTGTCGATATGCCGGGTGCCGAACAGGATGCTGAACACGATCAGCACCAGCGCCACGTACAGCGTGGTATCCATCCAGGCCGGATGCTGGGTCGAGGCGGCCAGCCGGGTGACTTCCGGATACTGGCGTAGCAGGCTGAAGCTGGCGGCGATGGCTTTCAACTGGATGGAGATGTACGGCAGAATGCCGAGTATGACGATCACCGTCACCATCCCGGCCAGCAGGCCGCTCTTGCCATAGCGGGAGCCGATGAAATCGGCGATGGAGGTGATGCGATGGACCTTGGTGATGCGCACGATGCGCCGTAGCACGAACCAAAACAGCACCGCCATCAGGGTGGGACCCAGATAAACCGGCAGGAAATCCACCCCACCAGTAGCCGCTAGGCCGACGCTACCGTAGAAAGTCCAAGCCGTGCAGTAAATCGCCAGGGACAGGGTGTAGATGTAGGGGTTGGCGATGATCGAACGGCCGGCGTCGGCGCGTTGGTCGCCGTAATAGGCGACCCCGAACAGTATGCCCATATAGGCCAGCGCGCTGGCGATGATGATTCCGTCGCCCAACATGTCAGGGTGGTCCCTTCATTTCGCCACCGTTGGAATCTCGCGCATGAGCGGCGGCATTCGACGACGGCGTGTCTTTCGGCGAGGGGGGCAGGGGCTTGGGTGGTTCGCCCGGTTCGCGGATTTCCGAATGTTCCACCACCACGATCAGCAGGACGATGATGATCAGCCACGCCAGATACAGATAGCAATACAACAGCGGAATGCCGAACGGCGCCCACGCTCGATCGAACAGATCCAACAGCGGATAGTTGAGTGCGATCACTCCGCCGACGAACAGGATCACGATGTGTTCCCTGGATTGTTGTCGCATGGTAAGGGGACAGGGTTTCAGGGTTCTGGGGTTGGAGGCGGGCGTTGGAGGATGGCGGTTTCGCGCCCCGTGCCCGTCCCCGGTGACTGTTAAAAATTCGCCTGGGTCTTGCGGATCTCCACCATCTTGTCGGAGGCTTCCAGCGCTTGGCCCAGGGTTTGGACGCCCTGCGCTTCCAGTAGATCGAGCAGTTTGAGAAACACCTGGGCGGTCACCAGCGAATCGCCCAGCGCGGTATGACGGTCGTGTATGTCCACCCCCAGCCGGTCGGCGATGGCGTCCAGATTATGATCGTCGGTGTAATCGTGCAGGTAGCCGGACAGCAGTAAAGTGTCCAGTACCGGGTTGCCGAAGCGCACGCCGGTTTTCCGTTCCTTCAGTTTGAGGAATCGCATGTCGAAGGCGGCGTTGTGCGCCACCAGCACGGTGCGGTCGTCGCCGACGAAGGAGCGGAACTGGGGCAGCACGACCTTGATGCCGGGCTTGTCCGCGATCATGTCGTCGGTGATGCCGTGGAAGCGGATGGAGGCCTTGGGAATCGTCCGGCCGGGGTTGACCAACTGGTCGAAGTGCTCGCCCGCCAGCACCCGGCGGTTGACGATGCGCACGCCGGCGATCTGGATGATCTCGTCGCCCTTGGAGGGCGACAGCCCGGTGGTTTCGGTGTCGAAGACCACGTAGGTCAAGGCCGCCAGGGGATAATTGACCAGGTCACCCCATTCCTCCAGGTTCTCGGCCAGAGAGAAATCATAGAACTCCGGCCGGTCCGGCAGGGCTTCGGCTGGCTCTCGCCACTGGCGCGAGGATGCCGGCAGCGGCATCCGCAGCAGGGCGTGGCCGGCCCGGCGGTGGGACTGGCTCCACAGGTCGCTGTTGTGTCGCCGCAGCACTTCGCCGACCGTGGTTTCACCCACCAGATCCTGAACGTGCTCGCTCAGCCACTCTTCCAGTCGATCGGTGGGCACCGGCTGACCCGGCCAGATGATGTCCAGATAGACGCGGCGGTTGCCCAGCAGACATTCGATCTCGAAATCATCGCCGAGCTCGTGGGTGCGCAACTGTTCGAGTAGATGTTCGAGCAGCAGCATGATCGATTGGTTGTCCACGTTCAGCCAAAGTGGCATACCCACCATCTTCGCTCGCGGGCCGGCGCGCTGTTCCAGATGATGGACGACGGCGCCGATCAGATCGGCGGAATAGACATCGTTCATCGGCCAGCGGCTGGCGTACAGGTTGCGCACTTCCAGGGTCAATTCCTGTAGCCGCTGGCTGAGGCGTTCGCTCTCCTCGACGATCACCCGTTGGAAGGCTTCGCGTTGTACCGTGGTCATGTCGCCGAAATTCATGACATTTTCCGCCGCCGCTCGCAGGTTGGCCAGTGGCTGGCGCAGGTCCTCGGTGCGGGTCTTGAGCAGCGAGCGGTCCATCTGCTGGGTGATGTCGCGGAAGGTGATGACGAAGGCGGCGCCCCGATCGCCGGCGCCCGGCAGCAGGCTCATCCGGCAGTGGAACAAGGTCTCGTCGTTGACGGTGGCACACACGAATTCGGCGTCGCCGGGCGCTTTGCCGTCGCTGCTGTTCTGTTGGCGGAAGCGCAGCAGTTGCAGGGTGCTTTCGAGCGGCGCGCGGGTCCATAGATCGTACAGCGACCGGCCCAGCCCCAGCGCCGCGCGGTTGGGCAGTAGTTTCACCGCCGCCGGATTGTAAAGCAGGATGCGCGCCTCGCCGTCGCAGACCAGCACGCCCTCGGACAATTCCCGTAGCACGGTTTCCAGCCGGGCTTTTTGTTCTTCGATTTCCTGGGTGCCGATGGCGGTGGCGGCGGCGACCTCGCGCCGGGCCTTGTGCAGCGCCTCGCCCAGTTCCAGCAGCATGTTCGGAAAAAAGCCCAACCAGTGTTGGCGCGGTAGTTCCAGCACATAACCGGGATTGCTGCGGGCGATGATCCGGGCGCCGCGGGCCAGAGCGCCGAGGGGAATGAAGCAATACCAGTCAAGCATCGCCCAAACCGTTGTGATCACGCCGACAATGGCGAAGACGGCCAGCATCAGCCACAGCAGGGTCTGATCGCGCTGACTGGGATCCGGCACGACTTGATGAATTTGCCAACCCAGCCAAGTCAAGGAGGCCAGCGTCAGGACGACCGGAACCAGCCACAACAGCCAGAGCTTGGTCCGATAGCGCATGATGGTGCTTAGCCTGCTTCCGCCAGCAGCTCGCGAACGCGTTCCACCACTTCCTGGGTCGAGAAGGGCTTGGTGATGTAGTCGTCCGCGCCGAGTGCCAGCCCTTTTTCCCGTTCGACCTCGCGGCCCTTGGCGGTCAGCATGACGATGCGGACGCTCTGCCAGTCAGGATTGGCGCGAATGGCCTGGCAGACTTCATAGCCATTCTTGCGCGGCATCATCACATCGAGCAACACCAGGTCGGGTTGCTCGGCGGCGATGGCGGCTAGCGCGGCCTCGCCATCCGCGGCGGTTCGTACCTGGAACCCCGCCTGTTTCATCAGGAATTCCAAAGAGAGGACGATGTTTGGCTCATCGTCCACCACCAAAATCTTGTTCGCCATATCCGCTCCCCTGAGCAATCAGGACTTTTTCAGCTCGTCATCGCCAAATTCATGACTTTTCCGAACCGCCGCGCGCCGTGCCGCCCTCTCGGGTATCCGGCGATGGGTCGGTCTTCTTGTCGGGTCCGTCCTTGCTTGGAATGGCGCTGGCCTTGGCAACCGCTTCCCAGAATTTCTGCACCATTTCCATCGAGTGGAACTGGGCGGGCAACAGCGGTTTTAGCAGGCCGAGGGACTCGAAGTTGATGACGCCACGCTGCACGTTGTCGCGCAGGACCTTCATCATCTCGTCGTGTAGGGGTTGCACGTTGGGCAGACCCAGAAACTCGCGCATTTCCTGAGCGGTGGCTTCAACGCTGACATTGACTTTCATCGAAAGGCTTCCTCATGCATCGGGATTGCGGGCCTCACCGCCGGAGGCTAAGGTATGGGGTCGAACCGCCGAATTCTGAAAAAGAATAGCAGGAATAGCGTCCCCGGTCTTCCGGTCGCGTGGGGCGCGTGCAACTTTCCACGGGGTCCCGCCGGGCGAGGGCGATGCCTCAGCCGTCGCCGAGGGCTGCCTTGGCGGGCCGGCCACGCTTAAGGTGCACCAGCAGCAGGGAAATGGCGGCGGGGGTCATGCCTGGAATCCGGCTGGCTTGGCCCAGTGTGTGGGGTCGGTGGCGCTCCAATTTCTCCCGCACCTCCCGCGACAGGCCGCGCACCTCGGCGTAGTCGAGCGTCGCTGGCAAGCTCAGGTGCTCCTGGCGGCGCTGGCGTTCGATCTCCTCGCGTTGCCGCTCGATATAACCGGCGTACTTGGCCTGGATCTCCACCTGCTCGGCGACTTGGAGGTTGGACTCGCCGGGACCGATACCGGGCAGGCGCATCAGCTTTTCATAGGTAACTTCGGGCCGGCGCAGCAGTTCGGCCACGCGGCTTTCCCGAGCCAGTGGTCCGCCCAGCAGCCATTCAGCATCGGTTTCGGTCAACTGGCTCGGTCGCACCCAGCACTCGCGCAGCCGCTGACTTTCCCGTTCGATCGCTTCGCGTTTGCTTTCGAAGGCCCGCCAACGCTCGTCGTCCACCAAGCCCAAGCGGCGGCCAGTCGCGGTCAGGCGTAGATCGGCGTTGTCCTCGCGCAGCAGCAGACGGTGTTCGGCGCGGCTGGTGAACATCCGGTACGGTTCGTTGGCGCCGCGAGTGATCAGATCGTCGATCAGCACGCCCAGGTAGGCTTCGTCGCGATTCGGCCACCACGGCGTTTCGCCGCGCACGAACAGGCCGGCGTTGAGGCCGGCGAGCAATCCCTGCGCGGCGGCTTCCTCGTAACCGGTGGTGCCGTTGATCTGGCCGGCGAAGAACAAGCCTTGAATGGCGCGAGTCTGCAACGAATAGTCGAGATCGCGCGGGTCGAAGAAATCGTACTCGATGGCGTAGCCGGGTCGGGTGAGGTGGGCGTGTTCCAATCCTCGGATCGAGCGGACCAATGCGTGCTGAATATCGAACGGCAGGCTGGTGGAAATGCCGTTGGGATAGACTTCGTGGGTCTGCAAGCCTTCCGGTTCCAGGAAGATCTGGTGGGAATCCTTATCGGCGAAGCGGTGGATCTTGTCTTCGATCGACGGGCAGTAACGCGGCCCGACCCCTTCGATCACGCCGGTGTACATCGGCGAGCGATCCAGGCCGCCGCGGATGATGTCGTGGGTGCGCGGGTTGGTCTGGGTGATCCAGCACGAGATCTGCGGCGGGTGTTCGTCCACCGAGCCGAGATGGGAAAACACCGGACAGGGCTCATCGCCCGGCTGCTCGGTCAATTGCGAAAAATCGATGCTTCGCCCATCCAGGCGCGGCGGGGTACCGGTCTTGAGCCGACTGACCCGCAACGGCAGTTCGCGCAGCCGCGCCGCCAGGGCGTTGGCCGGCGGATCGCCGGCGCGGCCGCCTTCGTAGTGGGTCAGTCCGACATGGATGCGTCCAGCCAGAAAGGTGCCGGCGGTCAGCACCACCGCGCCGGCGGCGAAGCGGATGCCGGTTTGCGTCACCACGCCGATCACCCGATCGCCTTCGAGCGTCAGGTCGGCGGCAGCCTGCTGGAATACATGCAGGTTCGGCTGGTTTTCGATCAAGGTTCGCACCGCCGCCCGGTACAGCGCCCGGTCGGCTTGGCAGCGGGTGGCGCGCACCGCCGGCCCCTTGCGGCTGTTGAGGATGCGGAACTGAATGCCGGCCCGGTCGGCGGCGCGGGCCATGATGCCGCCGAGGGCGTCGATCTCCCGGACCAGATGGCCTTTGCCGATGCCGCCGATGGCCGGGTTGCAGCTCATCGCGCCCACGGTTTCGATGGTGTGGGTCAGCAACAGGGTACGCAGCCCCATGCGTGCCGCGGCCAGGCACGCCTCGGTACCGGCGTGACCGCCGCCGATCACGATGACGTCGAAGGGTTCGGGGTAATGCATGGCGGTCACTCCGGCAAGGGCAATTGCACCGCGTAATTGGACACCGGCAATGCCACGGTGATCGCGCCGTCCTTGGCGAGAAAGTGGGCAAAGCGCTTGTAACGGACTTCGTCCAGCGCCGCCGGCCGACGTGCCAGGCGCGGCACGGTATCGCGCCAGATGCGTCGATTCAATTCGTTGTCCAAGTCCTTATGGTTGGCGATGAATGCGTTCCAGGCGTCGTCCGGGTGATTGACGATGTAGAGCGTCGCTTGCTCCAGCGCGGTCAGAAAACGCCGTAGCCGAGGATCGTTGAGCCGATCACGCGCGGCCACCAGCACCCGTTCGTCGTAGGGAGGTACGCCTTCTTCCTCCGGATAGAAGATCCGGCCCGGCTTTTTGGCCAAGTCCATTTGGTTCAATATGACATTGCGGAGCACGCCGATCGCCGCATCCACCTGTCCCGACAGCAGCGCCGACGACGGCGAGGCGCCGACATCGACCAAGGTCACCTCCTCCGGTTGGAGGTTGGCTTGTGCCAGCAAGGCCTTGAGCAGTGCTTTCTCGAATCCCGTTGCCGAATAGCCGAGCTTGTGGCCCTTGAGGTCGGCCAGGGTTTTGATCGGACCCTTTTGCAACACGACCAGCGCGTTCAGCGGTGTGGCCACCAGCGTGCCGATTCGCTTGAGCGGCAGGCCAGCGTTGACGTGGATGTGCAACTGCGGTTGGGAACTCACCGCCAGATCCGCCTTGTTGGTGGCGACCATTTTGGACGGGTCGTTGGGGTCGATCGGAGTTTGTAGTTCGACCTCCAGGTTTTGAGCGGTGAAAAAGCCTTTTTCCAGCGCCACCACCAGTGTGGCATGGTCGGGATTCACGAACTGATCGAGCATCACGGTGAGCTTGTTCTTGGCGGCGCTGGGCGGATCTTCGGCGCGGGCGGCCAGCACGAGAACGGTCAATCCAAGCAGCAATAGCAAGGCGCGAACAGCTTTCGACATGTCATTCATCCCATCCAGTCATCGATCGATTCCAGTATTGAGCAGGGCTCGCAGGATGCGAGCCCTGGCGCGGACCAACCATTCTTCAACTTGTTTTGTAAGGCGGTCAAGGTGTGCGGTCGGGTACGGGGAATCTTTGCCGTGGCGCGATCGCCATCGTTCTCCATCATCAATACTTCGGACAGTTTTTAGCAGCTTTTAAGGCACACGCCTATTAAAAATCAATCGCTTAGGAATTTTATCAATATCAGGGCGAACCCCTAACATGGATTTAATCCCGCTTCTGAGATCTAACCCCTTGAATCAAGCGGTTTAAAACTGTCCGAACTATTGCATCATAAAAAAAGGAAATAAATATATAGATATTAATTCCTTTTTGATTTATGGAGTTTGTTGCTAATTTATCGACGAAAAGCCGGGCATGCGAGCAACCGCTTCCCCCATCTTTCGTCGGAACGAACAAGGAAACACGCGATGAATCAAGCACAGGAGCAGGTGAACGTTCATGTTCAGGGAACGGCCGCGCACCCGTGGTTCGATCTAGCGGAAATGAATCGTGAACTGGCCGCAGCACCCGCCGAGCAACGGGTTGCCTGGGTGCTGGAGCATTTCCCCGGCCGTGTCGTGTTGACCTCCAGCTTTGGCGCCCAGTCGGCCGTCTGCCTGCACATGGTCACCCGCCAGCAACCCGATATTCCGGTCGTGTTGGTCGATACCGGTTACCTGTTCCCGGAAACCTACCAATTTATCGATGAATTGTCCGAACGATTGTCGCTGAATCTCCAGATCTATCGCGCCGAACTCAGCGCGGCCTGGCAGGAAGCCCGCTATGGCAAGCTGTGGGAGCAGGGTTTGGAGGGGATCGAGCGCTATAACGGGCTCAACAAGGTCGAGCCGATGCAGCGGGCGCTCAGGGAGCTGGAGGCGGCGGCCTGGATTTCCGGCCTGCGCCGGCAGCAGGCCAAGAGCCGCCAGCATCTCGATGTGCTGTTATGGCGCAACGGCCGCTGCAAGGTTCACCCCTTGATCGATTGGACCGACCGCGATGTCTACCGCTACCTGAGCCAGCACAATTTGCCGTATCACCCGTTGTGGCATCAGGGCTATGTCTCCATCGGCGACACCCATACCACCCGACGCTTGCTGGACGGCATGAGCGAGGAAGAAACCCGCTTCTTCGGCCTCAAGCGCGAATGCGGTCTGCACGAGCATGTCTGACGGATCACGCCAGCCGCATGTATTTGGGTGACGAGTCAAGCCACCTGGATCACCGAACTCGATCAGCCGAAAAGCTTCGCTTTGGTCACCGGCGCCGAAATTGCCTTGAGCGTGGCTTTCTCGCTGGCATTTCCATCCACGTATCGGCGAACATAAGAGCTCGCCGGGCCTGACAGGCACCGGTAATCCGATCGCCTCGGGGTGATCGCTTTCCGCCCCGCCTTTGCGTTTGAGACCCGGAATGCTGCTTGACGACACTGACCGCCATGCCCTACGCCGGCAAGGCCGTTTCCTTTTCGCCGCTTTCAAGCAGCCGCATCGGGTGCTGAGCACCTGCCGGATCAACGGCGGTTTCCGCGAAGACCTGACCCACATCGCCAATCACCAAAGCTGCGAAGCCGTCGCTCACACCGCCCGCCATGCCTCGGTGTTTCGCATGGGGCCGGATGCTTATCATGACTTCGCCTGCGCCGAAGCCGATTTGCCCCCCGCCACCACGGCGCTGATGACCACTGCCGCCAACATGCAATGCGCGGTGGTGGCGCGCGCCACCCACGCGGAACTGGCGGTGCATGTCGCCGCCACCGCCGGCGTGCTCGGTAACGCCACCCGCGCCGGCGATCCGGCCGGTTGGCACGAACGCCCGGACGGCAGCGAGCGGGTGAGGCAGGTCGCCGCCAGGCCGCCGCCCGCCGAGACCGGTTCTGGCACTATCGTCACCCTGGTCTTCATCAATCGGCCCTGTACGCCGGCTTGTCTGGTCAAGGCGGTTGCCATGATCACCGAAGGCAAGAGCACGGCGCTGTTGAATTTGCGTCTGCCCAGCCTGCAATCGTCGGGACTGGCCACCGGAACAGGTACCGACCAGTTGGCCATCGCCGCGCCACTGGCGCGGGCCGGCGAATGGGAGCGGCACTGGGCCAGCAGCCACAATACCTTGGGCGAATTGCTGGGGCGAGCCACCCACGACGCGGTCACCCGCTGCCTGCTGTTGCAGAACGGACTGTGCCCGGAACTGCGACGCACGATCTGCGGCGCCCTGAGCCGCCACGGTTGCGACGAAGCCACTTTGCGCGCTTGTGCCGCGACCGAACTCGACGCCGGCTTGGCGCAACTGTTCGCCGACAACCTTCCGGCACTGCTGCATGACCCGCAGAGCGCCGCCGCCGCGTATGGTCTGGCCGAAAGCGTGGATCTGGCGCGAGCCGGCGTGTTGCACCTGGAAGTGGCGCGGGAAGCGATTCTCAATCAGGCCGCGCTACTCGCCGCGACGGTGGCGGTGAAGCCGGAGCGATTCGCCGAGTTTCGCGAGGTACTGCGCGGGCGGCGGGACGCCGAGCCGGGTGTGCTGGCGGCGTTGGCGGTGGTGCGGGGATTCGCGCGTAAATGGAACTAGGTACCCACTTCGCGCTCGTCCTGATCGCTTGCCTGCTCGATGCCGCGTTTGGCGATCCGGTTTACCCGCAGCATCCGATCCGACTGCTGGGAGCCTGGAGCCTGGCGTGGGAGCGACGGCTGTTCGCCGCCGGCCTGAACGGCTATCTGGGCGGCCTGCTGCATTGGCTGTTGGTGGTCGGCGGTGCCCTGGCGGCCTGGTGGGGGGTGCGGTGCGGTCTGGGCTGGTTTCATCCCTGGCTGGCCTGGGTCTGGGATGTGTTCCTGGCCTACAGTCTGTTGTGCATGCGCGATTTGCTGGCCCATGGCCGACGCGTGCTCGATGCCCTGGACGATCTTCCCACCGCCCGCCGCCGCTTGAACCTGTTGGTGGGTCGGGATACGGCGGCGCTGCCGCGCGACGGCATCGTGCGCGCCACCATCGAAAGCCTGTCGGAAAATCTCACCGACGGCGTGCTGACCCCGCTATGGGCTTTGTGCTTGTTCGGCCTGCCGGGGCTGATCGTGGTCAAGGCGGTGTCCAGTCTCGATTCCATGGTCGGGCATAAAAATGCTCGTTACCAGCGCTTTGGCTGGGCCGGGGCGCGGTCCGACGATCTGGCGCACTGGCTGCCGGCACGCCTGTCCGTGCCGCTGGTCGCGGCGGCGGCGGCCCTGCTGCGCTTGCATCCAGGATCGGCGTTCCGGGCCGCGTGGCGCGATCATGCCCTGCTGCCCAGCCCCAACTCGGGTTGGAGCGAAGCCGCCTGCGCCGGCGCGCTGCGGGTACGGCTGCTTGGGCCGATTCGTTACGGCGGTCAACTGGTCACCGAGGCGTTCATGGGCGATGCCGATTGGCCCGCCGATCTGGACGGCGCCGATCTGCGGCGAGCCTTGCGTCTGATCCTGGTCTGCGATCTGTTGGCGGTGGCCGTCGGTCTGACGCTGATCCCGCTCCGGGTACTCATGCCGTGGTGAGCGAACGGGCACCGTTCGTGGGAGGCGCGGGGTGAGCCAGGCCATGCACGGCGGCAGAATCGACTTGGCGTGCCTGACTTACGGCGGCGAGGCGCGGGACTGGCTCGATTTCAGCGTCAATCTCAATCCCTACGCGCCGCCGCTGAGTGCGACAATCTGGCGACGGATCGGTGCCGCCGCCGGTTGCTACGGCGATCCTGCGGCGTGCGGACTGCAGGATCGCTTGAGCCAGTATTATGCGGTGCCCCCGCCATGCCTGCTGCCCACGGCCGGCGGGAGCGAGGCGCTATATCTGGCGACGCGATTGTTCGCGGGCAAAACCGTGCTGGTGGCCGAGCCTGGGTTTGGCGATTACGCTCGGGCGGTGGCGGCGGGTGGTGGGATAGCCATTCGTCATGAGATCTTCCACCTGCACTTCAGCGGCACTCCCGCGGCCATTCTCGCCCGGCTCGACCGCGCCATCGCCGCTCATCGACCCGCCTGCGTGCTGTTGGGCAACCCCAACAACCCGACCGGTCACGGCATTCCCGCCCGCGAATTGGGCGCACTCATCCGCGCCCACGACTGCGCCTGGATCGTGGACGAAGCCTTCAGCGAGTTCGTCGGCGTGGACCCGCCGCATTCTTTGTTGCCGCATCTGGCCGAGTGGCCTCGTCTGCTGATCGCCCGTTCCCTGACCAAGAGCTTCGCCGTGCCGGGCTTGCGGATCGGCTTTCTCGCCACGGCCTCGCGCGCTTGGTTGGAGCGCCTGGCGGATCTGCAACCGCCCTGGAGCGTGAGCAGCTTGGTCCAGAGTTGGGCTGAGATCGTGCTGGCCGCCGAGGCGCGAACGGCCTTGGAAGAGGGGCTACATCGACTGGCGCGGGTGCGGGCGCGCTTGCTCGCCGGCCTCGGTGCGATCGGTGGTTTGCGGCCGTATCCCAGCGCCGCCAACTTCATTCTGGTCGAACTGCTGAGTGGGCTTTCGACCGGCGAACTGTCGGAACGGCTGGCCGCGCGGCGCATCCTGATCCGGCGCTGCGATTCGTTTCACGGGCTGACGCCGGGTCGCTTCTTCCGGCTGGCGGTGCGCCGCCCCGCCGACAATGCCCGGTTACTTGCCGCCCTGCGGGACTGCGTGCCATGAAGCGGCGTCCGCCAGCCAAGGATTCGCAAGCGGAGCGGAAGGACCGAGCGAGGCCGTTCGGTCTTTCCGCGCGGCTTGCGATGGCAAGCGTCCGTCGGAATTACCAGGTCAGCGTTTTCGTGCCATCCTTGAACAGGGCGCCGCCGGTCAGCTCGGGTTTGCCCACCTGAATGCCCGGCAGCAGGTCGGCTTCCGCGACGCCGTAATGCTTCATGCACATCGGACAGGCGATGACCACGCCGCCTTTGCTCAGGATTTCGCCCAGCTTCTTTTGCGGTTCGTCGTATTTCGTGGCGTTGCCCTTGGCGCCGACGAAAACGCCCTTATCGTTCAGAAAAACCGTCAGCGGGTGCCCTCGCTCCATTTGCGCCTTGCCGAAAGTGATCGCCATGTTGGCGCGATGAGCATCGTCGGTGGTCATGTTCACGAACAGCGGGTCCGTGTCACCGGCGAACGCCGGCGCGATGATGCCGCCGACCAGCAGCGCCACGACGACCAGCAGATTTTGTAAAGCTTTCATCCATGCCTCCTCATCGAATGATTTTGGATAAAAAGTCATGACAGGCTCATGCCTGTCGGCAACGATTATATTCCCCGGATGAAACCCTCGTTCACCTTGCGGGATTGCATGGGGTTTCCACGGCCGTCCGGCCGCTCGCCAGGATGGACATCCGCAAGTGTTGCATTCCGCGTGGCCGCGCCGTATATCCAGAACCATCCAGGCCAGGAGCAACGACGATGCCGACCCGTCTTTCACGGTATTTGTTCGAACCCGACTCCGTCGCGCTGATTGGTGCCAGCGAGCGACTCGGTTCGCCGGGCGCGGCGCTGACCCGTAATGTGCTGGCCGGTGGCTTCAAGGGCGATCTGTTCCTGGTCAACCGCCGGCATCGACGCGTGCAGGGGGTGCCAGCCTTCCGGCATCTGTCCGAACTGCCGCGTACCCCGGAATTGGCGATCCTCGCCACACCCGCCGCCACCCTCCCGGCGCTGCTGGCCGAGCTGGGTCGGCGCGGCACCGGGGTCGCGGTGATCGTCAGCAGCGTCGTTTCGGGCAAGACCAATAGGACGGTGGACCCGTATCCCGCCCTGCTCACGGCGGCCAAACCGCACGGGCTGCGTGTGCTCGGCCCGGACAGTCTCGGCCTCATGGCGCCGCGCGCCGGTCTCAACGCCTCGCTCGGCCATCGTTTCCCGCCGCCCGGCCATCTGGCCCTGGTCGCCCAGTCGGGGATGGTGTTGACGCCGGTGCTGGAATGGATGGCCAGCCGAGGCATCGGCGTCTCCAGCATGGTCGCGCTGGGCACCGGCATCGATATCGGTTTCGCCGAATTGTTGGATGAATTCGCTGACGACCCCGACACCCAGGCCATCCTGCTGTGTCTGGAGGCGCTCCCCGTGGGCGCGGCGGGAACGGGTGTCGAAATCGCCCGATCCTTCCTGTCAGCGGCGCGGGCGGCGGCGCGAGTCAAACCGGTACTGATGGTGCGCGTCGGTCGTGGCGGCGATCCGGTCTCGCATCAGAGTGACGTCGTGTACGACGCCGCTTTTCGCCGGGTCGGCATGTGGCGGGTGCAATCGCTGCGCGAGCTGTGTTGGGCCGTCGAGACGCTGGCGCTCGACCTACCAGTGAACGGCGACCGGCTGGCCATCGTCGGCAACAGCCGAGAACTGGGTCTGCTGGCCGCCGATACCCTGCTGGCGGAAGGCGGGCGGCTAGCTCGGTTCTCGGGCGCGACCGAAGCGGCGTTACGCCCGATCGTGCCGGGCGCCATGCCCGACAACCCGCTCGATCTGGGTCGCGACGCGGGTCGTTCCCGGTTCGCCGCCGTCCTGGACATCCTGCTGGAAGCGCCGGAAACCGACGGTGTGTTGATGTTGCACGCGCCAAACGCGCTGGTTGCGGCCGCTGATGGTGCCGCCGCCGCGATCGAGGCCGTCGAACGGCACCGTGCGCGCGGTGGCCAACGACTGGGCGTGTTGACCTGCTATTTGGATATCGACAATGCCCGCGCCATCCGGCGACGCTTGCGGGCGGCGCGCATTCCCGCCTACGACACGCCAAACGACGCGATCCGGGCTTTCATGCAGCACTGGTATCAGCAGCGGAACCGGATCGCGTTGCTGGAGACGCCGCCGGATCGGTCGGATCGATTCGCCGCCGACCCCAGCGTCGCGCGCCGGATTCTTCGGCGGGCGCTTGTGGAAGGTCGCGAGATCCTGAGCGCTTCGGAAACTTCGGCGTTGCTGACGATGTACGGCATCTCGTCGCAAACGGCGGCATCGGCTTCGACCGCCCAGCCCACCGCGCCGGTACTGCTGGATCTGGCGATTCATATGGTCGTCGATTCGGTGTTCGGACCCGTGTTGCTGCTGGGACTGGGCGGAGGCGCCGCCGCTTTGTCCGACGAAGTCGTCGCCGTGCTGCCGCCGCTCGATCCGGTACTGGCGCGGGCAGCGCTCGCGCATACCCGAATCCATCGGTTGTTGCAAAATGTCGACCCGGATCAGGATGGCTTGCTGGATGATGTCGTCTTGCTGCTGGTCAAGGTGGCGCGGCTGATCGTCGATCTGGCCGAGATCGTCGAACTGGCACTGAACCTGATCGTGGTCACCGCCACCCACTTGGCGGTGGGTACCGCCAGGGTCCGCATCGCGACCGTCACAACACCGGCTCACGACCGGCTGGCGATTTGGCCCTATCCTCGGGAATTGGAGGAAACCCTGTCGCTGCCGGACGGTTCCACGCTGTGGATTCGTCCGGTGCGACCGGAGGACGAACCAGGCTTTATCGCCGGCTTCGCCCAGTTGTCGCGCGAAGAGGTACGAATGCGGTTCATGTACGTGGTCAAGGAATTGACGCATGCCGATGCCGCCCGCTTGACCCGGATCGACTACGATCGGGAAATGGCGCTGGTGGCGCTGCGTCAACGAGTCGGGCAGGCGCCTGGGCTCTGTGGCGTGGCGCGGTTCGGGCACGGCTTCGATCGCGCACGGGCGGAATTCGCCATCGTGCTGTTGCGCGACGCCACCGGCATCGGTCTCGGTAGCCTGTTGTTGCGCCGGTTGATCGACCATGCCCGCCGTCAGGGCATCCGCGAGTTGTTCGGGGAAGTCCTGCGTGACAACGAGTCGATGCTGAAACTGTGCCGGGCGATGGGTTTCACCGTCCGGGCCTGTCCCGACGATCCCGGCGTGATGATCGCTGCCCTGCCGCTGATTGGCTAGAACTGCAAGACCAGCGTTGCCAGACCGCTGCCCAGCAGCGCCCCGGCCAGCACATCGCTGGGATAGTGCAGACCGAGCACCACCCGCGACAACGCTACCAGCACGGTGAACGGCACCACCAGCCAGGCCAGCGCGGGGTAGGCGCAAACCGTCACGATGCTGAACGACACCGCGTGCAGAGTGTGACCCGAGGGGAAGCTGTACTCGTCCAGTGGCGCCACCGAAGCCCGGATATGATCGTGGCGAGCGCAGGGCCGCAAGCGGGTGGTGCGGGATTTCAGCCACTTGTACAGCGCCAGCGCCAATATCCCGGCCACCAGCATCCGTGCCACCACCGGCAAGGCCGTTTCGCCCAGAACGAACAGCAATGCCAGCATCAAGGTGTACCAGAACACGCCGTCGCCCAGACGACTGACCACGGCGAACAGCCGTTCCAACCCACGGCGCTGGCTGGCCCGGTTGAACCGTAGGCACCAGGCCAGATCCAGTTCCGCCAACCGTCGCAGCGGCATTGCTTCATGGACTCTGTTCATGGGGTTTGCTCCTCGTGGACCGACTCCAAATACCATTGCTCCAACCGTTGATAAATGCGCTCCCAATCGAACGCCAGCACCGCTTGGCGGGCCGCCTGCCCCAGGGTCCAACGGAGCGCGGAGTCGCCGGCCAGCCGACTCGCCGACTCGATGAACGCGGCCGGATCGTCGCACGGCGCCAGCAGACCGCTTTGGTCGTGGACGATGTGGCGGTGGGCGGCGGCATAGTCGAAGGCCACCACCGCCAGCCCGCTGGCCATCGCTTCCAGGGTGACGTTGCCGAAGGTTTCGGTCAGGCTGGGGAATAGGAAGAGATCGGCCGACGCGTAATGCGCCGCCAGATCCGCGCCGATACGCATGCCCGGGAACACGATTTCGGGATGGCGAGCTTGCAGCCGCGCCGCCAGGGGGCCGTCACCAACCAATACCAGGCGGGTCGCGGGACGGATCGCGCGCAAGGCTCGGTATGCCGTCAATACCAATTGCAGGTTTTTTTCCGCCGCCAGCCGGCCCACGTACAAGGCCACCGGATCGCTCGGGCTCGCTCCCCAACTCCGACGCAGCGCCGGATCGCGATGGGCCGGATCGAACAGTCGGGTGTCCACGCCGCGCGCCAGCACCCGCAGTCGATGAAAGCCCAAGGTTCGCAGTTCCGTCGCCAGTTCCTCGGTCGGTACCAGCGTGCAGTCGGTGCGGTTGTGGAAACGGCGCAGGTAAGCGACGATGGAACGCGCCAGCAAGCCCATGCCGTAATGCCGGCTGTAGGCGTGAAAGTTGGTGTGAAAGCCGGAAAAGACCCGTAGGCGCAGACGGCGGGCCACCGCCAGCGCCGAATGGCCCAGCGGACCCTCGGTCACGATGTGCACCACGTCCGGTGGTGCCTGGCGCCAGCGCTCTAGCAACAGGCGGCCAGCGGGAAAACCGATGCGCAGATTCCGATAGAACGGGATGGCGGCGCCGGCCACCGGCCACACGTCCAACGGTCCGGCGCGGTGGGGATCGTCGCGCGGATGCTGGCGCGGCCGGATCAGCTGCACGGAATGACCGCGAGCGAGCAAGCCTTCGACCAGCCGGCCGACGGTCATGGCCACCCCATTGACCTCGGGGCCATAGGTTTCCGTGACGATGCCGACCCGCAGCCGACGCAAACCGGTGTTGGGAAACAGCGGGGAAGGGATAGCGATCATGCCGGCACTATGGCCGGTTCGCGCAAAACTTTTATGAAGCCGGGATGATCATCCGATGACAGCGCGTGGAACGGACAAGGGTATGCGAACCCGGTCCGAGAAGCTTAGCGGCCGGGTAGACCTGGTGGCGACAAGTGGCGCGACAAGTCCGGGAACCACACCTCGCCGGGCAGCAGGCGCTGGGTCACGCCTCGGTAGGTGGCACCATCCAGAATCAGTTCGACGAAAGGTCGAGGCGATGGGCAGAGTAGGAACAGTCCGACGACGGCCAGATAGAGCAGCACCGTGCCGATGGGCTGATTGAGGCTGCCCAGGCTGAGCGCGGTGCCAAAGGAGCTTTTCAACAGTTTCTTGCCAAACAGATCGACGCTGTAGAACTCGTCCAGCAACAGATGGACGATAAAACCCAGGGTGACGAAGGCGCCGCAAAGCCAGGCATGGATCACGGACGCATTGAAGGCATGGTAGGCAATGAGGGTGGTGACCAGACCGAAACCGATGCCCGCCGGAATCGAGTGGACCAGACCGCGGTGAACGGTGAGGCGGTCGAGCAGAACGAACGCGCCGTAACGGAGCAGCAGGAAACAGCCCAGCCACAGCAGCAGCAGTTCCACCAGCGAATAGCGCTGGCCGAAAGTGAATATCAGTAGGAATCCGGCCATCACCGTTAGTGCCGCGAAGGCGATGCGGACCGGGATCGAGTTCGGCGAATCGATATCGGGCAGCAGGCCGCCGATCACCCCCAGCACGAAATAGCCGATCACCGCCTGATGAGGAAACATCCCGGTCATCGTCAGCGCGGTGGCGGTCACGCCGCTGACCGCCATCGCGCCCATCAGGTGGGTGTTGAAATTCGCCATCCCTACGCCTTGCCTCTCGCGTTCTTAACCCTGCACCAGCAGATTGCGCAGGTCGATGATGGCGGCGTTGGCGCGAGAGATATAGGAGGCCATGATCAGCGAATGGTTGGCCATCGGCCCGAAACCGGTGCCGTTGAGAATGAGCGGACTCCAGATGAACGCCTGGGTATTTTCCAACTCGCGGATGATTTGCTTGAGTGAAACCACGGCGTTCTTGTCCGCCAGGACGCTGGCGAAATCCACCTCCAGCGCTCGTAGGGTATGCAGCAGCGCCCAGGAATAGCCGCGCGCCTCGAAGAAGTTGTCGTCGATCTTCGTCCAGGGCGTCTTGACATGGGATTGCGCCGGAGTCGGGGTTGATTGGCGGGCATTGGGATCCCCGGCCAGATCAGTGTTGAAGCGAGTCTGGCCGACGCTGGCCGCCAGCCGTTGCGCCAGGCTGCCGAGACGTTTCTCGACCACTGCCAGATAGGCATTGAGGTTGTCAGCGCGGGTGAAAAATTGGCCGTCGTAGGTCTTGTCGTCGGAGAGTCGTTCCAGGTACCGATACAGTGCCTTTATGCCCTTACGATACTCCGACTCGGTGGATGGCAAAATCCAGGAGTTTGAATCGTAATTGAACTGCGGATCGGCAACTTGCAAATCCTTGTCTTCGACCGACTGGGTCTGCGAACGGCTGAAGTCGTTGCGCATCGAGCGCACCAGATCGCGTAACTCGGTCAGCGCGCCAAATTCCCAGTTGGGGATATTGTCCAGATAAATGCCCGGTGGAGTGACATCGTTGCTCAGGTAGCCACCGGGCTTATCCAGCAAGGTTTCGGCGATGCGGATGGCGGTGGCGGTGGTCACGTAGCCCGGCACCAGCTTTTTCTCGTCCTTGTTGGCCATGGCCAATGCATTTTCACGCACGTCGAACTCGCCGGGCGAGCGCGACCAGAGGAAACCGAGCACGATCACCACGATGAGGTAGGTGACCACGAACAGGCCCAGGGTCCACCACAGTCCTTTTTCCTTCCAGGTGCGGGGATGGTAGTACGTTGCCACCTTGGTGACTTTGCTACCCAGGTTCGGTTTTGTCGCGGATGCGGAGTCTTGCGGGTCCATTTCGTATTCCTTGTTCGATAGTCGGAATGGGTTCCAGGCGTTCACATCTGCCGGATTCGGGTCCGTTGTTCCTCCAGCTTGAGGATGGCTGTTTGGAGTTCCGCCAGGCGGATGCGTTCTTTCTCGACCACCGTGGCTGGGGCGCGGCCGAGAAAATCGGTATTGCCCAGTTTGGCCGCGCCACGTTCCTCTTCCTTGCGCAATTTGGCGATTTCCTTGTCGAGACGGGCGATTTCCGCCGCCTTGTCGATCAAGCCAGCCATCGGAATCAGGATGTTCATGCCGCCGACCAGCGCGGTGGCGGCCTCGGGGACCGGTGCGTGATCGTCCAGCCAGTCGATGGTTTCCAGCCGACCCAGGGTGCTCAGCGCTCGGCGGTGTCGTTCCAGCCGCTGGTGATCGTCGCTCGAACCGTGTCGCAGCAGCACTGGCAGCGGCTTGCCCGGCGCGATGTTCATCTCGGCGCGGATACGGCGCACGCCCAGCAGGAATTGCCGCAGCCATTCGATGTCAACGACCGCCTGCATTCCTACATCAGCATCATCCAAGGAAGCATTTATAAGGCCAATAGCACCAGCCGGTGATGATGGTCCTGCTTTAGGATAGGGCCGGAGCATGATGGAGTCGCCCGCCACGCCGGCCAGCGGCGCGACGCGTTGCCAGATTTCCTCGGTGATGAACGGCATCAGCGGGTGCAACAGGCGCAGCAGGGTTTCCAGTGTCTGAACCAGGGTCTGTCGGGCGCCGCGCTGGGCCGCTTCGGAACTGGCGGGGTCGGTCAGCACCGGCTTAGACAGTTCCAGATACCAGTCGCAGAATTCGTTCCAGGTGAACTCGTAGATCGCCTGCGCCATCTGGTCGAGACGGTAGCCTTGCACCGCCGCGTTGACCTCGTCGATGGTGCGTTGCCGGCGGGCTAGAATCCAGCGGTCGGCCTGACTGAGTTCGATCTCGCCGCCGTTCAGTCCGGTATCCCGGCCTTCGGTGTTCATCAACACGTAGCGGGCGGCGTTCCACAGCTTGTTGCAGAAATTGCGGTAACCCTCGACCCGGCCCATGTCGAACACGATGTCGCGTCCGGTGGTCGCCAGCGCGGCGAAGGTGAAGCGCAGCGCGTCGGTGCCGTGGGCGTGGATGCCGGCCGGAAATTGCTTGCGGGTGTCCTTCTCGATCTTGGGCGCCATCTGCGGCTGCATCAGCCCGCTGGTGCGCTTGGTCACCAGTTCGTCCAGATCGACGCCGTCGATGATGTCCAGCGGGTCCAGCACATTGCCCTTGGATTTCGACATCTTGTTGCCGTCCTGGTCGCGCACCAGGCCGTGGATATAGACCTCGCGAAACGGCACGTCGCCCATGAACTTCAGGCCCATCATGATCATTCGCGCCACCCAAAAGAAAATGATGTCGAAGCCGGTGACCAGCACACTGGTGGGATAGAAGGTCTGGAGCGCCTCGGTGTTCTCCGGCCAGCCGAGGGTCGAGAACGGCCACAACGCCGAGGAGAACCAGGTGTCCAGCACGTCGGCATCCTGCTCCAGCGTCACCTCCGGGCTCAGTCGGTGCTTGGCGCGGACCTCCGCCTCGTCGCGGCCGACGTAGACCTTGCCTTCGGCGTCGTACCAGGCCGGGATGCGGTGCCCCCACCAGATTTGCCGGCTGATGCACCAATCCTCGATGCGGTTCAGCCAGTCGAAATAGGTCTTTTCCCAGTTTTCCGGGATGAACTTGATCTTACCGGTCTTGACCGCGGCGATGGCGGGACCGGCCAGCGGTCCAGTTTTCACATACCATTGATCGGTCAGCAGCGGCTCGATCACGGCATGGCTGCGGTCGCCGCGCGGCACCATCAGCTTGTGCGGCCGGGTCTCTTCCAGCAGTCCCTGTTCTTCCAGATCGCCGATGATGTGCCGACGAGCCTCGAAGCGGTCCAGACCGCGATAGGCTTCGGGGGCGTTGTCGTTGATGCGGGCGCTGGGCGTGAAGATGTTGATCAGCGGCAGGTGATGACGCTGGCCGACCGCGTAGTCGTTGAAGTCGTGGGCCGGAGTGATCTTGACGCAGCCGGTGCCGAAGGTCGGGTCCACGTACTCGTCGGCGATGATGGGAATATTGCGTCCGGTCAGCGGTAGAACGGCATGGAGACCGATCAGATGCTTGTAGCGCTCGTCGTCGGGATGCACCGCCACGGCGGTATCGCCCAGCATGGTTTCCGGGCGGGTGGTGGCGACGATCAGATCGCCGCCGCCTTCGGCCAGCGGGTAGCGGATGTGCCACATGAATCCGCTTTCCTCGGCGCTGACCACTTCCAGATCCGAGACGGCGGTGTGCAGCACCGGGTCCCAGTTGACCAGCCGCTGGCCGCGATAGATCAGCCCTTCCTCGTACAGGCGGAC
>Ga0209607_1000451_pt1 | contig 36695 bp, 28 predicted proteins | sample AD_UKC117_MetaG_FD_184413 | JGI IMG/M metagenome (GOLD analysis project Ga0209607, IMG submission 184413) | Active sludge microbial communities of municipal wastewater-treating anaerobic digesters from Hong Kong - AD_UKC117_MetaG (SPAdes)... | ecosystem: Engineered > Bioreactor > Anaerobic >... | reverse complement strand
GTAATAGGCGAGCAGCGCCTTGCCGATCCCCGAGGCATGGATCGGCCCGTGCGATCCGGGGCGAAAGAAGGCGCGGATCGGCTCGTGCGTCTCCACCTGGCTGAGGAACATCACGTCGCCGCCGTCGGCGATGGCGAGATTGGCGGTCTCGCCGGTCAGCGACATGAGCGCATGCATTGCCGAGCGCGCCTGCTCCACGAGGTTGGACCGGCCGAGGAAGGCGCTGCCGATGCGGAACGCCTGCTGGCCGACGAACCAGAGCTGCGTGGCGGGCTGGAACTCGACCATGCCATGGGCCTCGTAGGTCGAGAGCACCCGGTAGACGGTGGCGGGCGACTGCCCCGAGGCCTCGGCCAGTTCGGTGAGCGACATGCCGTCGCTGGCGGCGAGCGTCTTGAGGATGTGCAGCGCCCGGTCGAGCGCCTGGATCGTGGTCGATTCGGGCGTCGCGGAGAAGGCGCGGGGACGGCCGCGGCTGCGCTTCTGCGAGGGGTCCATACCGGGCTCCGGCGGTGTCTTGCCGTCGGACCCGGTGCGGCTATTTTTGGTCTTCCCGGTGCCCTTCGGCCGATGAAAAACGATTCGTCTCGACATTGCAGGAGCATAGGGCATTTCCGGAGCTATGAAAAACTATTTCAAAAAAATTGCACGCCAAAAATGACGCTGCTATAGAGTTCGGCGAACAGACGGAGGAGCGTTCATGTCCAACCAGAACCCGGTCTTCATTCCAGGCCCGACCAACATCCCCGAGCGCCTTCGCCGCGCCATCAGCCAGCCGACGATCGACCATCGTTCGTCGAGCTTCGGCACGATGTTCAAGCCGCTCTTCCCCGGCGTCAAGAAGGTGCTCAAGACCGAGACCGGCGAGGTCATCATGTTCCCCGCGACCGGCACCGCCGGCTGGGAATCGGCGATCTCCAACACGCTGTCGCCGGGCGACAAGATCCTCGCCTGCCGCCACGGCATGTTCTCCCACCGCTGGATCGACATGTGCAAGCGCTGGGGCCTCGACGTGCAGCAGCTCAACGCCCCCTGGGGTGCCGGCGCGCCCGCGGCCGATTTCCAGGCCGCGCTCGAGGCCGACAAGAACCACGAGATCAAGGCCGTTCTCGTCACCCATAACGAGACCGCGACCGGCGTGCGCTCCGACGTCGCCGCCGTGCGCAAGGCGATCGACGCGGCCGGGCACCCGGCGCTCCTGCTCGTCGACGGTGTCAGCTCGATCGCCTCGATGGACTTCCGCATGGACGAATGGGGCGTCGACGTCGCCGTCACCGGCAGCCAGAAGGGCTTCATGCTGCCCGCCGGCCTGTCCATCGTCGGCGTCAGCCAGAAGGCGCTGAAGGCGATGGAGACGGCGAAGCTGCCGCGCTGCTTCCTCGACTGGCGCGATATGCTGAACACCAACCCCAAGGGCGGCTTCCCCTACACGCCCCCGGTCGGTCTCTTCTTCGGCCTCGGCGAGGCGCTGAAGATGATCGAGGAGGAGGGGCTCGAGAACGTCTTCGCCCGCCACCACCGCATGGCCGAGGGTGTGCGCCGCGCGGTCGACGCCTGGGGCCTCAAGCTCTGCGCCCATTCGCCGGATCTCTATTCCGAGACGATCAGCGCCATCCTCGTCCCCGAGGGCCAGGACAGCACCAAGCTCGTGGTCCACGCGGCCGACAAGTACGGCGTGGCCTTCGGCATCGGCCTCGGCGAGGTCGCTGGCAAGGTATTCCGCATCGGCCACCTGGGCAGCCTCACGGACGTCATGGCGCTTTCGGGCATCGGCACGGCCGAGATGGCCATGGTGGACCTCGGCTACCCGATCGAGCTCGGCTCCGGCGTCGCGGCGGCCCAGGAATACTATCGGAACTCGGCCGCGGCCGAGCCGAAGCTCGCCAAATCCGCCTGAGGGGGTCCGAATGTACATTCCGACCTTTGCCGACGTGGAGGCGGCGCACGAACGCGTGCGCCCCTACATCCATCGCACGCCGGTTCTGACCTCGTCGTTCATCAACAACATGACCGGGGCCGAGCTGTTCTTCAAATGCGAGAACTTCCAGAAGGCCGCCGCCTTCAAGGTGCGTGGCGCCTGCAACGCGGTCTTCAGCCTGCCCGACGACATGCTGGAGAAGGGTGTCGCCACCCATTCCTCCGGCAACCACGCGCTCTCGCTCAGCTACGCCGCCGGGCGGCGTGGCATCCCCTGCAACGTGGTCATGCCGCGCACCGCGCCGCAGGCCAAGAAGGACGCGGTCCGCGGCTACGGCGGCAAGATCACCGAATGCGAGCCCTCGACCTCCTCGCGCGAGGCGGTCTTCGCCGAGATCCAGGCCGCGACGGGCGCCGATTTCGTGCATCCCTACAACGATCCCCGGGTGATCGCGGGCCAGGGAACCTGCTCGCGCGAGCTCGCCGAACAGGTCGAGGGGCTCGATGCGGTGGTCGCGCCCATCGGTGGCGGCGGCATGATCTCGGGCACCTGCCTGACGCTCTCGACCATCGCGCCGAAGGTCCAGATCTTCGCCGCGGAGCCGGAGCAGGCCGATGACGCCTACCGCAGCTTCAAGGCCGGGCACATCATCGCGGACGACGCGCCGGTGACCGTGGCCGACGGGCTCAAGGTGCCGCTCAAGGAACTGACCTGGCATTTCGTCTCGACCTATGTCACCGACATCCTGACCGCCAGCGAGCAGGAGATCATCGACGCGATGCGGCTCATCTGGGCGCGCATGAAGATCGTCATGGAGCCGTCGAGCGCGGTGCCGCTGGCGACCATCCTGAAGAACCGCGACCTTTTCGCCGGCAAACGCGTCGGCGTCATCATCACCGGCGGCAATGTCGATCTCGACAAGCTGCCCTGGCTCAAGGCCTGAAGGGAGGGAACCTTTATGAACGCACCCGTGAAACTCGACGGCCTGGAAGTCGGCTTCGACGTGCCGGCCGTGCCGGGGATGGACGAGAAGGACATCCAGACCCCCTGCCTGATCCTCGACCTCGACGCGCTCGAGCGCAACATCAAGAAGATGGGCGACTACGCCAAGGCGCATGGCATGCGCCACCGGGCGCATGGCAAGATGCACAAGTCCGTGGACGTGCTGCAGCTGCAGATGGATCTGGGCGGCGCCATCGGCGTCTGCTGCCAGAAGGTCTCCGAGGCCGAGGTCTTCGCCCGCGCCGGCGTCAAGGACATCCTCGTCTCCAACGAGGTCCGCGATCCCGCCAAGATCGACCGCCTCGCCCGCCTGCCCGGGATCAGCGGCGGCCGGGTCATCGTCTGCGTCGATGACGTCGCCAACATCGCCGACCTCTCGGCCGCGGCGCAGAAGCATGGCGCCACCCTCGACGTCTTCGTGGAGATCGACTGCGGCGCCGGGCGCTGCGGCGTGACCACCACGCCGGCGGTTGTCGAGATCGCCAAGGCCGCCGACGCCGCGCCGGGCCTGCGCTTTCTCGGCATCCAGGCCTATCAGGGTGCCATGCAGCACATGGACAGCTTCGAGGACCGCAAGGCCAAGCTCGACGCCGCCATCGCCCAGGTCTCCGACGCGGTCGAGGCGCTGAAGAAGGAGGGCCTCGAGCCCGAGCTCGTCTCCGGCGGCGGCACCGGCAGCTACTACTTCGAGTCGAATTCGGGCGTCTTCAACGAGCTGCAGTGCGGCAGCTACGCCTTCATGGATGCCGACTACGGCCGCATCCACGACGAGAACGGCAAGCGCATCGACCAGGGCGAATGGGAGAACGCGCTCTTCATCCTGACGAGCGTGATGAGCCACGCCAAGGCGGACAAGGCGATCTGCGACGCGGGGCTCAAGGTCCAGACCCTCGATTCCGGCCTTCCGTTCATCTTCGGCCGCGACGACGTGAAATACATCAAGTGCTCCGACGAGCACGGCGTCATCGAGGATCCCAAGGGCGTGTTGAAGGTCAACGAGAAGCTCCGCCTCGTGACCGGCCATTGCGACCCGACCTGCAACGTCCACGACTGGTACGTCGGCGTGCGGAACGGCAAGGTCGAGACGGTCTGGCCGGTCTCGGCCCGCGGCAGGGCCTATTGAGCCCACGGGGCCCTCGCAGGGCCCCGAAACCCCATGAGCCGACGCGATGCGCCGACCGGCGCATCGCAGGCTATCGGCATCGCGCGCCTTCGCGCGCATGTCCCGGCCGCAGCGGCGGCCCGCGGCCGCGAGGCCATCCCGTCACGCGGATCGAGCGTCCTTGATCCGCTCCGAAACAGAACGTCAGCCGGATGTCCTCCGCGCTGAGCACCGGAGGAACCCCATGATCATCGTTCCCGAAAAGGCCTGTCCCGAGCTGATGACCCTCGACGCGGCGGTGGAGGCGGTGGAAGCCGTCTTCGGCGCCATGGCGCGCGGGGATGCCTACAACTTCCCGGTGGTGCGCGAGGCGATCGGCCATGCCGATGCGCTCTACGGCTTCAAGGGCGGTTTCGACCGCGCCGGGCTGACCCTCGGCGTGAAGGCGGGCGGCTACTGGCCGCACAACCTCGAGCGCTACGAGGGGCTCGGCAACCACCAGTCCACCGTCTTCCTCTTCGATCCCGACACCGGGCGGCCGGTGGCGGTGGTCGGCGGGAACTACCTCACCGCCGCGCGCACCGCGGCGGCGAGCGCGGTCTCCATCCGGCATCTGGCGCGCAAGGATTCCAAGGTTCTCGGCATGGTCGGCGCCGGCCACCAGTCGGCCTTCCAGATGCGCGCGGCGGTGCAGCAGCGCGACTTCGAGCGGGTGGTGGGCTGGAACTTCCATCCCGAGATGCTCTCGCGGCTCGCCGATACCGCCGCCGAGCTCGGCCTGCCCTTCCAGGCGGTGGAGCTGGATCAGCTGGGCGCGGAATCGGACGTGATCATCACCATCACCTCCAGCAGCTCGCCGATCCTCAAGCGCGAGCACGTCCGTCCGGGCACCCATGTCGCCTGCATGGGCACCGACACCAAGGGCAAGCAGGAGGTCGAGGCGGAACTGCTCGGTGCCGCGGAGGTCTTCACCGACGAGGTCGCGCAATCGGTCTCGATCGGCGAGGCGCAGCACGCCGTCGCGTCCGGGCTCATCGCCGAGGGCGACATCGCCCAGATCGGCGCGGTGGTGAACGGCACCCATGCGGGCCGGTCCTCGGCCGAGGCGATCACGCTCTTCGACGGCACCGGCGTCGGGCTGCAGGATCTGGCGGTGGCGGCATCGGTGGTCCGGCTGGCGCAAGCCGCCGGCAAGGCGATCGAAGTCGAGTTCTGATCCCGACCTCCTTCCGCCCAACGGGCCCCGTGGCCCCTGGGCCGGACCCGGGGACAGGCAAGAGGCCGCGCCCAGCACGGCCCGCGCCGCATGACCCCGAACCAGAAAGGCGAGGCGCCGGCGGCGCCTTGCCCGGCCCGATCGTCCGGAGGCGCGCGCCGCAGGGTGAGGGAGGTTCAGCCCTTCCAGGCTGTCCAGGATCGGGACGGCATGGCCCCGGACGGCGATCGGGCTGCGGATCCTTGGCCCGTGCGGATGAGGGTCGACGGCGCGATGCCGCTGCGGTGATACCGATACTCGGTCGCAGCCCGGCACGCAGCCTCGTTGATGTCAGGTTAACGCGGTGAGAGAAGTTTAGCGATATCAGCCACATAACGATGTGTGCGCGCGCGCTCACATCCGTGCTTTTGGCTTCCAAACCGATCCGCGCTGCTTCAGCCGCAATAGATCTTCGAGATCGTGTCCGACTTGTCGACCGCGATATTGAGCCGGCCGGGGACGAAATCCATGGTCGCCGGGGTGGTCGGGAAGAGCACGCGCTTGTCGTCGGGCAGCGCGACGTCGTTCAGCGCGTCGATCCGCTGGCCGACATAGGCCTGGTAGGACTCCGCCCCGCAGCTGCCGTCGCCCGCTGCGACCGCCGCGGATCCCTCGGGCGCCGCGGCGCCGGGGATCTGGTTGCAGGCGCCGAGCGCGAGCAGGAGGATCAGGGCGGAGCGCGGGGCTTGAAGGGTCATGAAGCGGATCTCCTGATGTTGCGGGCCGAGACAAGCACGCCCGCCGCGGGCGGGCAAGGGGCGGCGTCGGGGAGGCAGGCGCAGCGGACCGCGCCCCGCCGTCCCGACGCCGCGCGCGCCGGACCGGCGCCTCAGCCCTTGTTCATGCGCTGCTCGATGAGATCCTCGACCACGCCGGGATCGGCGAGCGTCGAGGTGTCGCCGAGGCTGCCGTAGTCGTTCTCGGCGATCTTGCGCAGGATGCGGCGCATGATCTTGCCCGAGCGGGTCTTGGGCAGGCCCGGCGCCCACTGGATGAGGTCGGGCGAGGCGATCGGACCGATCTCCTTGCGCACCCATTGCACCAGCTCCTTGCGCAGATCGTCGGTATATTCCTCGCCGGCGTTGAGCGTGACATAGGCGTAGATGCCCTGGCCCTTGATGGCATGCGGATAGCCCACGACCGCCGCCTCCGAGACCTTGGCATGGGCGACGAGCGCGCTCTCGACCTCGGCGGTGCCCATGCGGTGGCCCGAGACGTTGATGACGTCGTCCACCCGGCCGGTGATCCAGTAATAGCCGTCTGCGTCGCGACGGCAGCCGTCGCCGGAGAAGTAATAGCCCTTGTACTGGCTGAAATAGGTGTCGACGAAGCGCTGGTGGTCGCCGAAGATGGTGCGCATCTGGCCGGGCCAGCTGTCGGCGAGCGCCAGCACGCCCTCGCATTCGGTCTCGGCGATCTCGGCGCCGGTCGTGGGCTCCAGCACCACCGGCTGTACCCCGAAGAAGGGCTTGGTGGCCGAGCCCGGCTTGGTGGGAATGGCGCCGGGCAGGGGCGAGATCAGGATGCCGCCGGTCTCGGTCTGCCACCAGGTGTCGACGATCGGGCAACGCCCCTTGCCCACCACCTCGTCGTACCAGTTCCATGCCTCCGGGTTGATCGGCTCGCCCACGGTGCCGAGGATGCGCAGGGAGGACAGGTCGTGCTTCTCCACGAAGTCGCGTCCCTGGCCCATCAGCGCGCGGATGGCGGTGGGCGCGGTGTAGAAGATGTTGACCCCGTGCTTCTCGCAGACCTGCCAGAAGCGGCCCGCGTCGGGCCAGGTCGGGACGCCCTCGAACATCATCGTGGTCGCGCCGTTGGCGAGCGGCCCGTAGACGATATAGCTGTGCCCCGTGACCCAGCCCACGTCCGCGGTGCACCAGTAGATGTCGCCCTCGTGGTAGTCGAAGACATATTCATGGGTCATCGCGGCATAGACGAGATAGCCGCCGGTGGTGTGCACCACACCCTTCGGCGCCCCGGTCGAGCCCGACGTATAGAGGATGAAGAGCGGGTCCTCGGCCGCCATCACCACCGGCTCGCAATGGTCGGAGACGCGCTCCATTTCCTCGTGCAGCCAGATGTCGCGGTCGGCGTTCCAGGGGACCTCGCCCCCGGTCCGGCGCACGACGAGCTGCCTTACGCCCTCGAGGCCCTCGAGCGCCCGGTCGGCGTTGGTCTTGAGCGGCGTGCGCCGGCCGCCGCGCGGCGCCTCGTCGGCGGTGATCACCAGCTTGGCGCCGGAGCCGACCACGCGCGCCCGCAGCGCATCGGCGGAGAAGCCCGCGAAGACGATGGAATGCACCGCGCCGATGCGCGCGCAGGCGAGCATGGCATAGGCGGCCTGAGGGATCATCGGGAGATAGAGGATGACGCGGTCGCCCTTCTTCACCCCGAGCGAATGCAGCACGTTGCCGAATTTCGAGACCTGCTCGTAGAGCTCCTGATAGGAGATATGCTCGCTGACCTCCGGATCGTCGCTTTCCCAGATGATCGCGGTCTGCCTGGCCCGGGTCGGGAGGTGCCGGTCGATGCAATTGGCCGAGACGTTCAGCTTGCCGTCCTCGAACCAGTTGATCGAGACGTTGTGATAGTCGAAGGAAGTATTCTTGACCTTGGTGAAGGGCTTGATCCAGTCGATCCGGCGCCCGTGCTCGCCCCAGAATGCATCCGGATCGGCGATGGAGGCCGCGTACATGGCCGCATAGGTCTCGGCATTCGCGTTGGCGTTCTCGACGATCTCTGCCGGAGGCTGGTGCATCTGGTCGGTCATCTGGCGTATCCACTCCATGAACTGCCTGCGCGGGACCGGCAAAGCACCCGGACCAGCGATGGACTTCGGACGTTCCGACACGGAATTGACGGTACCCGGCCGCCGGCCCCCCGCGCCTCTGGCGCAGGGTTATATTCAGTCTTCCGAACGTTGTAAAACCATATAGATGTTGCGCTGCCGCAAAATGCCCGGCGCCGGCTGCGGGATTGCCCTCCGCGCCCTCGCGCCCGTAAACTCCGTCCCGGCCGCATCGTCACGCGGATCTTGCCTCGGGGGCGCCATGTCCGACAACGACCGCGAGCCTTCTTCGCCGGATCGGGCGGCCCTGCCGCTCGCGCGCGAGGCCGCGGCTCGGCGCCGGCGGCGTGATGTCGCGCTGGTGCTGCCGCTGCTCGGGATCGTGCTTCTCGCCTCGCCCTTCGCGAATGTCGTCGCGCATGCCGGGAGCCTCGCTGGCATCCCGGTCGGCGTGCTCTATGTCTTCGGCGTCTGGCTCGGCCTGATCGCCGCGACCGCGCGGCTCGCCGGGCGGCTGCGCGCCGACGACGGGGAAGGCTGAGCCCCGTGCCGAGCTGGAACCTCCTCGTCACCGCCAGCCTCGCCTATGTGGCCTTCCTCTTCGCGATCGCCTTCTGGGCCGAGCGGCGGGCGAAGGCGGGCAGGCACGGCTGGCTGCGCTCGCCTTATGTCTACACGCTGTCGCTGTCGGTCTATTGCACCGCCTGGACGTTCTACGGCGCGGTGGGGTCGGCGGCGCGGGGCGGCCTCGAGTTCCTGCCGATCTATCTCGGCCCGACGCTGGTATTCGTCGCCTGGTATTTCCTGCCGCGCAAGCTGATCCGCATCGGCCAGACGCAGCGAATCACCTCGATCGCCGATCTGATCTCCTCGCGCTACGGCAAGAGCGGGCTTCTGGGCGTCGCCGTCACCCTGCTCGCGGTGATCGGCTCGACGCCCTACATCGCCCTGCAGTTGAAATCGCTGACCCTGAGCTTCTCGGCTTTCGCCGCCGAGGAGGGGTCGCATGCGCCCGCGATGGGGCCGGCGGCGACCGCGCTCTGGGTCGCGGCGGGGCTTGCGGCCTTCACCATCCTCTTCGGGACACGCAACGTCGACGCCAACGAGCGCCATCACGGCGTGGTCGCCGCCATCGCGGTCGAGGCGGTGGTCAAGCTCATGGCGCTGCTCGCGGTCGGCGGTTTCGTGGTCTGGGGCCTCTTTCCCGGCCCCGCGGCGGTCTTCGCGCAGATGCCGCCGCATATCGCCGAGGCCGATGCGATCTTCACCCCGCGCTGGGTCACCCTGACCTTCCTCGCCGCGGCCGCGATCATCTGCCTGCCGCGCATGTTCCAGGTCCTCGTGGTCGAGGCCACCGACGAGCGGCAGCTGGCCACCGCGGCCTGGGCCTTCCCGCTCTATCTCGCGCTGATCTCGCTCTTCGTCCTGCCGATCGCCATCGCCGGCATCGCGACCCAGGGGGCGGAGGCCAATCCCGACCTCTTCGTGCTCTCGGTCCCGCTCGCCGCCGGCCAGCACGGGCTCGCGCTCTTCGCCTTCCTCGGCGGCTTCTCGGCGGCGACCTCGATGGTGATCGTGGCGACCATCGCGCTCTCGACCATGGTCTCGAACCACGTCATCATTCCGCTCTGGCTGCACTGGGGCGACGGCGCCAGCCGGCACGGCGACCTGCGCCGGGTGCTGCTCCTGAGCCGCCGGCTGTCGATCATCGCCATCCTCGGCCTCGGCTATCTCTATTTCCTGGTCAGCGCCCCCCGCGCGCTGGCCGCCATCGGCCTCATCTCCTTCGCCGGCATGGCCCAGGTTGCGCCGGCGCTGATCGGCGCGCTCTACTGGCGCGGCGCGACCCGCGCCGGCGCGCTCGCCGGGCTCGCCGGCGGCTTCGTGATATGGGCCTATACGCTCTTCCTGCCGAGCTTCGAGGGCGCGGTGGTGATGTCCCTCGACACCATCGAGCACGGGCTCCTCGACATCGCCGCGCTCAGGCCGCGCGCGCTCTTCGGCCTCGACGGGCTCGACCCGCTGGTGCATTCGATCTTCTGGAGCATGGTGGCCAATGTCGGGCTCTTCGTCGGCGTCTCGCTCGCCACGACGCCGCGGCCGCTCGAGGAATTCCAGGCCGCGCAATTCGTCGACGTCTTCCGCCTCTCGGCGGCCTCCCCCGGCCTGGTGGAGCGCAGCGCCGCGGCCGAGGATCTGCTGGCGCTGGCCAATCGCATCCTCGGCCCGGAGCCGGCCCAGACGCTCTTCGCCAGGGAGGCCCGGCGCCAGGGCAAGGCCGCAGGGCTGCCCGACGCCACCGACGGCTTCATCCAGAGCCTCGAGCGCGAGCTCGCCGGCTCGGTCGGCGCCGCCTCGGCGCACGAGCTCGTCAGCCAGCTCGCCGGGCGCGGCACCGTCTCGGTCGACGGGTTGATGCGCATCGCCGACGAGACGCTCCAGCTCATCGATGCCAAGCGCAGCCTGGAACGCCAGTCCCGCGAACTCGAGGAGACCGCCAGCCAGCTCCGCGAGGCCAATGCCGCGCTCAAGCGCATGGATGCGCTCAAGGACGCCTTCCTGAGCCAGGTCAGCCACGAGCTCAGGACGCCGATGACCTCGATCCGATCCTTCGCGGAGATCCTCGGGGACATGCCCGACGTCTCCACCGAGAACGCCAAGCGCTTCCTCGGCATCATCCGCGAGGAGAGCCAGCGGCTGACGCGGCTGCTCGACGAGATCCTCGACCTCTCCTTCCTCGAATCCGGGCGCGTGACCTTCAACATCGACCGGGTGCGCCTCGTCGACGTGATCGACCGCGCGCTCGCCAGTACCGAGGGCCTGCTGACCGCCTCCGACATCGCCGTGGCGCGCGCCTATCAGGGCAGCGACCTGGCGGTGGAGACCGATTTCGACCGCGTGGCCCAGGTGGTCATCAATCTGGTGTCGAACGCGGTGAAGTACGGCTGCGGCGAGGTCCCGGAACTGACCATCTCGGTCGGCGAGAGCGAATCCGGGGCCCATATCGACGTCTCCGACCACGGCCCGGGGATCCCCGCGGGCGAGCGGGACGAGATCTTCGAGAAGTTCGCCCGGCTCGGCGAGGCCAATCTCGCCGGCAGCGCCGGGCTCGGCCTGCCGATCAGCCGCGAGATCATGCGCAATCTCGGCGGCGACCTGATCCTCTTGCCCGGGGGGGCAGGCGCGACCTTCCGGGTGATCCTGCCGCGCAGGGCCGCGCTTTCCGGCGCCGCGGCCGATGCCGATCCCGACCGATCCCGAACCCGTGCCGCAAGCTGAGGACCGACCATGCCCGACATCCTGATCCGCAAGGCCCGCTCGATCGTGACCATGGATTCCGACCGGCGCGAGCTCGCCGATGCCGACCTGCTGATCCGCGGCGGCGTCGTCGCGGCGGTGGGGACGGGGCTGGAGGCGCCCGGCGCCGAGATCGTCGACGCGGCGGGCTGCGTCGTGACCCCGGGGCTGGTGAACACCCATCACCACCTGTTCCAGACCCTGACCCGCGCGGTTCCCGCCGCCCAGGACGCGCTGCTCTTCGGCTGGCTGCATTCGCTCTATCCGATCTGGGCGCGCATGGGGCCCGAGGAGATCCGCGTCTCGGCCCGGCTGGGGCTCGCCGAGCTGGCGCTTTCGGGCTGCACGCTCAGCTCCGACCATCTCTATCTCTTTCCCAACGGCGCCCGGCTCGAGCATTCGATCGAGGCCGCCGCCGAGATCGGCCTGCGCTTCCACGCGACGCGCGGCGCGATGAGCATCGGCCAGAGCAAGGGCGGCCTGCCGCCCGACAGCGTGGTGGAGGAGGAGGCGGCGATCCTCGAGGATTGCATCCGGGTCGTCGACGGTTTCCACGACCCGGCCCCCGGCGCGATGGTACGGGTGGGGCTCGCGCCCTGCTCGCCCTTCTCGGTCAGCCGGGAGCTGATGCGCGACGCGGCGCTGCTCGCCCGCGACAAGGGGGTGATGCTGCACACGCATCTGGCCGAGAACGACGAGGACATCGCCTATTCGCTGGCGAATTTCGGCTGCCGGCCCGGCCAGTACGCCGAGGATCTCGGCTGGACCGGCGCGGATGTCTGGCATGCCCATTGCGTCAAGCTCGACGCGGGCGAGATCGACCTCTTCGCCCGGTCGCGCACCGGGGTCGCGCATTGCCCCTGCTCGAACAGCCGCCTCGGCTCGGGTATCGCGCCGGTGCGCGCCATGCGCGACGCCGGCGTGAAGGTCGGGCTCGGCGTCGACGGCTCGGCTTCCAACGATTCGAGCAACATGATCGCCGAGGCGCGCATGGCGATGCTGCTGCAGCGCGTCTCCCGCGGCGCGGATGCGATGAGCGCGCGCGAGGTGCTGGAGATCGCGACGCTCGGCGGGGCGCAGGTGCTCGGCCGCGACGATTGCGGCGCGCTGGCGCCGGGCAAGCGCGCCGATCTCGCGATCTGGGACGTGACCGGGCTCGAGGCCGCCGGCGCCTGGGATCCGGTCGCGGCCCTGGTGCTCTGCGGGCCGCTGCCGGTGCGCGACCTGATCGTGGAGGGGCGGAAGGTGGTTTCCGGCGGGCGGCTCTGCACCGTCGAGCCCGAACGCCTCGCCGCCGAGGCCGGCGCCGCGGTGGCGCGGCTGATGGCATAGGCCCCGCCGGCCGCGCGGCGGTTCAGCCGGAGGCGGTCCGGGGCGGCTTCGCCTGCGCCATGAGCAGGAGCGGGACGAGCCCGAGCGGCGCCAATGCCGCCAGCGCCACCGGCAGGCCGAGCAGCCGCGCCATGATCCCGATCGCCGGCGGGCCGACGAGGAAGGCCGTGAAGGCGATCAGCGCCAGGGTCGCCACGTTCCGCTCGGTGCGGGCGCCGGGCAACTGGCCGACCACCGACATGGTCAGCGGATAGATGTTGCCGCAGCCGAGCCCTGCCAGCGCCGCCATCGGCACCGAGAGCCAGAGGCCCGGCGAGAGGCCGAAGCCGAGCATGGCGACCCCCATGAGCAGCGCCGAGCGGGTGATGACCCTCTGCGGCCCGAAGATTTCCGCCAGCCGGTCGCCGGCCAGGCGGGTGAGCGCCATGGAGAGCGCGAAGACCGCGAAGGTCGCGGCGGTGGCGAAGGGGCTCGCGCCCACATGCTCGCGCAGGAGCAGCGCCGACCATTCCATCATCGCGCCCTCGGTCAGGAGCGCGCCGATCGGCACGAGGCAGAGGATCAGCAGGGCGCGGCTCGGCAGCACGAAGCGTCCGGCAGGCGCATCCTGCGCGGGTTCGTCGGGCATGAGCCGGAGCGCGGCCACCACGTTCAGCGCCGCGAAGACCGGCTGAAGCAGCAGCTGCTGGGCGAGGAAGCTCACCTCCCCTTGCGCGAAGGCGCCGCCGATCAGTGCGCCGGTGACGGTGCCGAAGCTCCAGAAGGCGTGGCAGCGGGTCATGATCCGGCGCTTCAGCACGCGCTCGGTCTGGCTCGCCTTGGCGTTCATCGCCACCTCGATCGTCGCGATGGATAGGCCGCAGAGGAAGAGCGTCAGCCCGAGCGCCAGCGCGTTCGACGCGAGCGCCGGACCGATGAAGCTCAGCAGGAAGATCGATCCGCCCCAGAGGCAGGTGCGCCTGAGGCCGAGGCGGCGGCTGACGCGGCCCACGACGAGAAAGCCCAGCATCGTCCCGGCCGGCAGGCCGAAGAGGCTGAAGGCGAGGGCGAGCACGTCGAGCCCGAGCGCGGCCTTCACGTCGGGGATGCGCGGAAACCAGACGGCGAGCCCCAGCCCGTTGAGGGCGAAGACAATCTGCAGGGCGAAGAGGCGCATGCGCTCGCTGGACATCGGGATCACGGGAGTTCGGAACGCCCCCTCCTATCCGCGGCATGCCGGGGCGTCCAGCGGCCTTGCGGGGTTCCGGCGCGGCCGGGACTCGACTCCGCGCCGGACTCGGATATTCTGGAACATAACAGGAACATTTGAGTCCCGCCGGTCATGCAGCAGCGCCGCATCCTGTCCTTGTGGTTCCCGCGCCTCGACGCGGAGCGGGTAATGCGCGCCGAGCCGCAGCTCGCCGACCGGCCGCTGGGGATCGTGGCCGAGGCCGGCGGGGCGCTGGTGCTGGCGAGCCTCGGGGCCGCGGCCGAGGCGGCCGGGCTGCGGCGCGGCATGGCGCTGGGCGATGCCCGCGCGATCTGCCCCGATCTGGTCACCCGGCCCGAGGATGCGCTGCGGGCGGCGGATTTCCTGGCCGCGCTCCGCCGCTGGGCCGGACGCTTCTCGCCCTGGGTGGCCGCGGAGGGGCGCGAGGCGCTGGTGCTGGACGTGACCGGCTGCGCGCATCTCTTCGGCGGCGAGGCGGGGCTGGCGGAGACGGTCGAGGCCGGGGCGGCGGGGCTCGGCCTGAGCCTGCGGCTGGGGATCGCCGACACGCTGGGCGCCGCCTGGGCGGTGGCGCGGTTCGCGGGCGCGGGCCCGGGGCCGGTCCATGCCGGGGACGCCATCGACCAGGAGGCGCGGGCCACGCGGTCGCGGGCGCAGAAGCGGCGCTGGGAGCGCGGCGGCGCGGCGCCGCCGGTCGCCGGGCGGCCGGCCGGGGGCTGCCGGATCGTGCCGCCGGGCGAGACGCGGGCGCATCTCGGGCCGCTGCCGGTGGCCGCCCTGCGGCTCGGCGTGGCGGAGATCCAGGCGCTGCAGGGGCTGGGGCTGCGCCGGATCGAGGATGTGGCGGTGCTGCCGCGGGCGCAGCTGGCGCGGCGGCTGGGGCCGGAGGTGGTGCGCCGGCTCGACCAGGCGCTGGGCCGCGCGCCCGAGCCGGTCTCGCCGGCGCGCCCGGAGCATGTCTTCGCGCTGCGGCTGACCTTCCCCGAGCCGATCGGGCTCGAGGCCGACGTGCTGGCCGGGCTCGACCGGCTGCTGCCGCCGCTCTGTGCACGGCTCCGCGCCGCGGGCCGGGGCGCGCGGCGGCTGCGACTGACGCTGATGCGGGTCGATGGCGGGGCGGAGACGCGCGAGCTGGGACTGGCGCGGCCCGCGGATGCGCCCGAGGCGATCCGGCCGCTGCTGGCACTGAAGCTCGGCGACATCGACGCGGGCTTCGGCATCGAGGTGCTGCGGCTGGAGGCCGTGGCGGTGGAGCCGCTCAGCCCGCGCCAGCATCGCGGCCAGCTCGCGGCCTCGGCGGCGGCGGCGGCCGCGCGGCAGGGCGGCGATCCCGAGGGCATGGCGGAACTCCTGGGCCGGATCGGCGCGCGGCTCGGGCTCGATTCGCTGACCCGGCTGCATCCCGCCGAGAGCCATCTGCCGGAGAAGGGCGCCACGGTGATGGCGGCGGCCTATTCGGCGCCGGCGCGGGACTGGCCGGCGCCGGCGGCGCCGCGGCCGATCGTGATCTTCCCGCCCGAGCCGGTGACGCCGCGGGACGGCGAGGCGCCGCCGCGCGACTTCGTCTGGCGCCGCCGCGCGCTGCGGCGGGCGGCGGCCTTCGGGCCGGAGCGCATCGCGCCGGAATGGTGGCTCGACGATCCCGCCTGGCGCTCGGGGCCGCGGGATTACTGGCGGGTGGAGACGGAAGCGGGCGACCGGCTGTGGCTCTTCGAGGCCCGCGGCGGGGAGGCCCCCGCGGGCTGGTTCGCCCAAGGGATCTTCGCATGAGACGCGGGAGCGGCGCGTGTCCCCATGGGGACATCCGGCAAGTATATGATATTCATGAAGAAAAATGACCGGCCCGTTGGCCGGACCGCTTTTCTCCCCCATGCCTGTTGGCATGGGGCCCCGACTGCTCGACAGGAATTCTGCCTGAATGAAACCTCAGGGCATGCGCGGGACGCCCGGCGGGATTCAGCTCTCGTGCGGGCCGCGCAGGATGCGGATCTTCTCGCGCACCTGGCGCCATTGCGCGGCGGTTTCCGGATCGCCCTTGGCCTCGGCGTCCCTGGCCTTCTGTGCCGCCTCGTATTCCGCGCGGTCGCCATGCGCCGTGTAGAGCCTGCGGGCGTAATCATCGACCTGGACCATGCTCATCGCGATCCTCCCTTCGCTTTGGCCGGGGCGGCGGGCCGGCGCGCCCCGGGGCTGCCCTCAAAACGTAGGAGGGCGGGCGGGGCCAGACAAGGCCGCAGCCGGTCATGAGCTTCGCCGAGCTCGCCATCACCTCGAATTTCACCTTCCTGACCGGGGGCAGCCATCCGCAGGAATATGCGCGCCGGGCGGCCGAGCTCGGCCTCGCGGCCTTCGCCATCGCCGACCGCAATTCCGTGGCGGGCATCGTGCGGGCGCATCTGGAGATCCGCGAGATCGCGCGGCGGACCGGCGGCGCGGCGCCGCGGCTCCTGCCGGCGGCGCGGCTCTGCCTCGAGGAAGGCGTGGAATTGACCGCGCTGCCGCGCGACCGCGCGGCCTGGGGCCGGCTCTGCCGGCTGCTCTCGACCGGGGCGCAGCGCGCGAAGAAGGGGGATTGCCTGATCCGGATCGCGGATCTGGCGGATCTGGGGCCGGGGTTCCACCTCCTGCTGCATCCGCCGGCGGGGCGGGGGCTGCGCCCCTGGCTGCCGCAGGCGCGGGCCGCGCTGCGCGCGCTCGCCGCCCCGGCGCATCTGGTCGCGAGCCCGCGCTACGACGGCCAGGACGCGCCGCGGCTCGACCGGCTGGCGCGGCTGGCGGCGGATCTGGGGATCGAGCACGTGGCCGCGGCCGAGCCGGTGATGCATCACGGCAGCCGGCGGCGGCTGACGGACGTGCTGACCTGCATCCGCGAGGGGCGCCGGATCGACCGGATCGGCCGCGCCGCGCTCGTCAATGCCGAGCGGCGGCTGCGCTCGGAGGCCGAGATGCTGCGGCTCTGCGCCGGCCACGAGGCGGCCGTGCACCGGGCGGGCGAGATCGCCGCGGAATGCCGGTTCTCGCTCGACGAGCTGCGCTACGAATATCCGCGCGAGATCTGGGACGGGGAGGATCCGCAGGCGCGGCTCGCGCGGCTGACGGCCAGGGGGCTCGACTGGCGCTATCCCGCGGGCGTGCCGGGCGGCGTGCGCGCCCAGGCCGATCACGAGCTGCGCCTGATCGACAAGCTCGCCTATGCGCCGTATTTCCTCACCGTCAGCGACGTGGTGGATTTCGCGCGCAGCCAGGGCATCCTCTGCCAGGGCCGCGGCTCGGCGGCGAATTCGGTGGTCTGCTTCGCGCTCGGCGTGACCTCCGTCAGCCCCGAGATCGGCACCATGGTCTTCGAGCGCTTCGTCTCCGAGGCCCGCGACGAGCCGCCCGACATCGACGTCGACTTCGAGCACGAGCGCCGCGAGGAGGTGATCCAGTACATCTACGCCCGCTTCGGCCGGCACCGGGCGGGGCTCTGCGCCACGGTGATCCACTACCGGGCCAAGCGGGCGATCCGCGAGGTGGGCACCGCCATGGGGCTCTCGCGCGACACGGTGGCCGCGCTCTCGTCCCAGATCTGGGGCTGGGGCAGTGCCGCGCTGCCGGTCGAGCGGCTGGTCGAGCTCGGCCTCGACCCGACCGACCGGCGGCTCGCCCAGACCATGGCGCTCGTGGAGGAGATCATCGGCTTCCCGCGGCATCTGAGCCAGCATGTGGGCGGCTTCGTGATCACCGAGGGGCGGCTCGACGAGCTGGTGCCGATCGAGAACGCCGCGATGGAGGACCGCACCGTCATCGTCTGGGACAAGGACGACATCGACGCGCTGGGGATCCTGAAGGTCGACGTGCTGGCGCTGGGGATGCTCTCCTGCATCCGCAAGGCCTTCGACCTCCTGGCGAGCCACCACGGGACGCGCTACACGCTCGCGACCCTGCCCGCCGAGGACGAGGCGGTCTACGACATGCTCTGCCGGGCCGATTCGCTCGGGGTCTTCCAGGTCGAGAGCCGCGCCCAGATGAGCTTCCTGCCGCGGATGCGGCCGCGCTGCTTCTACGACCTGGTGATCGAGGTCGCCATCATCCGCCCCGGCCCGATCCAGGGCGACATGGTGCATCCCTATCTGCGGCGGCGCCGCGGCGAGGAGAAGGTGGTCTTCCCGTCGGACGCGCTGGGCGCGGTCTTGGGCAAGACGCTCGGCGTGCCGCTCTTCCAGGAGCAGGCGATGCAGATCGCCATCATCGGCGCCGGCTTCTCGCCCGAGGAGGCCGACCGGCTGCGCCGCTCGCTCGCGACCTTCAAGAAGCATGGGAACGTCAGCGAGTTCCGCGGGCGCTTTCTCTCGGGCATGGCGGCGAACGGCTACGAGGGGGATTTCGCGGAGCGCTGCTTCTCCCAGATCGAGGGCTTCGGCTCCTACGGCTTCCCGGAGAGCCATGCGGCGAGCTTCGCGCTCCTCGTCTATGCCTCGGCCTGGCTGAAATGCCATCACCCGGCGGTCTTCGCCTGCGCGCTGCTGAACTCGCAGCCCATGGGCTTCTACGCGCCGGCGCAGATCGTGCGCGACGCGCGCGCGCATGGGGTGGAGGTGCGCCCCGTCGACATCAACGCGAGCTATCTCGACAATACGCTGGAGCCGGACGGGCGCGGGGGGCTGGCGTTGCGGCTGGGGTTCCGCCAGATCCGGGCGATGCCGGCGGAGGAGGCCGACTGGATCGCCGCGGCGCGCGGCAACGGCTATGCCGACGTGGCCGCGGTCTGGCGCCGGGCGGGCATCGCGCCCCGGCTGCTGGCGGTGCTCGCCGAGGCGGATGCCTTCGCGGGCCTGGGCCTCGGCCGGCGCGAGGCGCTCTGGCAGGTGCGCGCCATCGCCGGCCCGGCGCCGCTGCCGCTCTTCGCCGGGATCGAGGGCGAGGGCGGGGCGGAGGATGCGGTGGTGCTGCCGCCCGCGACGCTCGGCGAGGAGGTGGTGGCGGATTATTCCGCCCTGCGCCTGACGCTGCGCGTCCATCCCATGGCGCTGCTGCGGCCCCGGCTCGATGCAGCCGCCACCTCGACAGCGCCGGCGCGCAGCGGCTAACTGCGTCCCGGAGGTGCCCCATCGCCGAAGACCGCTCCGCCCCGCCGCCAGACGCCCCCGGCGGGCTGCGCATCCTGATCACCGGCGCCGCCGGCTATGTCGGCAGCCACGTGCTGGCCGAGGTGCTGGCGGCCGGCCATGCGGCCCATGCGCTCGACAACCTGGTCGGCGGTCCGGCGCAGGCGCTCGAAAGGGTGCGCGCCATCGCCGGGCGGGATTTCGGCTTCTCGCGCATCGACATCCGCGACCGGCCGGCGCTGGCGCGTCTCGTGGCGGATTTCGGCCCCGAGGCGGTGATCCATTGCGCCGCGCTGAAATCGCCGTTCGATTCGCTGGCGCGGCCCGCGGAATACGCCGACGTCAACGTCGAGGGCACCCGCGCGCTCCTGGCCGCGCTCGCGCCGTCCCGCTGCCGACGGATCGTCTTCTCCTCGAGTGCCGCGGTCTACGGCCCGCCCGACCGGCTGCCGATCGACGAGAGCCATGCCCTGCGCCCGACCACGCCCTATGGCGAGACCAAGGCGGCGGGCGAGGCGCTCTTCGCCGCGGCGGCGCGGGACGGGCAGGGGCTCTCGGTGGCGATCCTGCGCTATTTCAACCCCGCCGGCGCGCATCCCTCGGGCCGGATCGGCGAGCAGCCCTCCGATCCGCCGAGCAACCTCGTGCCGGCGATCGCCGAGGTCGCGCTCGGCCGGCGGCCGGTGCTCGAGATCCACGGCGACGATTATCCCACCCGCGACGGGACCGGGGTGCGGGATTATCTGCATGTCATGGATCTGGCGCGCGCCCATATCGCCGCGCTCGGCTGGACCGGGCGCAGTGCCGGCGCGGAGGTCTTCAACCTCGGCACCGGCGCCGGCGTCTCGGTGCTCGAAGCGGTCGCGGCCTTCGAACGCGCCTCGGGAGGCGCCATCCCGCTCGCGATCCGGCCGCGCCGGCCCGGCGATGTCGCGGCTTGCTATGCCGATCCGGCGAAGGCCGGGCGCGTGCTCGGCTGGCGGGCCGGGCAGGGTCTCGAGGCGATCTGCGCCTCGGCCTGGGCCTGGGCGCGGGCCAATCCTGAGGGCTTTCGGCGACACTCCGCCGAAATCGGCGGGCCTTGACCAAGTTCTGCTCGCAATCGCCTGAAAGACCCTGTAAACACCGCGCCGCAGCAACGTAGCCCGACGGGCGAGGCCGTTCCGCACCATGAGCATGTCCTGGGCAGATGCCCTTCAGCCACAAGTGGCGCTGACGGCCCTCGCCGCCTTCGCCCTGTCGCTCGGATTCTGCATGGCGCTGGTGGCGACGCAGCACTGGCACGGCCGCTTCACCCACGACGACCTGCACGGCGTGCAGAAGTTCCACCGCGATCCGACCCCGCGCATCGGCGGCCTCGCCATCGCGCTCGCCTATGCCGCAGTCTGGCCGGTGGTTCCGGACGGGTTCGACGCGACCTGGGCGATGATCGGCCTCGCCGGCCTGCCGGCGCTCGCGGCGGGCCTCGCCGAGGATCTGACGCGGCGGGTCGGGGTGAAGGGCCGGCTCTATGCCACGATGATCTCGGGCATTCTCTTCGCGCTGGCCACCGGCTACGTGATGGACAAGGTCGACCTGCCCGGCGTCGACTGGCTCCTCTCCTTCTACGCGGTGGCGCTGGTCTTCACCGGCTTCGCCATGGGCGGGGTGGCGAATGCGATCAACATCATCGACGGCTTCAACGGGCTGGCGGCCGGTGCCCTGGTGATCATGTTCGGCGGCTTCGCCTACGTCGCCTTCCGGGTCGGCGACGATCTCGTGCTGAGCCTCGCCCTGATCTATGCCGCGCTGGTCATGGGTTTCTTCGCGGTCAATTTTCCGCACGGCCGCATCTTCCTCGGTGACGGCGGCGCCTATTTCTGCGGCTTCCTGCTCGCCTCGCTCGGCGTGCTGCTGCCCTCGCGCAACGCCGATGTCTCGGCCTGGACCGCGATCCTGATCTGCGGCTATCCGGTGATCGAGACGCTCGCCTCCATGTGGCGCAAGCACCGGCGCGAGGGATCGAGCGTCGGCCAGCCCGACCGGGTGCATTTCCACATGCTGGCCCATCGCCGCTATGCCCGACGCATCGTGCGCAAGGGCGGGCCGGTGCATCTGCGCAACCCGGCCACCAGCATCGTCACCTGGGTCGTGCCGCTGCTGACCACGGTCTTCGTGCTGGTCGCCTATGACAGCGCCTGGCTCTCGGCGCTGCTCTTCTTCGTCACCGCCTTCGTCTACGGCCAGCTCTACCGGGTGATGTCGCTCAACATGCCGCGCCGGCCGCTGGGTCTCGCCCGCCTGCTCTGAGGCGGACGCCGCGCGCTTTTTGCGTGCAACCGCGGCTCTCCTTGGCTTAGTCTGAGCCCGGCCGGGTGGGAGGAAGGCTATGGCGGCGGGTTCGGTTCTGGTGGTCGACGACGAGGCGAACATCGCGCTCTCGCTGGAATACCTCATGAAGGAGCAGGGCTTCGACGTGCGGGTCGCGCGCGACGGCGAGGCGGCGCTTGAGGCGCTGCGCGACCGGCTGCCGGACGTGATGCTGCTCGACGTGATGATGCCCAAGCGCGACGGCTTCGACGTCTGCCAGACCGTGCGCGCGACACCGGAATGGGCCGGGCTGCGCATCATCATGCTGACCGCCAAGGGCCGCGCGGTCGAACAGGAAAAGGGCCTGGCCCTGGGGGCCGACGATTACATCACCAAGCCCTTCTCCACCCGCGACGTGGTGGCGCGCGTCCGCCACTACATGCCCGGAGCCGATTCCTGAAACTGTCGGCGGCAACGGGCGCCGGCGGCGCGGTCTCCGCCCTCTTCCTCGGATTGGCCGCCCTCGCCTTCGCGCTCGTCTGGGGCGCGGTGCGCATGGCCGCCCCGGACGGCGGCGGGCCGGCCGCCCCGGCCGCCGGTGCCGTCGCCGCCCTGGCGGTCCTCGGCATCTGGCTCGGCCTGCGGCTCCTGCTGCTCGCGCCGGTGCGGCGGCTGGCGAGGGGCCTGCGGGCGGTGCGGGAATCGCGCAGCGCCGAGGCGGGCCTCGGCGCCGTCTCCTCGCCGCTCCTCGGCGAGCTACCGGCGGAATGCGACGCGCTGGTCACCGCCCTGCGCAGCACCCGGCGCGAGGCGCGCAAGGCTGCGCAGGCCGAAGCCGCCCATGTCGATGCCCAGAAGGCCTGGCTCGAGGCGATCGTCCAGGGGCTTTCCGAAGGGGTCTTCGTCTGCAGCCCGCAGCATCGCATCATGCTCTACAACCCCGCCGCGGTCGAGCTCGTGCGCGCCCAGGACAAGGTCGGGCTCGGCCGGAGCCTGGGCGATCTGGTCATGCTGGCGCCGATCCGCCATTCCCTCAACCAGCTCGAACAGCGCCACGCCGAGGGACCGGACGCGGCGCGGGAATTCTCCGCCCCCTTCCTCTGCACGACGGTGGACGGCGGGCGCATGCTCAACGGCCGCATGGCGCTGCTGAGCGACGCCGCGGGCGCGGTCACGGGCTATCTGGTGACGCTGGTCGACGTCTCGGACGACCTCGCGCTTCTGGCGCATGGCGACGGCGTGCGCCGCGCCCTGACCCGCGACCTGCGCGGCATGGTGGGGAACCTGCGCGCGGCGGCCGAGACGATGGTGGATTACCCCGCCATGGCTGCCGAGCGCCGCGCCGAATTCGAGCGGGTCGTGCTCGACGAGAGCCGGCGCATCAGCGACAAGATCGACGAGCTCGGCGTCGAGATCCGCGGCCATATGCTCGGGCGCTGGCCGATGGCGGATATCCATGCCTCCGACCTCGCGCGTTGCGTCGCCCAGGATCTGGCGGAGAGCGGGATCCGCGCGAGCCTCGTGGGCATCCCGCTCTGGCTGCACGGCGACAGCCTCTCGCTGATTCAGGCGGTCGAGGCGCTGATCCGCCGGATCGCGGAGGAGACCGGGGCGCGCGATTTCGAGATCGAGCCGCTGCTCGGCGACCGGCGGGTCTATCTCGACCTGGTCTGGGCCGGCGCGCCGGTGCCCGAGGGCCTGCTCGAAAGCTGGCTCGACATGACCTGCTCGCAGGAGGCGGGCGGGCAGCGGCTCCGCGACATCCTCGAGCGGCACGGCTCGGAGCCCTGGTCGAAGGCGACCGGGCGGCCGGGCCATGCCATGCTGCGGCTGCCGCTCCTGGCGCCGCACCGGCCGCAGTTCGTGCCCTCGCCCAAGCGCCTGCCGCCCCGGCCGGAATTCTACGACTTCGGGCTGATGCGGGCGCATCTGGGCGACGAGACGCTGGCGGCGCGGCCGCTGCGGGAGATCGACTTCGTCGTCTTCGATTGCGAGATGACCGGGCTCCAGCCGATGCGGGGCGACGAGATCATCCAGATCGGCGCCGTGCGCATCCTGCAGAACCGCGTGCTGACCGGCGAGGGTCGCGAATGGCTGGTCAATCCCGGCCGCCCGATCCCGCCCGGCTCGATCAAGTTCCACGGCCTCACCGATGCCGACGTGGCCGGCGAGCCGCCGATCGCCGAGGTGCTGCCGGCCTTCCGCGACTTCGTCGGCGAGGCGGTGATGGTCGGCCACAACGTCGCCTTCGACATGAAGTTCATCTCGCTCAAGGAGAAGGCGGCGGGCGTGCGCTTCGACAATCCGGTGCTCGACACCATGCTGGTCTCGCTCATGCTCGACGGCGAGGAGGAGGAGCATTCGCTCGACGCGCTCTGCGACCGCTACGGCATCACCATCGCCGGGCGCCACACCGCACTGGGCGACACGATCGGCACGGCGGAGCTGCTGATCCGGATGATCGACCGGCTGGAGGCCAAGGGCCTCACGACCTTCGGCGCGGTGATGCGGGAATCGAACATGGCCGCGGAACTGCGCCAGCGGGCGGCGATCGTCGCCCATGGCCAGGGCGCGGCAGGCTGAAGCGGCAGGGGAGAGCGACGTGACCGAGCCGGTGCAGGACGAGACGATCGAGGACCAGGGGGTGCGTGAGTTCCTGCTGCGGCATCCGCCCTACGACCGGATGCGCCGCGAGCATCTCGACTACCTGCTCGCCCATCTCCGCGCGATCCGCTTCGCCGACGGCGAGGCGGTGACCGATCCCGCGGCGGGCCCCGCCGAATGGTTCTACATCCTCCAGGAAGGGCTGATCGTCGGCGAGGACCAGGGAGAGGACGAGAGCATCGACGGCAACGCCTGGGAGCTGGTGCCCGGCGAGTGCTTCCCCATCGGCGCGCTGGTCAACGGCCGGCCGGTGCGCAACGTGCAGCGCGCGGTCGGCGAGGTCGTCTGCCTCGCCATGCCTCGCGCGGCCTTCGACGCGCTGCGCGAGCTTTCGCCGGGCTTCAACGAATATTGCGCCAACCGCCTCTCGGGGCTGCTCGAAAGGGTCAAGCGGCAGGTGCAGGCCGAAGCGGTCCGTGATCTCGGCGAGGACAGCTCGCTCAACCTCCCGCTGGCGGAGAAGACGCTCAAGGCGCCGCTGACGGCGGGGCCGGAGACCCCGGTGATCGAGGTGCTGCGCGGCATGAGCGCGGCGAAGGTCGGCTCGATGGTGATCGTCGATGCCGAGGCCCGGCCGATCGGGATCTTCACGCTCAAGGATCTGATGAACCGGGTGGCGCTGCCGGGCGTGCCGCAGGACGCGCCGATCCGCCAGGTGATGACCCCCGATCCGATCAGCGTGCCGCGCTCGGCCTTCGCCTTCGAGGCGGCGATGCAGATGGCCCAGGCCGGGATCCAGCATCTCGTCGTGGTCGAGGACGGGCGCCTCGTGGGGGTGATCTCCGAGCGCGACCTCTTCTCGATGCAGCGTGTCGGGCTGGTCAACCTCTCCAAGTCGATCACCGCGGCAGGCAGCGTCGCCGATGTGGCGGCGCGGACCGGCGACATCCACCAGCTCGTCGCCCAGATGGTCGCCCAGGGCGTCAAGGTCGGCCAGATCACCCAGATCATCACGCTGCTGAACGACCAGATCGTCGAGCGGGTGATCGCGATCGTTCTGGACGAGATCGGCGGGGCGCCCGCGATACCCTTCTCGTGGCTCGCCTTCGGCAGCGAGGGGCGCCAGGAACAGACCCTGAAGACGGACCAGGACAACGGCATCCTCTTCGAGGCGCCCGCCGGCATGGCGCCGGAGGAGGCCCGCGCCCTGCTGATGCCGATCGCCGAGAGGATCAACCATGCGCTGGCGCAATGCGGCTTCCCGCTCTGCACCGGCGGCATCATGGCGATGAACGCGGAATGCTGCCTGAGCGCGGAGGAATGGCGCGCCCGCTTCGCCCGCTGGATCGACCAGGGCACCCCGGAGCACCTGCTCAAATCGACGATCTTCTTCGATTTCCGCACGATCTGGGGGCCGAAGGCGCCGGCGGCCGCATTGCGCGACTGGCTGATGGAGCGCGCCGCGGCCAACAGCCGGTTCCGCAAGCAGATGGCCGCGAACGCGCTGCAGAACACGCCGCCGCTCGGCCTCTTCCGCGACTTCCGGCTCAGCGGCAAGGGCGAGGAATCCAATACCCTGGACCTGAAGCTGAACGGGGTGGCGCCCTTCATCGACGCCGCGCGCATCCTCGCGCTGGCGCATCGCGTTCCGGCGACCAACACGGTCGAGCGGCTGACCGGCGCGGCGGGCGCCGGTGCGCTCGATGCCGGCGACGTGGCGGCATGGACCGACGCCTACGACTATATCCGGCTCCTGCGCATGCGCACCAACGACGAGCAGGCCGCGGCGGGCAGCGCGCTGACGAACCGCATCGATCCGGCGAGGCTCAACGACCTGGACCGCCGGATCCTCAAGGAGGCCTTTCGCGAGGCAAAACGCCTCCAGACGAAATTGGCGCTGGACTATCAACTGTAAAACTACTAAAAATTGTGCAGTGCGGCATAGCATTGTGTCCGCACGGGACAGCTATGCGATAAGAGATGAGGCGGCAGACCTCACATAGCGCAAAAATGGGGAGTAATAATGACTGCACCAACGAAGGATAGAAGCGAGTACTGGCGGAAGAATATCGGCATCATCACCGGGTGCCTGGTGGTCTGGGCACTGGTCTCGATCGGCGCAGGGATCCTGTTCGCACCGATGCTGAACGGTTTTAGTATCGGGGGCTACCCGCTCGGCTTCTGGTTCGCCCAGCAGGGTTCCATCTACATATTCATTATCCTGATCTTTTACTATGCCTGGCGCATGAACAGGCTCGATCGGGAATTCGACGTGCACGAAGAGTAGGGGACGCCGCAATGGATCTTCAGACGCTGAGCATTATTGCGGTCGGACTGACCTTCGTGCTCTACATCGCCATCGCGATCTGGGCGCGCGCCGGTTCGACCTCGGAATTCTACGTCGCCGGCAAGGGCATTCACCCGACCCTCAACGGCATGGCCACGGCCGCGGACTGGATGTCGGCGGCATCCTTCATCTCCATGGCCGGCATCATCGCCTTCATCGGCTACGCCGGCGGCGCCTACCTGATGGGCTGGACCGGCGGCTACGTGCTGATGGCGCTGCTGCTCGCGCCCTATCTGCGCAAGTTCGGCAAGTTCACCGTGCCGGAGTTCATCGGCGACCGGTTCTACTCGACCACGGCACGCACCGTGGCGGTGGTCTGCCTGCTGGTGATCTCGCTCACCTATGTGATCGGCCAGATGCGCGGCGTCGGCATCGCCTTCGCCAACATCCTCAACCTCTCGGTGGAGATCGGCCTCTACGTCGGCATGGCGATCGTCTTCGTCTATGCCGTGCTCGGGGGCATGAAGGGCATCACCTATACCCAGATCGCGCAGTACGTGATCATGATCTTCGCCTATACGGTGCCTGCGATCTTCATCTCGCTGCAGCTCACCGGCGATTTCCTGCCCCAGGTCGGGCTGGGCGGCCAGATCGCCGGCACCGACACCCACATGCTCGCGGCGCTCGACAAGACCATGGTCGATCTCGGCTTCGGCGCCTACACCGACCGGGTGGCGATGGGCGGATGGAACATGTTCCTGCTGACGCTGTCGCTGATGATCGGCACCGCGGGCCTGCCGCATGTGATCGTGCGCTTCTTCACGGTGCCGAAGATGTCGGACGCGCGCTCTTCGGCCGGATGGGCGCTGATCTTCATCGCGCTGCTCTACACCGTCGCCCCGGCGGTCGGCGCCATGGCGATCTTCAACCTCGCCAACACCGTGCACCCGGGCGTCGAGCAAGGTCAGCCGGTCGCCGATCCCGAGAGCAATCTCCCGATCGACGAGCAGCCGAGCTGGATGCAGCGGTGGTCGCAGACCGGCCTACTGGTGGTCGACGACCTCAACGGCGACGGCCGGATCCAGTGGTACAACGACAAGAACGCCACCTACGTGGCCGATGTCGCGGAACCCGCCGGATGGAAGGGCAACGAGCTGACCGTGAACAACGACATCATGGTGCTCGCCAACCCCGAGATCGCAGCGCTTCCCAACTGGGTCGCCGCCCTGGTCGCGGCGGGCGGTATCGCCGCGGCGCTCTCCACCGCGGCGGGGCTCCTGCTGGCGATCTCCTCCTCGGTGAGCCACGACCTGCTCAAGGGCATCTTCATGCCCACGATCAGCGAGCGGTCGGAACTGAGGGCCGCGCGCATCTCCATGGGTGTGGCGATCGTCGTGGCCGGCTACCTGGGGCTCAACCCGCCGGGCTTCGCGGCCCAGGTGGTGGCGCTCGCCTTCGGGCTGGCGGCGGCGAGCCTCTTCCCGACCCTGATGATGGGCATCTTCTCCAAGCGCATCAACAAGGAGGGGGCGATCTCGGGGATGCTGGTGGGCCTGATCACGACGATGGTCTACATCTTCCTCTACAAGGGCTGGTTCTTCATTCCTGGCACCAACCCGCTGCCGGACGATGCGTCGGGCTGGATCCTCGGCATCAACCCGCTCGGCTTCGGGGTGATCGGCGCGCTCCTGAACTTCGGGACCGCCTATGTTGTCGCCGGCATGACCAAGCCGACGCCCGCGGCGATCCAGGAGCTGGTCGAGAACGTCCGGGTGCCGCGCCAGGCCTGACCGGCGCAGATCACGCGAAAACGGCAAGGCCCGCTCCGGCGGGCCTTTCCTCGTTCGGCGGGACTTCGCCGGGGCATGGCCCAACTCGGGACTTGCCCCGGCGCAACGATGTGCATATTCAGCGCAACGAGCAGGTGAATCTCATGCATTTTCGCGAGACCCGGACCTTCCACGTCGGGATCATCATGGACGGCAACGGCCGTTGGGCCGAGGCCCGCGGCCTCAACCGCGTGGCGGGCCACGCCCGCGGCGCCCGTCGTGTGACCGAGATCGTCGACGCCTGCCCGGGGCTCGGGGTGACGCATCTCACGGTCTTCGCCTTCTCGACCGAGAACTGGCGCCGGCCGCTGCTCGAGGTCGAGGCGCTGATGCGCATCTTCCGGCAGTACATTCGCATGAAGATCGAGGATCTCGCGGCCCATGACGTGCGGGTCCGCTTCATCGGCATCCGCGACCGCGTGCCGGCGCGGCTGCGCCAGCTGATGCAGGATCTCGAGGATCGCACGGCCCATTGCGAGGGCCTGAACCTGACCATCGCCATCGACTACGGCGGCCGCGACGAGATCACCCGTGCGGTGCAGTCGCTGGCCCGGGACGTCGCCTCCGGCGCGCTCCAGCCCGGGGCGATCTCGGAGCGCGGGATCGCCGCCGCGCTCGACACGCGGGAGCTGCCGGATCCGGATCTGATCATCCGCACTTCGGGGGAGTTCCGGGTCTCGAATTTCCTGCTCTGGCAGTCCACCTACGCCGAATACGACTTCCCCACGGTCGCCTGGCCGGATTTCACGGCCGAGCATTTCGCCGAGTCCGTTTCCGGCTACACCCGGCGCCTGCGCAGGTTCGGGCAGGTCCTGCCCTCGGCCGGAATGGCGCGCGCCAGCCGCTGAGGCGCGGCCGGGAAGGGAGCGGCGAGCCGCGCCGCCCGAACCGGAAGCGTTTGCCGGAGGTCCCACCACCCTTCTCGGCCCGGCGGGCGCTGCCTCGTCTTTTGCCGGGACGGTCGAAGTAGAAAGAATTGGGGTCAAATCCCATCGGCCTCCGTAGGTCCCCGCGCCCCGCGTTGACAGGGTGCCGGGCCCGCCCCAGACTCCGCCGCCGGAAACCGCGCCTTCGCGCGCCCGTCGCGGCATCGGGCCCATAACCATGTTCAGCCATTCCCCCGCCGCCCCGGAGCGGGCGCCGCCCCGCGGATTCGCGGTCCTCGCCGCCTGCCTGGCGCTGCTCCGCCCGGCCGCCGCCTCGGCCCATGCCGGCGAGCGCATGGTGATCCTGACGCTGCCGACGGGCTATTATTCCCTTGGCGCGGCGCTGGTCGTGGCGCTGACGGCGCTGATCGGCGCGCCCCTGCCCCGCCGGCCGCCCCGGCCGGCGCCGCGCCCGCTGCTCGGCTGGAGGCGCCGCCTGCCGTCGGGGCTGACGAGCTGGCTCGCCGCGCTCCTGCTCTGGGCGCTGATCCTGAATGGTTTCTTCGGCACCCGCGACCCCCTGGGCAATCTGCTGGTGCTGACGATCTGGACGCTGCTCTGGGTCGGTCTGCCGCTGCTCGCGCTCGCCTTCGGCGACGTCTGGCGGCCCCTGAACCCCTGGCGAGGCCCGGTCCGGAGCCTGCGCCGGCTGATCGGCCGCGACGGGTCGGACGGGCTGGCCCGGCTCGGGCACTGGCCGGCGGTGGCGGGGCTCTTCGGCTTCGCCTGGTTCGAGATCGTCTCGCTCGCCCCGGCCGATCCCGCGGTGCTCGCCCGCGTCGTCGCCACCTACTGGCTGCTGATGCTGGGGCTCGCGGTGATCGAGGGCGAGGCGTGGCTCGAGCGCGGCGAGTTCCTCACCGTCTATTTCGGCTTCATCGCCCGGATCGCCCCGCTCTGGGTCGAGCAGGGTGGGGAGCGGTCCCGGCTGATGGCGGCGCTCCCCGGCGCGCGCATCCTCGCCATGCCGCCGCTCGACCGGGGCCAGACTGCCTTCGTCGCGCTGATGCTGGCCTCGGTGACCTTCGACGGGCTCTCGGAGAGCTTCTGGTGGCTCGCCCGCCTCGGCCTCAACCCGCTCGACTTCCCCGGCCGCTCGGCGGTGATCGGCGCCAATACCGCGGGGCTCGTCGCGAGCTGGGTTCTGACCGGGGCCACGATCCTCGGCGCCGTCGCGCTCGGCCGGCACATTGCGGGAGCCGCCGGGCCGTTCTGGCGCGACGCCGGGCCGGCGATGCTGGCCTTCCTGCCCATCGCCGCGGGCTATCACGCCGCGCATTACCTCGTGGCGCTGCTGACGAACGGCCAATACGCGGTGTTGGCGGCGAGCGATCCCTTCGGGCGGGGCTGGAACCCGTTGGGGCTGCCCGAGCACTGGGTCTCCTTCGGCTTCCTTGGCGATGCGGGCGCGGTCCAGGTGATCTGGAACCTCCAGTTCGGGCTGATCCTTTGCGCGCATCTGCTGGCGGTGCTGCTGGGGCTCTCGATCGCCGGGCGCTCCGACCCGCCGCCGACCCGGGCCGCGCATCTGCCCATGACCGCGCTGATGGTCGCCTATACCGTGCTCGGCCTCTGGCTCCTCTCGACGCCCGTCGCCGCCTGACCGAAGGCGATCAGCGCGGCGAATGCGTGGTGATCAGGTCGAGCGCGGTCTTGACCATCACCGAGAAGCCGCTGGTGCTGAACTGGTTGATCGCCACGAAGACGCCCATGTCCCGGCTCGGCGCCAGCGCGACATAGGCGAACATGCCCTGCAGCCCGCCGGTCTTCTGCAGGATCAGCGGCCGGTTCCCCTCGGGCATCATCACCACCCAGCCGAGCCCGAGGGCATCCATCTCGCCGCCGCCCTCGTCGAAGCCGGCGGCCGGGACGAGGCCGTCGCGATAGAGCCAGGCCGCATGATCGATCAGGCGCATCTCCTCCTCCGCCGCGGCGGGGCGGTCGAGATGCCATTGCATCCAGCGCATCATGTCCGCAGCCGTGGTATAGAGCCCTCCGGCGCATTCGATGGAGACCGGCGTCGGGGCGAAGGGCATCGGCGCACCGTCGAAATTGTGCCCCTGCATCAGCCGGTCCCGATCCTCCGGGCGCGGATTGAAGAGCGTGTCGTTCATGCCGAGCGGCGCCAGCACGCGCTCGGCCAGCAGATCGGCATAGGGCTTGCCCGCGGTGCTGGCGAGCGCCGCGCCGAGCAGGTCGAACCCCCAGTTCGAATAGCTCGCCCCGGTGCCCGGCACGAAGAGCAGCGGATCGGCGGCGAGCCCGGCGATCTGCGCCTCGGGGGTATTGGTCGCGAAGGGGTCGTCCTCGGGGGCCTCGGGGCGCGGGACCTCGCGGGGCAGGCCCGCGGCATGGGTGACGAGATCGATCAGCCGGATCGGCCGTCCGTCCATCTCCGGGACCGTCACGTCCCAGTCCAGCCGGTCCTGCAGCCGGTCGGTCAGCGCGACCTCGCCGCCCGCGGCCATGCTCGCCAGCGTCTCGCCGCAGAAGGCCTTGCTGATCGATCCGATGCGCATGATCGTGTCGGCCTCCGGCGCCTGCCCGGTGCCCTCCGCCCGCTCGCCGAAGCCGGCGAAGGCGGTTTCTCCATTCCGCACCGCCGCGATGACGAAGGCCGGCGCACCGGTGCTGAGCCAGGCGATGGTGCCGGAGAACTCGACATTCGTCTGGAGCAGGCTCTCCTCGGCCCGGAGCGGCGCGGCGAGGGCCAGGGCCGAGCCCAGGGCGATCGCGGCGACCGCGCCGCGCCGGACCGGAAGGGTTCTGATCATGCTGCTCTCCCTCGTTTGTCGGATTGATCGGGAAACGATAGCACGGGCTTTCCAGCCCGATAGGGGTGATTTCCGCGGGGCCGAACATCGCCCGTGGACATTTGGCCTGCCGGCCCACATTCTCGCCCCCGAAGCGCGGGCGGGCGGCGTCCCGGCCGGGCGAGAGCAACAGCGGAGGGGAACCCGTTGAAGGACATCCCGATCACCCGGACACCCACCCGGCGCGGCCTGCTCAAGGGCATCGCGGCCGGCACCGGCACGCTCGCGGCCGCAGGCGCCTTTCCGGGCTTCATCCAGGCCCAGAGCTCCGAGCCGATCCGGCTCGGCTTCCAGCTGCACCGCACCGGCATCGGCGCCGCTTATGGCCGCTGGTACGAGCGCACGGCGCAGGCGGCGCTGCAGGTTCTCAACGATGCGGGCGGCATCAACGGCCGCCCGGTGGAGATCCTCTTCGAGGACGACGGCACCGATCCCAAGCGCGGCGCCGAAGTTGTCGAGAAGCTCGCCACGCAAGGGAAATGCGACGCGGTCTTCGGCGCGCTCTTCTCCAACGTGGTGGTCGGCAGCGCGCCGCGTGCGGGCGAGCTGCGCATCCCCTATCTCGTCTGCTCCGAGGGCCATCACGTCGCCTCGGGCATCACCAACCGCTGGACCCTCCAGCCCGGCATCACCGACGTGAAGAGCCAGGTCCAGGCCATGGCACCCTGGGTGGCGGCGAACCTCGGCAAGAAGGTCACCATGGTCTTCCCCGACTACGCCTTCGGCTACGACCACCGGGATTTCTTCACGGCGGCCATGGAAGCCCAGGGCGGCGAGGTCGTCGAGCTCATCGCCATCCCGCCCACCGAGACTTCCTTCACCCGCCACCTGCCGCGCATCCCCTCCGAGACGGAAGTGCTCTATCACGTCATGGTCGGCCCGGCGGTGCTGACCTTCGTCAAGGAACTCGGCGAGTTCTACGGCACCGGCGACCACCCCGAGATCTTCGGCTTCATCGATTCGCTCGAGGCGGTGGACATCGCCAGCCCCGGGCTCGAGTTCCTCGAAGGCACGCATTTCTGGGAGGGCCACCCGCGCTGCCTGCAGCCCGGTGCCTCCGAGCACGAGACCTTCTACCGTTCGGCCGTCGGGGTCGACGACAACGGCGCCTCGGTCAGCGACGCCCGCGAGGTCTCGACCTACGCGCATATGTTCAGCGCCTGGGAGACGCTCTTCGTCATCAAGGCCGGGATGGAGGCCGCCGGCTACCAGGGCCCCGACGACCGCCAGGCCTTCGTCGAGGCGGTGGAGGCGATGACCGAGATGCCGCTCTCGCGCGAGCATCCCCAGGGCGACAAGGTCTTCAACGGCCGGACGCACCAGGTCTTCGGCCACCAGCATATCTCCAAGGTCGCGGAGGGCCGGCTCGAGGTGGTGCATACCACCTCGATCGAGGACGGCCTCTATCCGGACGAGGTGGACTACACCACGCAACCCTTCTGACCGGCACGGGGCTTCGCGGCATTGGATTTCGGACCCTTCCTGCTGCTCGCCACCATGGAGGGCCTCGTGATGGCGGCGGTGCTGGCGCTGACCGCCGTCGGCCTGAGCCTCGTCTTCGGGGTGATGCGGGTGGTCAACGTCGCGCATGGCGAGTTCTTCATGCTCGGCGCGGTGCTGGCCTGGTTCGTCACCACTTCTGTGCCCGGTCCGCCGGCGCTGGGCTTCGCCGCGGCGCTGGTGGTCTGCCCGCTGATCGTGGGCGGCATCGCGGCGCTGGCCGAACGGGCGATCCTCAAGCGCCTCGACTACGATCCCGAGGCAACGATCGTGGCCACCATCGGGCTGCTCTACATCTTCCAGCAGGCGGCGCTGAGCCTCTACGGCCCCGATGCCCGCCCGGTGCAGGCGCCCTTCGACTGGCGCCTGCAGCTGCCGTGGTTCGGCTATTCCGGCTACAAGCTCGCGGTGGTGGCGGCGGCGATCCTGCTCCTGCTCGGCGTCCGGCTCCTGCTCGTGCGCAGCCGGATCGGGCTCGTCATGCGCGCCACCCAATACGACCGCGAGACCGCCACCGCCTTCGGCATCGACGTCGACCGGGTCTATGCCGGGGTCTTCGCGCTCGGCGCGGCGCTCGCCGCGGTCGCGGCGGTGCTGATCGTGCCGATCCAGCAGGCGCATTACCTGATGGGCGGCGACCCGCTGCTCCTCTCCTTCATCGTGGTGATCATCGGCGGCCTGGGGAGCTTGCGCGGCACGGTGCTGGCGGCGGTGCTGATCGGGCTCTCCGACGGCATCGTCTCGGTGTTCTTCTCGCCCACGCTCGCCAAGATCCTCGCGACCCTGCTGGTGGCGCTGGTGCTGGTCTTCCGCCCGCAGGGGCTCTTCGGGCAGCGCGCGGCGTGACCGGGCATCGCGGCGCGATCCTCGGCCTGCACCTGGGCGTGATCGGCGCGCTCGCCGCCCTCTATTTCGTGCTGCCCGCCTATCACGTGAGCAATCTCGCGCGGGTCATGGTGCTCTCGGTCTTCGCCATGGGCTACAACATCGCCTTCGGCTACACCGGGCTCCTGAGCCTCGGCCATGCGCTCTTCTTCGCCTCCGGCCTCTATGCCACCGGATCGCTGGTGCAGCTCGCGGGCTGGCCCGCCGGCCCCGGCCTCTTGGCGGGCATCGCCGGGGGCGCGCTCGTCGCCCTCGCCGTGGGGCTCCTGGCGCTGCGCACCACCGGCGTCGCCTTCATGATCGTCACGCTGATGTTCGCCCAGGCGGGCTATCTGCTCATCCTCTATTTCGGCCCCCTGACCCGCGGCGACGAGGGATACGTGATCGACCGCGCCGCCCGGGCGGTCGCGGGGCTCGACCTCTCCGACGACAGGACGCGCTATTTCGCCGCGCTCGTCCTCTTCGCGCTGGCGCTCGCCGCCTGCCTAGCGCTGGTGCGCAGCCCCACCGGCCGGGTACTGGTGGCGATGCGCGAGAACGCCGAGCGCAGCCGGATGCTCGGCTATGACCCCTTCCGCTACCGGCTGATCGGGCTGGTGGCCTCGGGCCTGTTCGCGGGCGCCTCGGGGGCGGCCTACGGGCTGATGTTCGGCTATGTCGGCGCGACCTTCGCCTCGATCCAGTATTCGATCCTGCCGCTGCTCTGGGTCCTGCTCGGCGGCGCAGGCACGGTGCTCGGCCCGTTTCTCGGCACGCTGGTGATGTTCTACCTCGTCGATCTCTCGTCGAGCGTGACCACGGCCTATCTCATGGTCGTCGGCCTCGCGCTGCTCGCGCTCGTGCTCTTCGCGCGCAAGGGCCTGCTCGGGAGCCTGCGGGAACGGGCGCTGCCATGGCTGCCGTGAGCCTGCTCTCGACCCGGGGGCTCACCCGCCGCTTCGGCGGGCTGACCGCGGTCGACGGGGTCGATCTCGATCTCGGCACCGGCGAGATCCGCGCGCTCATCGGCCCGAACGGCGCGGGAAAGACCACGCTCGTCGGGCTGATCTGCGGCCGGATCGCCCCGAGCGCCGGCACGATCCGCTTCGAGGGACGCGACATCACTGCGCTGCCCGCCCATGCCCGCGTGGCCCTGGGCATCGCCTATACCTTCCAGATCACCGCGATCTACGCCCGCCTGCCGGTCTTCGACAACGTCGCCCTCGCGGTGCAGCGCCGCGGCGCTCCCGATCTCGCCGCCGAGACGCTGGCGGCCCTCGACCGCGTCGGCCTCGCCGACCGCGCCGGCCAGGTTGCCGGCACGCTCGCCTACGGCCACCAGCGGCTGCTCGAGGTCGCCATGGGCCTCGCGCTCGCGCCGAAGCTCCTCATCCTCGACGAGCCGACGCAAGGCCTCGCCGATGCCGAGATCGAGACCTTCAAGCGCCTCGTGCGCGAGGTCGCCCGGAGCGCCACCGTGCTCCTGATCGAGCACAACATGGAACTGGTGATGGATCTCGCCGACCGCATCACCGTGCTGAACTTCGGCGAGGTGCTCGCCGAGGGCACGCCGGCCGAGATCCGCGCCGACCGGGCCGTGCAGGCGGCCTATCTGGGGGCGTGATGCTGGAGGTGGCGGGACTCGATGCCGGCTATGGCAACGTGCAGGTGCTGCACGGGCTCGACCTCGCGGTGGCCGGCGGCGAGGTGCTCTGCCTGATGGGCCGCAACGGCGCGGGAAAATCCACCGCCCTGAAGGCGATCATGGGCCTCGTGCGGCTCGCGGGCGGCACGGTGCGCCTCGACGGGGTGCGCCTCGACGGCCTGCCCGCCCATGAGGTCCCGCGCCACGGGCTCGGCTACGTGCCCCAGGGCCGCCGGCTCTTCGCCGAGCTGACCGTGGCCGAGAACCTCGAGATCGGGCTGATGACCCGCGGCCACGGCGCGTCGACCCGCGAGCGGGTGCTCGGACTCTTCCCCCGCCTGCGCGAGCGCCTCGGCCAGGTTTCCGGCACGCTCTCGGGCGGCGAGCAGCAGATGCTCGCCATCGCCCGTGCGCTCTGCCTGGAGCCGCGCGTGCTCCTGCTCGACGAGCCGACCGAGGGGCTGCAGCCCTCGATGATCGCGCTGATCCGCGACACCGTGCTCGCGCTGAAGGCCACCGGCGTTGCCACGATCCTCGTCGAGCAGCGCGTGGACGCCGCCCTCTCGCTCGCCGACCGCATCGCCTTCGTCGTCACCGGCCGCATCGCCGAGACCCTGCCCGCCGCCGGCCTCGCCCCCGACGCGCCGGCCTTCCGCGCCCATGTGGGGGTCTGAAACGACCTCCGGTCAGATGGATCTGACTATGGCCAACCTGAACCTATGGCCTGAGGCGGGCCGGCATTCTAGGCACGTTAGGGAATACCGTTGGCTCTTGTCCGTGACCCGGTGCTCTTGGGCGATGGCGCGAAAATCGACTGGTCCGGTGATCTCAGCGCAAGTGGACACTTCTATTTTCCATTGATCGATGTTCGTTGCCTGGCTCATCGGCGGCCTGCGACTGGGCCGTGTCTCACGCGAGTACGCTTGGCGTTCCGAGATCCTCCG
>Ga0209607_1000447_pt1 | contig 36798 bp, 36 predicted proteins | sample AD_UKC117_MetaG_FD_184413 | JGI IMG/M metagenome (GOLD analysis project Ga0209607, IMG submission 184413) | Active sludge microbial communities of municipal wastewater-treating anaerobic digesters from Hong Kong - AD_UKC117_MetaG (SPAdes)... | ecosystem: Engineered > Bioreactor > Anaerobic >... | reverse complement strand
CATGCGCCGCGAAGCCGGCGTCATCGGCCATGACGAAGATCGCGGTGGCGTATTGCGTGCCATCGAATTCCCGCGCATCAAGGGCGGCAAGCCCTTCGATATCGATACCCCCTGGTTCACCGACATGTTGGCGGCCATCGGGCAACCGAAAGGCAAGAAGCTCACGGTCAGTCACTAGAAACAAAGCCGGAATACACCGGAATGAAACCGTGCAAGCCCACGGTCGATTCTGGTTTTCCGGCTCGCATCGTCCGTCCCCACCCTCTCAAGGCGGTGGGGGCGCGATGACCTCGCGACTACCGTTCGACTGCAACGGCCCTACCACACCGGCGCTTTCCATTTCCTCGACCAGCCGTGCCGCCCGGTTATAACCGATGCGCAAGCGGCGCTGCACACCCGACACCGAGGCACGGCGCGATTCGGTCACGATGCGCACCGCTTCATCGTAGAGTGGATCGCTCTCGCCGCCACGACCCTCGCCATCGCCATTGCCGTTGTCGCTCTCCTCGCGCGGTTCGGCCAACACATCGTCGATATAATCCGGCGCCCCGGTCTGGCGCAAAAAGTCGACCACCCGAGTAACCTCGTGATCGTCCACGAACGCGCCATGCACCCGCTGCGGCAAACCGGTGCCGGGCGGCAAGTACAGCATGTCGCCGTGCCCGAGTAACTGCTCCGCCCCCATCTGATCGAGGATGGTGCGCGAATCCACCCGCGACGACACCTGAAAGGCCACGCGAGTCGGGATGTTGGCTTTGATCAGACCGGTGATCACGTCGACCGACGGCCGCTGGGTCGCCAGAATCAGGTGTATGCCGGCGGCGCGCGCCTTCTGCGCCAGGCGGGCGATCAACTCCTCGACCTTCTTGCCGACGATCATCATCATGTCGGCCAATTCGTCGATCACCACCACGATGAACGGCAACGGCTGCAACACCGCGATTTCGCCCGGCACCTCCGCGCGCTCCGGCGTCCAGAACGGATCGGCCAATCCCTCCCCCGTCGCCAGTGCGTCGAGCACCTTACGGTTGAAACCGGCGATGTTGCGCACCTTCAAGGCCGCCATCAAGCGATAGCGGCGCTCCATTTCCGCCACGCACCAGCGCAGGGCATTGGCCGCTTCCTTCATGTCGGTCACCACCGGGGTCAACAGATGCGGGATGTCCTCGTAAATCGACAGCTCCAGCATCTTCGGATCGACCAGGATCAGCCGCACCTCGCTGGGTGGCGCCTTGTACAGCAGGCTGAGCAGCATGGCGTTGATCGCCACCGACTTACCGGAACCGGTGGTGCCGGCCACCAGCAGGTGCGGCATCTTGTTCAGATTCGCCACCACCGGGTTGCCGCCGATATCCTTGCCCAAGGTTAGGGTCAGCGTCGCGCTCGACTGGGTGTAGACCGGCGCCTCCAGCACCTCGCGCAGGTAGACGATCTCGCGATGCCGGTTGGGAATCTCCAGTCCGATCACCGACTTGCCGGGGATGATCTCCACCACCCGCACCCCGATCACCGACAGACCACGCGCCAGATCCTTGGCTAGATTGCTGATCTGACTGACCTTGACGCCCGGCGCCGGCTCGACCTCGAAGCGGGTGATCACCGGACCCGGTTCCACCGCCACCACCTGGGCCTCAATGCCAAAACTTTTGAGCAGGACTTCCACCCGTCGGGACATCTCGACCAGCGTCTCGCTGGAATAACCGGCGGTGCGAGCCGGCGGCCGATCCAGCAGATCCAACGAAGGGAGCAGACAGGGCGCGGCCGGAGCCGGAGTGACGACCCGCCGCGCCAGGGTCGCCACCGGCGCGGGAGATACCGGCGCGCGCGGCGCCGGATGCGGAACCACGACCGGCGGCGGCGAATGCGCCGGCTCCCCCAGAACCTCTTGCTCTTCCGGCGTAAAATCGGTTTGCGCGTCAGCCACCGGATAAGGGATCGAGACCACGCGGGCGAGTCGATCGCCACCGGCCGGAACCGCCCGCGCGTTGGCAACGCCGCCGGCGAAACCCGCGCCCGTGGGCCGGTCCGTCCGCGCTGGCGGGACCGGCGTCACCGGTTGGGCCGTTGCCGGAGGGGGCTGGTTAACGGTGGGGTTACGGCCAATGCCAGCGGTGGGCACCAGCGTCAACATATCCAGCATCGGCCTGGCTGGAGTCCCGCCGACGGGTTCGGGAGCGGCCGTAACCGCATGCGGCCGACGGTCCTGTGTCGGTAAATTCAGCACCGGTTCGATGCGCGCCGACGGCCGCGAGCCTGCCACCGCCTCGGTTTTGCCAGGCGGCGGAGTGGCGTCGGGTGGCGGAATGGAGTCGGCCGAGGTGGGATTTTCGCCGGCGGCTTTCGTCGTGGACATCCGATCGACGGCCGGTTCCTTGCTCTCGCTGGTCCGTCGGTCGCGCCACCAGGCCAACAAGCGGCTGGCGGCGCCGCGCAACCGCGCCCCTGGAGCCGATCGCTCCGTCGCCACTGGCGCCGCCTCGGCATCGGCGATCGGCTCCACCACCGGGGGATCGGGCGGTGGCGCGGCGTTGCCGTTCGCCGGACGACTCCGAGACAGCGGCGCCAGGATCAAACCGCCAACCCAGTCCGTTGCCTTCAACACCGCGCCGCCCAAACCTTCCACCAACACCAGCCACGACAAACCGGTACCCAGGGTAAACCCGGCCAGCAACAAGGCCGCCATGAACAGATTGCCGCCCGTAAACCCGAAGGCCTGAATCAGAAACCGGCCGACATGCATGCCCACCAGCCCACCCGCCGGCCCATCGCCGGGCACCGTACCGGGAGCCGCTTGCAGATGCACCGCCGCCAAGCCGCAGGCGGTGGCCAGCGCCACCGCGAAGCCCAGCACCCGGAACAGCACCACCTCCGCGTCCAGATCCAGCAGCATGCCGCACTTGAACAGCCGCCAACCGCCGAACATCACACCCAGCGGCAGCAGATAAGCGGAATAGCCGAAAAAATACAGGGTAATGTCGGCAAACCATGCGCCGGTCACGCCACCGAGATTATGTGGCTGAACTACGGGTCCGGTATGAGTCCAGGCCGGGTCCGCCGGATTGTAGGTCACCAACGCACCGATCATTCCCAACGCGACCGCAACCAACAGCCAGAAACCGATTTCCCTCAAAATACGCTTCAAGAAACGAAGAACGCCGAACCGAATCTCATGCCGTTCGGTCTTGACTCGATGTGCCTGCGCCAAAATGGAATCCTATGGTGGTATGGTGATATGAAGGATGTGCCCGAAATTCAAGGGCCAGCCGCCCGCGTTGGGCGCGATCGCCATCGATCGGCGATCGGCGATCGGAAAATCGAATATGGGTTATTGTCCCATCCCCAGACGATCAGGTGAAGGGCACCGGCACGCCGGGCACGAACCACCACGCCGTTTCGGGTTCAAAACCGCATGGCGCGCTTGCGATCCGATTCTCCCATCACTCCAACCCATGACTCATGCGCATCCAATTCCTCGATAGCCTGAGCGAGCTTTCCGCATCCGAGTGGAACGCGCTCGTACCCGACCACAACCCTTTTCTCAGCCACGAGTTTCTCAGTGCCCTGGAGCGGCATCGATGCGTCGGCGAACGCAGCGGCTGGCTACCCCGGCACCTCGCCTGTCGGGACGAACATGGACGACTGCTGGGCGCGGCGCCGCTGTACCTGAAATACAACTCCTACGGTGAATTCGTCTTCGACTGGGGCTGGGCCGAAGCCTATCGGCGACAGGGACTGTCCTACTACCCCAAGCTGGTCGGCGCCATTCCCTACACGCCGGTCACCAGCCCCCGGCTGTTGCTGGCGCCCGATCAGCCCGACCCTCAGGCGACGGCACGGGCCATGATCGACCAGGTCTTGGAGGAGAGCCGCCACCGCCAGTTCTCCTCGATCCATTGGCTGTTCCCCACCACCGCCGATCTGGACCCGCTGCTGGCCCAGGGCTTTCTCCACCGCCTGGGCTGCCAATTCCACTGGCGCAACCGCGGCTACCGGGACTTTCAGGATTTTCTCGACGCCTTCACCGCCAAGCGCCGCAAGAACATCAACCGGGAACGCCGGCTGGTCCGCGACGCCGGTTTGGAATTACGATTGCTCTCTGGCCACGAGGCAACCGAGGCCGAATGGCGGGTTCTGCACGATTTTTACCGCTCCACCTTCGACCGGCTGGGTGGCACACCGACCCTGACCCTGCCCTTTTTTCAGGAAATCGCCACCACGCTGGGTGACCAGATCGTGCTGGTACTGGCCCGTTCCCAAGGCCGCGAAGTCGCTGGCGCCATCAGCTTTCGCGGCGACACCACGCTCTACGGCCGCCATTGGGGCTGCCGGGCCGATTATGACAGCCTGCACTTTGAAGCCTGCTATTATCAGGGTTTGGAGTACTGTATTCGCACCGGTCTACAGCGCTTCGAGCCGGGCGCGCAGGGCGAGCACAAGATTTACCGAGGCTTTCTGCCGACGCTTACACACTCGACACACTGGATTGCTCATCCGGGTTTCCGAAGCGCCGTGGCCGATTTTCTCGCTCGGGAGACGCCTGCTCTACAACGGTATGCCGGGGAACTGTTACGACATTCGCCCTATCGGGATGAGGTGACGCCGGATGCACCTGACGTGGCTGGACCCACATAACGACAATCAACCTTTTCCTCATCCAGACCGTGCCCTGACCGAACCGGACGGCCTGCTGGCCGCCGGCGGCAATCTGACGCCGCGCCGTCTGCTGCGCGCCTATCGGATGGGTATCTTTCCGTGGTACTCGGCCGATCAGCCGATTCTGTGGTGGTCACCGGACCCACGTTTGGTTTTACTGCCAGAATGCCTCAAGGTTTCGCGCAGCTTGCGAAAAACCCTCCGTAAGAGGGTGTTCACCATCACTGCGGACACCGCCTTCGAGCAGGTCGTCGCGGCCTGCGCCGGACCGCGTCAGGGGGAACCGGGCACCTGGATCACCTCGGAAATGTACCGCGCCTACTGCCGACTGCACCGGCTCGGCCACGCTCACTCCATCGAAACCTGGCAACAGGGCGAGCTGGTGGGCGGGCTGTACGGCGTAGCACTGGGGCAGGTGTTTTACGGTGAATCCATGTTCAGTTGGATCAGCGACGCCTCCAAGATCGCGCTGGTCGCGCTGACCGCCCAGCTCCAGCGTTGGGAGTTCGCCGTCATCGATTGTCAGGTCACCACCACCCATCTGCTGAGCATGGGCGCGGTCGACATTCCTCGCTCCTCTTTCCTGCAATTGTTGGAACGCTATTGCCCCAAGCCAGGCCAGCCCGGCCCCTGGCGGTTGGAAGCCGATCTGCTCGACTCCCTGTTTGCCGGCGCGCCCCCATGAGCAACCCCCGCGATTCGCTGTACGACCTGCGCATGTTTCTGACCACCGACTATGCATGCAGCTATTTGCCGGACCGGCGGGCGCGCAACCTGGTCGCCGATCCGGCGGTGACCGACAACCCGCTGTACACCCAACTGGCGGAACTCGGTTTCCGCCGCAGCGGCGAACATGTCTACCGGCCGCATTGCCGAGGTTGCACGGCCTGCCGGTCGCTGCGCGTTCCGGTGGAGCGCTTCCAACCGAACCGCTCGCAGCAGCGGCTGTGGAAACGCAATCAGGATCTGCAAGTGCGGGTGCTGCCAGCCGAATTCGATAGCGAACACTTCGAGCTGTTCGCCCGCTACATCGGGACCCGTCATGCCGGTGGCGGCATGGACCCCGCCAGCCCGGAGAACTACTGGTCGTTCGTGGCCTCACGCTGGTGCTCGACCTGGCTGTACGAATTCCGCCTCGACCGGGAACTGCTGGCGGTGGCGGTGGTGGACCGGATGGACGAGGGCTTGTCGGCGGTCTACACCTTTTTCGACCCGCTTCACAAGGCGCGCGGCCTCGGAACCTACGCAATTCTGTGGCAAATCGCCGAGGCGCGGCGACTGGGTTTACCGTGGGTTTATTTGGGCTACTGGATCGAGCAGTGCGGCAAGATGGCCTACAAGGCCCGCTTCAATCCGCACGAGATTTTTGTCCCGGAACGCTGGGGGTGGATGACGGTCGAGCGATAGCATCGCCCGGGCGGCATTCAGATCTCCCCCATCACTTCAACCAAGCGACTGACGCCGCGCACCTCCAATCCTTCCACTCGCCCGCCGCGCCGGGGTAGATTGGCGCGTGGCACGATAGCTTGCTTGAAACCGTGCTTGGCCGCCTCCCGCAACCGCTCCTCGCCATTGGGCACCGGGCGGATTTCCCCGGCCAGCCCGACTTCGCCGAACACCACCAGATCGATCGGCAGCGGCCGATCGCGAAAACTCGACAGCGCCGCCAGCAACACCGCCAGATCGGCCGCCGTCTCGTTGATCCGCACCCCGCCGACCGCGTTGACGTAGACATCCTGATCGTACATCGCCACTCCACCGTGCCGGTGCAACACCGCCAGCAACATCGCCAAGCGGTTCTGTTCCAGACCCAGCGTCACCCGGCGCGGATGGCCGCCGTGGCATTCGTCCACCAGCGCCTGGATTTCCACCAACAGCGGCCGAGTGCCTTCGCGGGTCACCATGATCACACTGCCGGCCACCGGCGTGTCGTGGCGCGACAGAAAGATCGCCGACGGATTGCTGACCTCCTTCAAGCCGCGTTCGGTCATGGCGAACACGCCCAGCTCGTTGACCGGCCCGTAGCGGTTCTTCACCGCCCGCAGCACCCGCAGGCGACCGCTGGGATCGCCCTCGAAATACAGCACGGTGTCCACCATGTGCTCCAGCACCCGCGGCCCGGCGATGGCGCCTTCCTTGGTAACGTGACCGACCAGGAACAAGGCCGCGCCACCGGCCTTTGCGTAGCGCACCAGTTGCGCCGCGCTTTCCCGCACCTGCGCCACCGAGCCCGGCGCCGATTGCAGCCGTTCAGTGAACACGGTCTGGATCGAGTCGATCACCATCGCCTGCGGGCGTTCGATCTCGGCGGTGGCCAGAATGCGCTCGACGTTAACCTCCGGCAGCAGCCGCAGCCGGTCGCGCGCCAGCCCCAGCCGCTGCGCGCGCAGGCCGATCTGCCGGGGTGATTCCTCACCGCTGACGTACAGCGTCCGGTTGTGCGTCGCCAGCTCGGCCAGCACCTGCAACAACAGGGTAGACTTACCAATGCCCGGATCGCCACCGATCAGCGTCACCGAACCCTCCACCAAGCCACCACCCAGCACCCGGTCCAGCTCACCGTTGCCGCAGGACTGGCGGATTTCCGCCACCGCGTCCACTTCAGCGAGGGTGCGCACCTCCGCCGTCGGACCAGCATAACCAGCGAATGATGGGTTCTTCCCTCCCACCGGAGCCGCCACAGCCTCCTGCAGGGTGTTCCAGGCCCCGCAGTCGCCACACTGACCCGCCCATTTACTGGCCTGCGCCCCGCACTCGGCGCAAACGTAGATTGTGCGGGCCTTGCTAACCATCGGTCGACGCTGCGGGAATCACCTCGCACCGCACCCGTGCCGTGACACCACATAGCAGGGTGTAGGAAATCGTGCCGGCGGCCTGGGCGATCCGCTCCACCGGCAAACCCTCGCCCCACAGCAGCACCGGATCGCCGATCCGTGCCTCGGGATGCCGGCGCAGATCCAGCGTGATCATGTCCATCGACACCCGGCCGACCAGCGCCGCCGCGCGACCGTCGACCAGCACCGGCGTTCCCGATGGCGCGTGACGCGGATAACCGTCGCCGTAGCCAACCGCCGCCACGCCCACGTCCATGTCCTCGGGGCAAATCCAGGTTCCGCCGTAGCCGACCGGTTCACCCCGGCGCAACCGCTTAATGGCAATCAGTCGTGTATGAAAGCTCATCACCGGACGCAAATCCTCATCGGGCGCCAAGCTATCCACGAACGGAGAAGCGCCATACAGCATGATGCCCGGTCGCACCCAGTCGAAATGCGTGTCCGGCCAACCCAGAATACCGGCGGAATTGGCTAGCGAGCGCTCGCCCGGCAGGCCGGCGGTGGCAGCCTCGAAGGTGTGGAGTTGCTGGCGGGTGTAGTCGCAATCCCGCTCGTCGGCCCGCGCCAGATGGCTCATCAGGCCGATTTCCGCTTGCACCACCGAGCAATCGCGCAAGCGCCGGAACGCCGCCGCCGATGTTTCCGGCGCCAGACCCAGACGGTGCATCCCGCTGTCGATCTTCAGCCAGACCCGCAGCGGCCGTTCCAATCGGGCGAGTTCCAGCATCCGCAACTGTTCGGGCTGGTGGACGGCGATATCCAGGTCATGCCGGGCGCACCATGGCAGTTCGTCCGCCTCGAACACCCCTTCCAGCAACACAATCCGCCGGTCGATACCGGCTTCACGCAAGGCCAGCGCCTCCTCGACACAAGCCACCGCGAAGGCATCGGCATCCAGCGCGCGGGCGGTTCGGACCAGGCCATGGCCGTAGCCTTCGGCTTTAACGGCGGCCGCCACCCGCCGGCCCGGCGCCGCCGCCCTGACTCGCCGCAGATTGTGAACCAGCGCCCCCAGATCGAGGCGCACCGTGGTTGCTCGACTCATAAGCGGAACCTGTCGAATAGAATTCGGGGGCGTAACTCTCGAAACGGGTGTATTGCCCCAGGAAGGTCAAGCGCGTGGTCCCGATGGGGCCGTTGCGCTGTTTGCCGATGATGATTTCGGCGATGCCCTTGTCGGGACTGTCGGCATTGTAGACTTCGTCGCGGTAGATGAAGCAGATCAGGTCCGCGTCCTGCTCGATCGCCCCCGATTCGCGCAGATCCGACATGATCGGCCGCTTGTCGCCGCGCTGCTCCAGCGTGCGGTTGAGCTGCGACAGTGCCAGCACCGGCACCGACAACTCCTTGGCCAGACCCTTGAGCGCCCTGGAAATTTCCGAAACCTCGGTGGCACGATTCTCGTTGGTGCCCGGCACCTGCATCAGTTGCAGGTAATCCACCACGATCAGGCCCAGTTGTCCTTCCTGCCGATGCAGGCGCCGTGCCCGCGCTCGCAGTTCGTTCGGGCTCAGATTGGAACTGTCGTCGATGAACAGCCGCGCCTCCGATAACATGGTGACCGCCGAGGTCAGCCGTGGCCAATCCTCTTCCTCCAGCCGTCCGGCCCGCACCCGATGCTGATCGATCCGCCCCAGCGACGACATCAGCCGCATGATCAGGCTCTCGCCCGGCATTTCCATGCTGAACACCGCCACCGGACACTTGGCTTGAATCGCCGCATACTCGGCGATGTTCATGGCGAAGGCGGTCTTGCCCATCGATGGCCGGCCGGCGACCACGATGAGATCGCCGCGCTGCAAGCCGGCGGTCTTGTCGTCGAAATCGGACCAGCCGGTGGGCAGACCGGTGATCGGATTGTCGCGCTGGAACAAGAGATCGATCCGCTCCACCGTGCGCGCCAGCAGATCCTTGATGTCGGCGAAACCCTCGCGGGCGCGAAACCCTCGCTCGGCGATAGCGAACACCTTTTTTTCAGCTTCATCTAGCAATTCCTTGCTATCGCGACCCTTGGGGTCGTAGGCGTTGTCGGCGATCTCGGTGGCGGAGCGAATCAACTCGCGGCGGATCGCCCGCTCGCGGATGATGTCGGCGTAGGCACGGACGTTGGCGGCGCTCGGCGTATCCCGCGCCAACACGCCCAGGTAGGCGAAGCCGCCGCCCTCCTCCAGTTCGTTGTGGTCCTCCAACCATTCCGCCAGGGTCAGCAAATCGAATGGCTTACCTTGTTCGGCCAGCCGGCGGATGGCGCGAAAGATCAGCCGGTGATCGGCGCGGTAGAAATCGTACTCATCCAGCCGGTCGGCCACCTGATCCCAGGTGGCGTTATCCAGCATCAGACCGCCCAGCACGGCCTGTTCGGCCTCCAGTGAATGCGGCGGCATCCGCAGCGCCTCGGTGGCGGCGTCCTTACGGTTGGGAAACGGGGAAACGGGCAGCATGACGGAACTCTCGGAGACAACCGGCGATCCGCCGCCCGCCGCTATGGTTCGGCGGCACGGCCACGAAATTCCCGCGAGGGGGGATGGATGGGCGCAAGACGCCCGATGCGGCGCCGGCCCGCGGGCCGGGCCCGCGCGGGAAATGGATGATTTGAGATTTGAGTCTAGTCCAAATCCCCGGCGGGGGCGCGCCGATTAGTCGCGGCTCAGGCCTCGGCGATGATGTTGACCCGGATCTGGGTCTTCACTTCGGGGTGCAACAGCAAATCCACATCGTACTCGCCGATCTGGCGAATCGAACCGGTCGACAGCCGGATCTCGTGCTTCTGCAATTCGATCCCGGCGGCCGACACCGCGTTGGCGATATCGGCGGCACCGACCGAGCCGAACAAGCGGCCTTCGCTGCCGGTCTTGACCGACAGGGTCACGATCAATTCGGCGAGTTGCTCGGCGCGGGCCTTGGCCTTGGCCAGCAACTCGGCGGCAACCCGTTCCAGCTCGGCGCGGCGGGCCTCGAAACGGGCAAGATTGGCCGAGGTCGCCTCGGTGGCCTTGCCCTTGGGGATCAGGAAATTGCGGGCATAGCCCGGCTTGACCTTGATCCGATCGCCCAGACCGCCCAGGTTAGCAATTTTTTCCAGCAAAATGATTTCCATCGTCAGACTCCGATGTGCGCTTCGATGCGTATGGTGGTAAATAAGATGAGTTCAGGGTTTGCTCGGACGCGGCCGGACACGGGTCCGAAAATCGGCCCAGGCATCGGCGATGCCCAGTGCCATGACCAATTGCGACAGTAGCGGCACCAGGAACAGGTAAAGCAGCAGCAACCAGGCCGGCGAGAGCCGCAGCTTGAAGACCAGGGCGTGTGCCACGGCGATGCCTTGCACGCTGTAGAGCGTTCCCAGCACCAACACCAGATTGCTCAGGGCCGGCCAGCCGGACAACACCGCCGCGCCGAACAGCGCCAGCGCCAACAGCGCCAGCGGACGACCCAGGCGCAGCTGATGAAATTCGGGACGAAAACCGCCTGGGTTGAACAACAGCGCCTGCCACCAGCGGCCGAGCAGCAATCCCGCCAGCACGAATAACAGCGCCGCGCTGACCACTTGTCCCGGCAACAACGGCGCCCAGCTCCGCAACAGATCCAGCAATTGCTCCAAGGTAGCCCGTTCGCCCGATGGCAACATCGTCAATCCCTGCCGCAGGCCGTCAAGCGTCTGGCTCCACCAAACCGCCGGGTCACCCAGCACCAGGTAGAATCCACCCACACCCAGCAGACCCAGCAGGGCGACGGCTCGCAGCGTTACAGACAACGACACGGTGGCGCGCAGCAACCACGCCAGTATCCATAATGGTGTCCAGCAAGCTAGCAGCACCGATACCATCGGCCACATTGCGCCCAGACCCAGCAGTAGCCCGGCCAGCGCGCCGGCACTCGACCCGGCCAACACCGCGAGCAATGCGCCTTCGGCCGCGCCCCGGCGCAAGGTCACCAGCGCCACCACCGCCCCGGATACGATTAGGAGTGGTGGGAACAACCAGAACAGCACCGCTGTGGATGCCGCGATCAGCACCGCCGCAGAGCGGCCGCGCATAACGAAGACGGCAATGGATTTCACGCCGGATTCCCGCCGCGACCGGGCCGATCGTCCCGCTCGGCGAACTTAATGCCGGTCGCAGTACGGCAGCAATGCCAGAAAACGGGCGCGCTTGATCGCCACTGAGAGCTGTCGCTGGTAGCGAGCCTTGGTACCGGTGATGCGACTCGGCACGATCTTGCCGGTCTCGCTGATGTAATTCTTCAGGACGGCGATGTCCTTGTAGTCGATTTCCTTGACGCCTTCGGCGGTGAAACGGCAAAACTTCTTACGACGAAAAAAACGCGACATGGGATTCAATCCTCGGATGATTCGTAATCAAGCATCTCAATGCGGGCGGCGTGCAACACCAAACGATACTCGCCCTCGCGATAATTGGCGCGGCTGATAAAGCCTCGCACCCGCAACCGGGTACCCGTCGCCAGCGAACCGGCGATGCCGGCCAGCGCCTCGCCACAGGCCACCACCGGAATCCGGCAGCGCGCCTCGCGCGAAACGCCGGCTTCCACTTGGCCGGAATGGTGTTCCAGCAGGAAACGGCTGATGGGCACGCCCACCGGCGACTGGCGGGTTTCGCAACCTCCCGCTACCTGACCGGCAATGATCAGGCAGTTGTCGACGGGTTGCACGGACGGCATGGCAACGCGAGGCCGACACCGGCTCAGGCAGATTCGTCGCTGGTCTCGACTGCCTCGTCGGAGTCGTCGCGGTCGTCACGGTCACCGCGACCACTACGATCGTCGCGGTCGTCGCGGTCGTCGCGGTCGTCGCGCGACCTGACCAACGGCGACGGTTCGATTTCCGGGCCATCCCGCTCGATGATCAGGTTGCGGATCACGGCGTCGTTGAAACGGAAAGCGCTCTGCAGCTCTTCCAGCACCGCCTGGCTGCACTCGACGTTCATCAATACGTAGTGCGCCTTGTGGATCTTATGGATGGGATAAGACAGTTGTCGCCGACCCCAATCTTCCAGGCGATGGAGATGGCCACCGTCCTCTTCGACCATCGCGCGATAACGCTCGATCATCGCTGGCACTTGTTCGCTCTGGTCGGGATGGACCAGAAACACGATTTCGTAATGTCGCATTGCGGCGGCTCCTTACGGATGATAGACAGCCTCCCGAGAACCGGTGAGGCAAGGAGTCGCGGTCCAAGCGGACCGCAAGGGGCAGGTATTCTAGGAGGAAAGGCCAGGGGACGCAACGACGGGAGCGGCCAAGCTATTCGCCTGGATGAAACGGACCCGGTCCGGCTTGCCATTGCCAAGGCAAGTCCGACCGAATAAGCTGCGATCAGCCAAACCACCTGAATGATCCATGCTGTTTCGATGCTTCCCTTATCCCCGCAAAGCGAATGCCGCCTTGACCCTGCTGGCGATCCTGTCGCTGTTGTTCGGCTTGACGGTGGTGGACTTGGCGTGGCGCTCCCAGTCGGCGGATCGCGCCGCCGACCGGGCACTGGTCCGCGAACTGGGCTTGACTGACCTCAGCCTGTTCACCGAGACCCGCTACACTCGCCATCCGACTCAGGCCGACCGGCACAGCCCGTTTCAGGATCATCCGGCGGCGCTGGACCATTTTCCCAGCGGCACGCTGCTGCCTCCTCCGCCCGGCCTTACCTTACATTCCCACTGAGTGGCGGGGGTTTCACGCATCCTCTCGATCCTGCTTGACCATGATCGGTTGATATGTCGTCCCATGCAAAGAGCCAGCTCCAAACACACTCGGGTCAGGTTCGTGACGCGCTCGCCCGCCAATCGGTGAATTCCTCAGCGGGCATGGGGTGGCCGAAAAAGTAGCCTTGGGCCAGGTCGCAGCCCTGCTCCAGCAGGAAGTGGTGCTGATCCTCGGTCTCCACCCCTTCGGCCACCACCACCATATTCATCTGGTGGCCAATGGCAACGATGGTAGCGGCTAGAGCACGGTCGTCGAGGTCGGTGGCCAAGTCGCGAACGAAACTCTGATCGATCTTCAGGGCGGTAAGCGGCAGGCGCTTGAGGTAGCTCAGGCTGGAGTAGCCAGTACCGAAGTCGTCAATGGCCAGCCCGACCCCCAGCTGTCTCAGGGCGCACAGCGTATCCTCGGTCTGCGCCTCAAGCTTCAGCAGGGTGGATTCGGTCAGCTCCAGTTCCAGAACGTGCGGCGGCAGGCCATAAGCCTCCAGCAAGCCACAAATCCGGTCGGCAAGGCCCGGCTGGCGGAAATGGCGGGCAGCCAAGTTGACCGCGACGACCAATGGCGGCCAACCTTGTCGTCGCCAGGCGGCCATCTGCCGGCAGACCTCGCCCAACATCCAATCGCCGAGCGTGATGATGAGATCACTGGCCTCCGCCACCGGGATGAACTGGTTCGGCGAGATCGGGCCACACTCAGGGTGGATCCAGCGCATCAGTGCCTCGGCCCCGACCAGTGCCTGGTCGGTCAACCGAATCTTGGGTTGGAAATAGGCACACAGATGGCCAGCGGCAATGGCGCCGCGCAGATCCGTCTCCAACATCAATCGCTCGACGAGGGCGGCGTTCATCGCCTGATCGTAAAGTACGTAGGTGTTGCGGCCGTCCTGCTTGGCCCGGTACAAGGCGGTGTCGGCGTTCCTCAGCAACTCGGCAAAATCAACGCCGTCGTGCGGATAGAGCGCGATGCCAATGGAAATGGTGACCTGCAAGGAATGGCTGGCCACAGTGAACGGCGAGTGAAACACCGCCAGGATCTTGCCGGCCACCCGCAGCGCCCCCTCCTGGTCGGCTTCGGGCAACAACAGCACGAATTCGTCGCCACCCAGCCGGCAAACCGTGTCCTCGGTCCGAGTAAGCGTCTTGAGGCGCGCAGCCACCTGGATCAGCAGCTCGTCGCCCTCGGCATGACCGAGCGAATCGTTGACTTCCTTGAAGCGGTCCAGGTCGAGAAACAGCACCGCCAGGGCATCATGGTGCCTTTTGGCCAGCGCCAGCGCCAGTTCGGCTCGCTGTGTCAGCAGCACCCGGTTGGGCAGGTCGGTCAGCGTATCGAAAAAGGCCAGACGCTCGATGCGTTGCTCGGCCATCTTCGAGACGGTGATATCGGTGGCTATACCCACGTAGTAGGTCACTTGATTCGCCGCGTCCCGCACCGCCCCCAGGCTGGCAAGGACCGCGCGGCGTTCGCCGTCCTTGCGTCGACTCCAAAACTCACCCTGCCACACCCCCTCGTGCGAAACGGTCTGCCACAGGGTTGCATAATAGGCTTCCGGCTGGCGTTCGGCCCACAGCAGGCGCGGGGTTCGCCCTCGCACCTCCATTTCAGTATAGCCGCTAATCGCGGTGAAGGTCGGGTTGACGGCAACGATTCTTCTTTCGGAGTCGAGTACCAGAATAGCGTCTCGGGCTGCCTCGAACACCACCGCCGCCAGACGCTGGCGCGCTTCCGCCTGCTTGCGCTCGGTGATGTCACGGCCGGTACCGTGATAGCCGACAAACCGGCCGGCGGCATCGAACCGCGGTTGACCGTTGACGCTGAACCAGTGTTCGGCGCCGCCGTCCAGATACCGCCGATATTCGAAGTCCCGAAACGGTTGGTGAGCTTCCAGCATGGAGCGGTGCTCCGCCCATTGCTCGGCCGTCATGTCGATGGGTATTTCCCAGCGGGTCTTGCCCAACAGCGAGGTGAGAACGATGCCGGTCTGCTCCAGGTCGAACGTCGCATCGCCCGTGGAAAAATAGGTGAATCGAAATTGTTCATCCTGCTCCCAGAACCAGTCCGACGCCATGGCCGATAGGTCGCGAAACCGCGCTTCGCTGGCGAGAATCGCCTGTTCGCGCTGGCGAATGGCATCCGACATGCGCTGGAGATCGTTCGCCAAATCGGCGAATTCCACTATGTGGGAGGTCGGCCACGGACGGTCGTAGTCACCGCCGGCAATCGCACCGGCTTGTTCGACATAGCGGGCGAAGCGCTCCGAGAAATCGCGGGCCAATATCCATCCAGCCAAGGTCGCCAGCAGCAGCGCAATCCCCATACCGGCGACCATCACCCACAGCACGGTCGAGACCAGTTGGAATACTTTGCGTCGCGGTTGGGCGATCAGGACAGTCCAATCAACTTGCGGAACCCCGATCACGGTTCCAATATACGCTTTGCCTTCGAATTCAAGGCTTCGGGTCGCGAACCGACCCCGCAGCGCATCGCGAACAATGGGCAGGTCGCTCAAGTTGAGTTGCTGGCCACCGAGGGTGTGCCGGGAATGGGCGATGATCTGGCCGCGATGGTCGAGGATCAGTGCAAGCAAGCCCGATTCACCAGGCAGCCCGTTCAAAAAGGCGACAAGCGGTTCGATGGCGATTTCGCCGACGATCACCTGATCGACCGCTGGAACCGCCAGCGCCACCGCGAGCCGCCCTGTCACGGCGGACAGAAAAACGCTGGACCAGACCCTTTCACCGCGCTCGCACGCCAAGTGTAGAAAATCACGCCGAGACAGATCCAGGCCGATCAAATCCTCTCGCCGATCCCGCTGGGCTTCAGGCAGACCAACGGAATGCACCAAGTCAGCCGCATTGACCATGTAAATCGCCTCGAAGACCTCACCCGTGCCGACATGCGCGTCGAGTGCCGCAAACCAATAGGGCGTGGGTCGGTAGCCCAAGCTGTGCCTCAGCTTAGCGACTGCGTCGAGTTGGCGCTGGACACCGAACAGATAGGTCTCTATTTGGCCGGTCACGGCGCGAGCCAGCGCTTGGTGACGCATATTGAAGTCGGTACGGATGAGGGGCGCCAACCACAACCACACCAACACGGCGACCACAAGCAAGGGCAAGGCAGCCACCCACGCGAACCGCAGCGCCAACCACCGCCGCAGCGTTTGTCTCCGCACAAACTTCATTCGACCCGGACGAACTGACCGTCGCGCACGACGGAGATAAATGTTTCGCGTTTCATATCGCCGTAATCATCGAAATATAGAGAATGCTGGACCCCCTCGAACCGGCGCACCGACTGAACGACCTCCTTGAGGCTCTGCCCGGACCGACGCTGGGCGAGCGCGTCCATGACCACATTGGCGGCATCGAACCCTGCCGTACCCGCGAAACCGGGCTCCTGATTGAAACGATCCCGATAGCGTTGGTGAAATGCCCGATAACGGGGAACGGTGCTGTTGCGATCAAAAAATTGCGTCATGATCACGCCCTCCACCGCCTTGCCGCCCAGCTCGATCAACTGCTCGGTCGCCCCCCATTCGGCGATCACGATGGGCACATGGGCATTGAGCTTGCGGATTTGCTGGCACAGCAGCGCCGCGTCCACCGAATTGGCGATGATCAGCACTCCATCGGGCTGGGTCGCGAGCAGATCGCGGGCGATGGGCAAAAACAGAGTGTCGCCCGCCGATTTGAAACCGAGCGCCTGGATGATCGCGCCACCATTTTTGGCCAAGGTATCGCGAAACTCATGGAGCCAGCTTACCGTATATGATTGGTTGCCCAGATCGTAAGCCGCCACCACGCGCCGCAAATGCCTCTGGTAGATGGCCATCTTAGTCGCATATTCCCGGGTGGAGGAACTCACGCGAAAGAAGTAATCGTCCTGGTGAGAGAGGTCGTCGGTCGCAACGGTCGGGCTCATAAGAAGCATCCCAGCCTCGTTGGCGATAGGCACCATGCGCGCCGCAATAACGCTGGTCATTGGTCCGACGATGGCGGCGACACCCCGATCGATCAGTTCCCGTGTCACTCGCTCGGCCACTTCCGGGCTCTGCTCGTCGTCCCTCATGATCAATTCCACCTTGCGTCCCGCCACGCCACCGATCTGGTTGCGCAACTCCACGGCCAGCAAGGCGCCGTTGCGCCCAGCGATGCCGAGATCGGCAACCCGCCCGGAGGTACCCCCCACGAAGCCGAGCTGGATCGGTTCCGATTTCGAGCAACCGCCCAACATGATCATCAAGCCGAGCAGAATCGCGCCCAGACTCGTCCAGACTCCGACCTGCCACCGTTTAATAATCATTTGAGATCGATCCCACATTTCGTCCGTATCCCCACCAGCACTCAAACCAACAGGTGGCCCACTCGCAAACCACCCTGGCTAGCATAGGAATTATAGAATGTGGAGATACTTGCACAGGGTAGCGAGATGCCGAGCCGAAGTGAAAACAACATTTTCCTTTCTGAGAATTGTCAATGCCGGTCGAGGCCGGTAAATGCGATTGTCACACCACGCCACTGCTTCTATTCCCCACCGCCGCCGATTCCGCCATGCGCCCCTTGCTCGAACGGCAAAAATACCTGATCGACTACACCCTCGCCGCCCTGCTCCGGCGCAAGACCCGTAATCTCGGCCTGCTGCTGGTTTATACCCTGCTGGTGTTTCTGTTCGCCTCGGTGCTGCTGCTCAGTCAAGGATTGCGGCGGGAAGCGGCGCTGCTGCTGCAAGACGCACCGGAAGTGGTCGTACAAAAGCTGGTCGCCGGCCGCCACGATCCGTTGCCAGCGGCCTGGCTGGACACCTTGCGGCGAATTCGCGGGGTCAGTTCCGCGAAAGGTCGGTTGTGGGGTTACTACTACGATCCGGCGATCAAGGCCAATTACACCTTGATGGTCGCGCCGGAACGCGAGCTGGGGGCGGATGAAATCGTCGTCGGCGCGGCGCTGGCCCGCATTCGCCAGATCGGCGTCGGCGACTATCTCAGCCTGCGCGCCGCCGACGGCCGGCCGCTGTCGCTGCACATCATCGGCGTGCTGGACTCCGCCTCGGAGCTGCTGGACGCCGACCTGCTGCTGCTGTCCGAAACCGGTTTTCGCCAACTGTTCCAATTGCCGCCGGAGGTCTACACCGACGCCGTGCTGACGGTGCGCAACCCGCGCGAGGCAAGCACCGTGGCCGGCAAGATCGCGCTCGCTCTACCCGCCAGCCGACCGATCTTGCGCGCGGAAATCCTGCGCACCTACGACGCCGTGTTCCACTGGCGCGAAGGCATGACGTTCGTCGCGTTGGGTTCGCTGCTGCTGGCCTTTCTGATCCTAGCCTGGGACAAGGCCGCCGGCCTCAGCGCCGAGGAAAAACGCGAGATCGGCATTCTCAAGGCCATCGGCTGGGAAACCGGCGACATCCTGCGCATGAAATTATGGGAAGGCGCGTTGCTGTCGCTGACCGCGTTTCTGGCCGGCTATCTACTGGCCTGGTGGCAGGTGTTTTACGGCGGCGCGCGACTGTTCGCGCCGGTGCTCAAGGGCTGGGCGGTGCTGTATCCCGACTTCAGGCTGACCCCAACGGTCGATTTGCAACAGGTCCTCGTCCTGCTGGCGGTGACCGTGCTGCCCTACATCGTCGCCACGCTGATCCCCGGTTGGCGGGCGGCGATCGTCGACCCCGACGCGGCGATGCGCGGATGATCGAACTACGCGAAGTCAGCAAGGTATTCAACCAGGGCCAGCCCAACGAATGCCGAGCGCTGCGCAAGCTCAGCCTGCACTTGGAACGCGGCGGCATTACCGTATTCAAGGGGCCAAGCGGGTCCGGCAAAACCACGCTGTTGACCTTGATCGGCTGTCTGGCGCGGCCCACCGCCGGGCGGATCACGCTCGACGGCCGGCTGTTGTCCAACCTGCCGGAGCGGTTTCTGACCGAGGTGCGGCGGCATACCTTCGGCTTCGTGTTCCAGCAGTTCAATCTGATTCGGGGGCTGACGGTGCTGGAAAACGTGATGCTGCCGGCTTATCCGCTGGGGAAACCGTATCGCGAACTACGAGACGGCGCGCGGGCGCTGCTCGACCGCTTCAGGCTGGCCGCGAAGGCGGACAGCCGGGTCGAATGGCTATCCGGTGGCGAGGCGCAACGCACCGCGCTGGCCCGCGCCCTGATCAACGATCCGGCGGTGCTGATCGCCGACGAACCGACCGCCAACCTCGACAGCGCCTTGTCGCGGGAGGTGCTGGGGCTGCTGCTGGGTGAACTGGCGATGCAAGGGCGAACCGTACTGATCAGCAGCCACGATCCCTTGGTGTTCGAGGCGGTTCAGGTGGACCGAATCATCGAACTGCACGACGGGCGCATGGTCGGGGACTCGCAATGCTGATCACCCCCGCCATCGTCGCCCTGCAACTCATCGCCCTGAGCGTCGCCGGCACGGTGCTGCTGGCCGCCGGCTTCGCCTGGAAGATCCTACGCCACTGGAACATCTACAGCGGCAGCGAATTACAGCTAAGACTAGAACGACGGACCTATCTGATTTCCACCTTGCTCGGCTTTGCGCTGGGCGCGGAGCTGTTGTCGCTGCTGCTGTTCGCGCAGACCGCCGAAAGCCTGTCCGGTCAGTTCGTCGGCGCGATGTGCGCCACCGGCGTATTGAACGTCAACCGTTTCGGTTTCCCGACCCTGCTGCTGAAGATCGCCCTGTTTTTCCTGGCGGCGCTGTGGCTGCTACTCAATCGGGTGGACAATCGGGGTTACGATTATCCGCTGGTGCGAGTGAAGTACGGGCTGTTGCTAGCGCTAGCCCCGCTGGCGCTGCTGGAAGGAACGGTGCAAACCCGCTTTTTCCTGGAACTGGAACCGGAGGTGATTACCTCCTGCTGCGGTTCGCTATTCAGCGCGACGGGCCAGGGCGTGGCGGCGGAATTGGCCAGTCTCCCAGCGCGCCCGGCACTGGTGCTGTTTTATGCGATGGCAGGGCTATTGCTGGTCATGGGGTTGGCGTTTCGGCGCTGGCCCCAACTGGGACCATTGTTCGCCGCCACCAATTTGCTGACCTTCGCTGTCGCCATCGCCGGCATCGTCGCCTTCCTATCGCTATACGTCTATGAAAACCCCAACCACCACTGCCCATTCTGTCTGTTGAAAGCGGGTTACGATTACGTCGGCTATGCGCTGTATCTGCCGCTGTTCGGCGCCACCGCCGCCGGCATGGGTGCCGGTATCATCGCTCCGTTCCGCCGAATCGTCAGTCTGCAAGCAACGATTCCAGGCGAAATGCGGCACCTGACCGGGCTGGCGCTGACGGGATTCGGGGTGTTCTACGGACTGGCGACGTGGCTGATGTTGCGATCAAATTTGATTTTGCTGGGATAACCGAACGATCATGAATCCATTGCGAATACTTCCTTTTTTACTCCTGTCGGTCCTGCTGACCGGTTGCGAGCAAAACGTCACCGCCACCAAAACCGATTCTCCTGCTCCCGCCTTCACCCTGGAACGACTGGATGGTCCCGCCGTCCATTTCCCCGAACAGTATCGCGGTCAAGTGGTCGCCATCCGCTTCTGGGCCGACTGGTGTCCGTATTGCCACGCCGAAATGCAGGCACTGGAGCCGGTTTACCGCCAGTACCGCGACCAGGGGCTAGCCATCCTCGCCGTCAACGTGCTGCAACCGCTGGAAACGGTGCGACCCTTCGTCCAGGGACTCGACATCTCCTATGAGGTGCTGCTGGACCCGCAAGGCGCGGTGACTCGGGACTATCGGGTCATGGGTCTACCGATGACCTTCATCGTCGATCGGCAGGGCGTCATCCGCGCCCGGATCGTCGGCGAATCCACGCCAGAGGTGTTCGAACGGGCGATCGTCACCCTGCTATGAGCATTCTCAAAGCGCTTCGTGCCGCCATTGTCTTAGAATGGCGTCCTTAAAACCACAAATGGAGTCCTGTAATCCATGAGCGATCCCATCCACACCGAACGCCGTCAGGTTCTTCGCCTTCTCGCCGCGGCGGGCGCCGTGGCGAGTACCGCCGCCCTAAGCCCGGTGGCGCATGCCGCCCAGTGCGCGGACGACGGCACGCCCCTGCAATTCGCGCCCAAAACCCAGCCGGACCCCAATCCACTGGAAAACGAACTGAGCAAATATCCCAAATGCCCCTATTGCGGCATGGATCGGCGCAAGTTCCATTACAGCCGCCATCTGGTTCATTACCAGGACGATCTGGTGGATGCCACCTGCTCGCTGCATTGCACCGCGCTCAGCCTGGCGCTGAACATGGATCGGGGACCCAAGGGCATCTACGCCGCCGACTACGGTGCCACCACCGAGCCGAAACCACTGGTGGATGTCGACAAGGCCATCTATCTGGTCGGCTCGAAGCTGCCGGGGGTCATGACCAAACAGAGCAAGGCCGCCTTCGGTTCCCGGCCGGCGGCGGAAGCGGCCAAGGCCGCGCAAGGTGGAGAGTTGGGCAATTTCGACGCCGCCTTGCGCGCCGCCTATCTGAGCATGGCCAGCGATACCGCGATGATCCGCAAAAAGCGGGCGGAACGGCGACAACACCCTGCCGCCGCCGAACACAAGGAATGAAACGCGGACATCTCACCAAACCGCGAGCACGAAGCCGTTCACCCTGGTTCGCAAGCGCACCGAAACACGGTCTTCACTGGCTGGCGGCATGGCTGCTGATCTTCAGTCTATCGTCGGCCTGGGCCGAATCTTTGCAACTGTCCAAGCCCGGTCCCCAGGACACCTGCCCGGTCTGCGGCATGTTCGTCAGCCTTTATCCAGACTGGGTAGCAACGGTGGTGTACCAGGACGGTCACGCCCACCACTTCGACGGTGCCAAGGATCTGTTCAAGTACCTGCTGAACCTGCCGAAATACGCGCCCGGCCACAACCGGGACGACATTGCCCGCATCGGCGTGACCGAGTACTACGGTCTGAGCCGGATCGACGCCCGCGCCGCCTGGTACGTGATCGGTTCCGACATGCTCGGACCGATGGGCCACGAACTGGTGCCACTCGGCAACGAAGAAGAGGCCAAGGACTTCCTGCGCGATCATCGGGGCCGGCGGATTGTCCGCTTCGACGACATCACGCCGCTGCTGCTGGAGCAGCTCGATCAGGGAAAATTCGATTAAGAACGCAATGTGCAACTTTACCAGCCAGATCTTGAAGCGACAGGGCTATCGTCGTAGGTTATTGATGCAAAGAGAAAACCCAGCCTAGAGGGTGATGGCCATGCCACTGGGCAAGTTGATCATCACGGTGTTTTGTTGGTTTGACGACGTAATCGCAAGGATCAAACTGTGCCGCCACGGGTTTCCCCCAATTGAGCGACAGTGAAGTGATCACCCTGGAGATCGTCGGAGAGGTGCTGGGTCACGACGGCGACGAGGTGATCTGGAGCTATTTCAAGCGGCATTGGGCGGCCTGGGTTCCCGGACTGGGCGAGCGGTGTGGCCGCCGAACCGAAAAAGCCGCGCATCACGCCAAGAATAGTAGCCAAACTCACGTTTTTATAAAGCCCGAATCGCTAAATCCGCCCTTCTCCGACCGCCGCCACTTGCGGTTTCGGGGGCGCCAGACTGGCCGCCAGCGCGGCCATGAACCCGAACCGGTCACCTTGCCAGCGCAACGTTTCCCCCACCCAGGCATCACAAAGGAACGGCACCGGCAACCAGTGGCCTTTGGGTAGGACCTTGCCCAAACCGGACAATCGCACCGGATGAACCGGTGTCTCCGGCAGTTGCTCGACCAGCCAAATGATACCGGTCTTCAGCTTTCCCAAGCATTCCGGCTCACCACGCGTCCCTTCCGGGAAAAAGATCACCATATCGCCCACCGCCAGCGCATCGCGCACTGGCTCCAACACTTCGGCGCGGGAACCAGCGCCGCAAGTCGCCACCGGAATAATCCCGATCACATGGGTGGCAAACCAGGACCGCCAGCGCCCGCGCAAAAAATACTCCGCCGACGCCACCGGCCGCACGTGCGGTAACAAGCGCAGAGGCAACATGGCCATCAGCACCAGCGCATCCAAATGGCTATTGTGGTTGGCGACGATCAGGGCCGGCCCCCGCCGCGGCAAGCGGTCGCGGCAGCGCACGTTGATCCCCACCACCAGCAGCAGAAATGGCTTGACGATCAACAGAAAGAACAGCAGGCGCAGTGCGGCGCAACCCATGGCTGGTCTCAAAAATAAAAGTAGCGGATGAAATGGAAAAACAGCGGTGCGGTGTAGGTCAGGCTGTCCACCCGGTCGAGAATGCCACCATGGCCCGGTAGCAAATTACCGCTGTCCTTAATACCCAAATCGCGCTTCAGCGCCGACAGGCTCAAATCGCCGAAGAAGCCGGCCACCGCGATCAGCGCGCCAGCCAATAGTGCGTCCACAGTGGAAAACGGCGTCAGCCACGGCGCCAGCAACGCGGACAACAGCACAGTGGTGACCACCCCGCCGACGAAACCCTCCACTGTCTTGTTCGGGCTGACGGTGGGCGAAATTTTATGCTTGCCCAGCCCCTTGCCCCAACAGTACTGGGCCACGTCGTTCAACTCGGTCAACAACAGCAGAAACAGCACCAGCCCCGCACCGCTCACATGGGGATACTGGGCTTGCGGCAACACCAGCAGATAGGCGAGATGGCTCAGGCCGAACACCATGCTCATCAGTCCCCAATGCAGGCTGCCGGCGGTGCGCAAATGGCCCTGGGTTTCGCCGCTCAATACCATCGCCACCGGCAGCAGCAGGAACAGATAAACCGGGATGAAGATGATGAACATCCCGTACCACTCGATATGAATCCAGAAATACTGCACCGGGATGCTCAGATAGGCCCAAAGCAATACCCGACGGTCGGTGCGGCGGGTGGGAATCAGGGTCAGGTATTCCTTGAGCGCCAGGAAGCTGACCAGGGCGAAAAACAGCAGCGCCGCCGTTCGGCTGAAGATCAGCGCCAACGAACACAGCACCACGATCAGCCACCAACTGCGAACGCGCGGACGCAACTCCCCATTCACGGCGGAGGCGGGTTCCAGCCGCCAAACCACGGCGGTCGCCAACAGCAACAACGCCCACACTCCACCCAAGATGACCATCAGGGGCGAAAACAAAGTCACGGGCATGAGGAGACCTCCCGCAGCGCGGCGCGCAGCCGATTGAAGCAGGTCATGGCCAACAACCCGCTAGCGACCAACAATATGGCTGTCAGCCAAAAACCGAGCGACAGGCCGAAACCCAGTAACAAGGCAATACCGCCGAACAGCAAGGCACGGTCGCTCTTGCCCAGGGGGCCGTCGTAACGGCGGCCGGCACCGATCAGCACCGCCACCACACCGCTGAACTCGCTCAGCAGCGCTAGCAACACGAACGCCACCACCCACGCGACCGGCGCGCCGGGGACCAGCGCCAGCGGCAGATACAGCCCGATATCGGCCAACACGTCGCCCAGTTCGTTCAACAGCGCTCCCAGCGGAGTCGGCTGCTGAAAATCGCGGGCCAGCATACCGTCCAAGGCATTCAGCGCCATGCGCAGCAACAGCACCGGCGGAACCAGCAGCCAAACCACCGGCGCGGCCCATCCGCACAACGCGGCACCGGTCGCAAGCGATAATAATAAAGCCGCGACCGTAATCTGATTGGCGCTGACGCCGTGATCGTGCAGCCAGCGCGCGACCGGCCGCAACAGTTTCTGAAATCCGGGCTTGAGCGAATAGAGGGTGATCATGCGGGCTTTCGAATCAGTGAATGAGGGACGGATACAGCCAAACCATCCGAAGCAATGACAATGCGGGGACGCACCGCCTGAATCCGCTCGAACGCTTCCTGAATCGAGCGGGTCCGCCCCGTGGCCGCTAGCCAATACGCCACGACATGCGCGCTGCGCAAATAACCCAGCGTGCAGTGCACATAGATGGTTTGGCCCTGCTGGAGCGCGGCTTCAATATGGGCGGCGGCCTCGCGCAGGGCTTGAGGAGGGGGAGTGGTCAGGTCCATGAGTTGCAAGTTGAGGTAAGCACCGCCACGCAGAGCGCTGGCCTCGTCGCAATCGCCGGTCAGATCGAGCACCCAGCGGTGGGGATGGGCGGCGACGAACGCTTCGGCTTCCCGACGGTTCAGGCGGGCACCGATGAACACGCCTGGCGGAATTTCGGCGAGCGGCGCTCCCATCGTCCGTCGGTGCCAGCGCCAGGACAGCCATTGACCGGCCAGATAAGGACCCAGCACCAGTTTCGCCGCCCACGGTAGCCGTCCTCCCCCCTCCTTGCGAAACACGGTCGGTCCCAAGCCGGCGTAGCCGGTGGTGACAATGGCCAGGGATAGACCGGGCCACAGCAGCAGCCACCAGAACCCGCCTTGCAGGGCGAGAGCGAAGCAAACCAGCGCGCCAGCCCCATAGCGACAAGCCAGCCGAACGCCGCCAAGCGGCCGGTAAGCGAGGGTTTTCCCATTCCCAGCGGCCGGCGGATCGGGAAACAGCCAGAACGCCAACACCCCGACCAGCGCCCCTGTCGGCAGATCGATGAAATGATGCTGCCAAGTGGTCAGTGTCGAAATACCGATCAGAACAAACCAGCCATGCAGCAGCCCGCGCAACAACGGCCCGCGCGTATGTTTGGCGTAGAGATACCACAGGATCAGGCCCAGACTGATATGTAGCGAGGGTGCCTGATTAAAGGGTTGATCAAAGCCGTAAAGTGCCTGGAACCATAACCCGAACGCTCCCGCAATTTCTGGCCGGGGAAAGGCGAATCGGAGTGGAAACAGCAGGAACCCGGCGGCGGACAACAACACGGCGGCGATGATGCGCAGCGCGTGCCGGTCCAGTTCCCGGCGGGTCTGGCACAGCAGCACCGAGAACGCATAGAACAGGTCGAGCGACCAGTACGGAACGATGGTCCAGGGCAACATCGGAATCCGCCGCTCCCACTCGAAGTAGAAACTACCTACATCGGCCCGCAACGCGGTCAGCCCATTGCACGCCCCGTAGACCAGAAAAAATCCGGGACCGAGCACCAACAGCATCCAAACGATCCCCGCCCGCCAGGGGCGCGGTTCATCAGCCGCCATCCTGGACTCAGCCATGCGCGGCCTCCACGCGACGCCGGGCCAGCGATACGGTAAAAATACCCCATGGATCAGTTTCCTGCGCGAGCTTTTCGAAACCAGCTCCAGCGACCAGTTGATCCATTTCCTGCTGGGTCCTCCGACGCATGACCCAGGCGCCGCCGCCCCGATGACTGGTCAGCGTTCGGGCGATGAACTCAAGCTGTGGATGCCAGGGCTGCCCGGTGTAGAGCAGATAGCCACCCGGCGCGACGGCGGTGGCGAGACCCGCCAAAGAGACGCGCACCGGCGCGTTCTCGGGAAACAGTTCGTACAGGCCGGAGACGATGCCGATGGTGGCGGTCCGGGAGAGCGTGGCAAAACTGGTCGGATCGAAAGCATCACCCCGTTCGAAGGCGAAGCGCGCGGCGAGACCGTATTCGGCGATGAGTTGCCGGCCCGCCGCCACGTTGTGCTCGCTGAAATCCCGCAGCAGACCGGTGGCGGGAATATCCGTACGCGCCCGCACGGCGTCCAGCACGTAGCGGCCGTGGCCGGCGGCGATATCGACGATATGAACCGGTTGACCGGCCGCGCGCAGATCGGCCATCGCCCGATGCAGCAGCGTCTCCAGATAAAGCTTGCGCAGGCGGATACCGCGCCAGCCGATGGCGTTCAGATAATTCCGGTCAATCAGTCGGCCCAAGGCCGTCAAACCCTCGGCTTGATTGCGATAGACGTAATCCAGGGTCGCGCCGGAATCGAAGCCGGTTTCCACGCCTAGCCTGATCCCCTTGCTCAGGCGGGCGCCGATGACACGTAGCGCGAAACGCGTCAAAGCGTGCTGGATGCCTTTGAAGGAAAACGGCGGGAGCGGATTGGCGAGATTTTCGTACTCGCGCTGGGTTGCGCTGTTGCGATCCGCCCCCAGCAACGAAGGTTCGTGGCGGGGCTGGGAAAACATCTCCAGAATGAAACGGCGCGCGGCGCCCAGCGGCAGATGGTTGTCCCGCTCATTGAAGGTGTCGTGGAAAAAGCCCGGATAGACGTGCATTTCCTTCACCGGCGAACCCAGTTGCTCGAAAAACAGGCGCTGAGTCCCCTGATCCACCACCCAGTCCGCCCCGGAGGTCAGCACCAAAGTCGGCACGGTGATCGCCGCCGCGTCGTCCGCCAGCTTGCGGCCGGCGTCAGCCAAATCCACCAGCAGGTTGACCGCGATGCGCCGGGTGATCAACGGGTCGGCATCGTAACTGGCTATTTTCGCCGGATCGTGGGTCAGTAGCTTGGCTTTGACGTAGCTGTTCACGAAGGCTTTTGGCTTGAACCGTAACAGCAGACGCAGGGCCGGAATCGCGAGGGGAACGTACAGCTTGACCCGCAACGCCGGGCTACCCAGTACCAGGGCGCGAATTCGTGGCGCGTAGTCGTGGACCCAACTTGCCGCCAATACGCTGCCGACGCTGTGCGCCAACACCACGATATTTTCGGTCGGGATACCGTATTGCCGGGCCACATGAGCGACGAATGCATCCACATCGCGCACCAACGCGCCGAGATTTTCCGCGTGGCCGCGCTCGCCGGGACTGCGGCCATGACCGCGCGCATCCCAGGCGAACAAGGCAAAATCAGGCAAGTCGAGCTGATTCACCGCATCCCGCCAGCGGCCGGAATGCTCGTGGCCTCGATGTAACAGGACCACCGCGCGCTTGCTTGGTCGCTCCGGTAACCAGGCCCGATAAAACAGTTTGGCACCGTCCCAACTTCGAAAATCATGTTCGTCGGCTTGGCGAATCGGGGGCATTTTGCTCTTCCTCACAATGATTTTTCGACTCTATATCAAGAGCGCGCCAAACCACTACTTCGTCATCGCAAGATTCTGCTTGGACGGCCTGATTCACGGGTGCCCACCGGAAAAATCAAAGGCGGCGAGCCATAAAAAAAGGCCAACCCCATGCGGGATTGACCTTTTCTGGCGCGGCTGGCTAGCTGGATCAGGCGTACTGACTAGCGACGAAATCCCAGTTGACCAGATTCCAGAACGCTTCGACGTACTTGGGACGAGCGTTGCGGTAATCGATATAATAGGCGTGCTCCCACACATCGCAGGTCAGCAGCGCGGTCTTGCCGGAGGTCATCGGCGTACCGGCGTTGCTGGTGCTCATCAGCTCCACCGAACCGTCCGCGTTCTTGACCAGCCAGCCCCAGCCGGAACCGAAGGTGCCGACTGAAACCTTGGTGAATTCCTCCTTGAACGCCGCCAGCGAACCAAATTTGTTATTGATCGCCTCGGCCAGCGCTCCGGTCGGCTCGCCGCCACCGTTGGGCTTCAGGCAATTCCAATAGAAAGTGTGATTCCACACCTGCGCGGCGTTGTTGAACAGCCCCCCGGACGACTTCTGGATAATCGCCTCCAGCGGCAGTTCTTCGTATTCGGTGCCCTTGATCAGGTTGTTGAGGTTAGTGACGTAGGTCTGGTGGTGCTTGCCGTAGTGATATTCCAGGGTTTCCGCCGAGATGTGAGGCTCCAGCGCGTTCTTGGCATAGGGTAGTTCGGGCAGTTGATGAACCATCGTCGTCTCTCCATTGATCCAGTAGATGACAGATAAGCCTTCAGGGTCGCAGCGCCCGGTTAGAGCATGGGGAAGGCATTAAAGTTTTACCGCCGGTGTGGGGTCCGATCAGCAAAGCCGGGCTAGTCTAGACGCCGGTTCCAACTGATGCAACGCGGGTTTCAGCCAAGCGGGGTGTGTTATTCTTGCCGCCAGACCGGCCGCCGGACTGGTACGAAGTCGGTCCGCACGCCCTGCGTTTCAGCCCACGGAGACCGAACAAATGCATAAACTCTCTCTCATTATCGCTTTTCTCGCCGCCCTGACCCTCACCGCCTGCGCCGGGCTGGGTGGCGGCTCCAGCAGTGACACCAGCACCAGCGCCAGCACCAGCCTCAGCGACAATGCGCGCCGTGGTCCCAAGGTCAGCGATTCCGAAATCACCGCCTCCATCAAGGACGCCTTCAAGCAGGACGATCTGTTGTCGAACGCCAGCATCACGGTCACTTCCGATCAGGGTGTCGTCAGCATGAGCGGCCGCTTGACCGCCCGCGCCGCCAACCGTGCCATGTCGCTGGCTCGCGCGGCACCCGGCGTGTATCGGGTCGTCTGGTCCAGCATCGACTACATTCCTGAATAAGCCGAAATACCAACCCATCCCACAAGCGCGACGATTCCATGTGCGGCATTGGCGGTGAATTGCGCCTCGACGGCGGCGAACCCGATGGAGCCCTGATGGGGCGGATGCTGCGGCGTCTGGCCCGGCGCGGCCCCGATCACGAAGGCACCTGGTCCGATGGTCCTCTGTTGCTGGGTCACCGGCGGTTGTCGGTGATCGATCTCAGCGACCGCTCCAACCAACCCATGGTGGACCCTGAACTGGGGCTGGCGCTGGTATTCAATGGCACCATTTACAACTATCGAGAACTACGGCGAGATCTGCTGGCCAAGGGTTACCGCTTCTTCTCCGAGGGCGACACCGAGGTCATCCTCAAGGCTTACGCCGAATGGGGCGAGCATTGCGTCGAGCACCTCATCGGCATGTTCGCCTTCGCCGTTTGGAACCTGCGCGAGCGCATGCTGTTTCTGGCGCGCGATCGCCTGGGCATCAAGCCGTTGTATTACAGCCGCACTCCGCGCGCCTTCCGTTTCGCCTCCAACAGTCAAGCCCTGCTGGAAGCGCCGGATGTGGATACCGCGATCGACCCGATCGGTCTGCACCATCAGTTGACCCTGCATGCGGTCATCCCCGCGCCACGCACGATCCTGCAAGGCATCCGCAAGCTGGCGCCCGCGACCACGCTCAGCATCGCCGCCGACGGCCGGGAAACCAGCCGAGTCTACTGGCATCTGCGCGCCGAACGGCCAAAGACGCCGCGCGGCGAGCGGGAATGGCTCGATGCCGTGCACGATGCGCTGCGACTGGCGGTGCGGCGACGGCTGGATATCGCCGATGTGCCGGTGGGCGTGCTGTTGTCCGGCGGACTGGATTCCAGCCTGCTGGTGGCGTTGCTGGCCGAATCCGGGGTGCGCGACCTGCGGACCTTTTCGGTCGGCTTCGAGGATCAGCCGGAAGAGAAAGGCAGCGAGTTCGAATATTCCGACCAGGTCGTCGCCCGTTACCAGACTCGCCATCACAAATACCTGATCCCCAACGACCGCGTGCTCGAACGCCTGCCCGAGGCGATCACCTGCATGGCCGAGCCGATGGTCGGTCAGGACGCGGTGGCGTTTTTCCTGCTGGCCGAACAGGTCTCCCAGGCGGTCAAGGTGGTACAAAGTGGTCAAGGCGCCGATGAAGTGTTCGGCGGCTATTTCTGGTACCCCCGGATGACCGCCGAGGCTGGCGACAACCTGGAGCGGTTCCGACGGCACTACTTCGACCGCGATCACGACGAGTGGCTGGCCACGGTCGCGCCGGCCTACCACGGCCCCGACCACACCGCCCAACTCATCTCCCAGCGGCTGGCGGAACCTAGCGCCGAAGAATACCTGGACCAGGTGCTGCGGCTGGATGTCACCACGCTGATCGTGGATGACCCGGTCAAGCGCGTGGACAACATGACCATGGCCTGGGGACTGGAAGCCCGAGTGCCGTTCCTGGACCACGAATTGGTGGAACTGGCGATGCAACTGCCGCCGGAATTGAAGATCGGCGGCGGCGGCAAATACGTACTGAAAAAAATCGCTCGCGGGTTACTGCCGGATGCGGTGATCGACCGGCCCAAGGGCTATTTTCCGGTGCCGGCGCTCAAGTTCGTGCGTGGGCCATTTCTGGCATTCATGCGCGACATCCTCGACTCGCGCGCCTGTCGGGAACGCGGCCTGTTCCAGCGTGACTATCTGGATCGGCTACTGGCCGAGCCGGAAGCGCACCTGACCCGACTGCTGGGCAGCAAGCTGTGGCATGCGGCACTGCTGGAACTGTGGCTGCAACTGAACGTGGATTCGGTTGGCCGGAACGACGCGCCCTGATCTCTCCCAATCGGATATCCGCCATGCAACCTCTCGCGCGCCGCCGGTCTAAAATCGCGTATATCCATCCAGGATAGCAATGCCGTTTTCTTGCCGAATCACTCTCTAACCCGAGGTCATGTAATGGACGTCTTGGAACTGATCAAACAGCAAGTGGAATCCAATCCGGTGGTTATCTACATGAAAGGCACCCCGGAGATGCCGCGCTGCGGTTTCTCGCAGCGCGCGACCCAGGCGCTGGCGGCCACCGGCCTGCCGTTTGCCTACGTGAACGTAATGGAAGACCCGGAGATTTTCGATAACTTGCCGCGCTATGCCGACTGGCCCACTTTTCCCCAGATCTATGTCGGCGGCGAACTGATCGGCGGTTGCGACATCACCTTGGAGCTTTACCAGAGCGGCGAACTGCAAAAACTGATGGAAGAAGCCGTCAGCAAGTCCAATACCGTGACTGACACGCCGTCCGCCTGAACCGATTGTCTCGCCCACCCCGCCCGGCTCCGCCGGGCTTTTTTGTGATTGCGCAATACGAAATATTTTATTGTTCAAACCTATACAGCCGCTCCATGAATACTACAATAATGACTATCCAAGCTCTGTGATCAGGCTCCTCGAATTCACAAGCCGGCTTGAATCCGCCTTTTCAGGCTCGGTCTTTGTTCCGGGAAGGCGTCGATCCTTGGTCACGGTCGAACGAGGTCAAGCAATCATGCCCAGTTATCTACAGCAGATCGCCTCCCGGTTCGAAAACCTTGAACCCGACAAAGCGCGGGAGCTACTTCGAATCGACGCAGCCTACATACGCTTCGGACTGAGCGACGGCGTTTTTGGTGATCCGCGCGACGGCGCGGCCAACCGCTTGCTGCGCCATTTGCCGAGAATGGCGCGTATGCGACATTTTCGTCTATACCGAATCGGTATCGGCGAACGTGCGGACGGCGCCTATACCCACCAGGCGGTCGCCCTGCTGGATGCCCAGCAACTGCCCACGCCGGGCAATACCCTTGCGGTGCTGGACCCAACCGGAAGCGCCGCTACCCAAGCCACGGCCCAGGAACACGATTTTCATCAATATTCCTTCGAAGCCTGGCAAGACTTGCAGCGCTACCACGGACGCGGTTGTGCCTTGCTCGCCAATCACCCAACATCCCTTCGGCCATCCCTGGCGCCGCCGCTCCCCAACTCGCCACCTGCCCCCGTATCCCAACTTTACCGCTGAAGGAGCGCCACGACACTCAGACCCGTGCACGGCGGGTCTTTTCGATCCCCACCCACAAAATTCTCACGACACCATTGCGGTTTATGCACACTTATTGAAAAATACGAATCATTCGCATTCGCGGGGTGTGCTTGCATGAACTTGATCTGCCTTTCCGAACTGGCGATCGGCCAGCGTGGCATCATCGAAGAAGTGGAAACCGAGGAGCAATTCCGCTGGCGGCTGCAAGCCCTGGGTTTTCGCATCGGCCGAGAAGTGCAGTTGATTCGCCAAGCCCTGTTCGGCGGACCACTGCAAGTCCGAATCGGCAGCGTCAACGTGATGCTGCGCCGGCATGACGCCGCTTTCATCCATCTTCGAGCCATGGGATGAAACGCATCGCCCTGCTGGGGATGCCCAACACCGGAAAATCAACATTTTTCAACCGTCTGACCGGCGCCGGCGCCCGCATTGGCAACTGGCCGGGTATTACCGTCGATCTGCTGAGCGCCAAGATCCTGCTCGGTACCGAGATGGTCGAAGTGGTCGACCTGCCCGGCCTTTACGATCTGCACGGATTCGCCGAGGACGAGCAGGTGGTGCGGCGCTTTCTGCTGAACAACCCGGTGGATCTGCTGTGCATCATCCTGAACGCCACCCAGATCGACCAGCAACTGCCGCTGGCGCTGCAACTGCGCCGGCTGGGACTCAGGGCAGTTGCGATCATGAACATGACCGATGAAGCCGAACAGTTGGGCATCCGCTTCGACGCGGCGGCGCTGGCGGCGGGGCTGGACTGTCCGGTCTGTTTCATCAGCGCCAAATACGGTCGTGGCTTCCCGGAGGCCCGCGAGACGCTGCGGCATGTCCTGAGCCTGGACGCCCCCACCGCCTCCCCCACCTCACAAACCGATTTCGTCGCCGATGAGGCGCTGATCGCCGAAGCCGAGAAGTTGATCGCCCGCTCCGTCAAGATGCCGCGAGTGCTGGAATACGGCCTGAGCGAGCGCATCGACCGCTTCGCCCTGCACCCGGTGCTTGGCGTCCCGCTGTTCTTCTTGGCCCTGTTCCTGCTATTTCAGGCGGTCTATACCTTGGGTACACCACTGCAGGATGGGGTGGCTTGGCTGCTGGAGCAGTTCCGCGAGTTGGGACTGGTGCATTTGCAGGCGATTCTGCCCGGCTGGCTGTACGGGCTGTTGGTGGAAGGCGTGTACGACGGCTTGGGCACGGTCGCTTCGTTCGTGCCGGTAATCGTGCTGTTCTTTCTGGGCATGGCACTGGTCGAAGACAGTGGCTACCTGTCGCGCATCGCCTTTCTGATGGATGCGTTGATGGCGCGAGTCGGTCTGGACGGGCGTGGCTTCGTGATGCTGTTGATGGGATTCGGCTGCAACGTGCCGGCGCTGATGGGCACCCGGGTGATACGCGCGCGCGGCCTGCGCTTGCTGACCATGCTCATCATCCCCTTTTCGCTGTGCTCGGCCCGGCTGCAAGTCTTCATCTTCCTGATCTCGGCATTGTTCAGCCCGACCGAAGCGCCGCTGGTCCTACTCACGCTGTATGCAACCAGCTTCCTGATCGCCCTCGCCACCGCCCTGCTGTTCAAGAATCGGCTGGGCGGCGGCGAGCCGCTGTTGATCGAGCTACCGCCCTACCGGTTACCGACGTTCCAGCAGGTGGTACTGCGCGCCTGGCACGAAATCCACCATTTTCTCAGTCGCGCCACCCGCTTCATCGTTGCGGGAGTGGTGGCGATCTGGTTGCTGACCCACCTTCCCACCGGCGTGCCGGCTGGTGGTCCCGAAACCCTGGCGGGAATGTTCGGCGGCTGGCTGGAACCGCTGCTGCGGCCGATCGGCATCGACCAGCAGATGGCGGTGGTGCTGCTGTTCGGTTTCGTCGCCAAGGAGATCGTGCTGGGCGCGATGGCGGTGGTCTACGGGGTGCAAGGCAGCGCGCTGGCACAATTGACGGCCCAGCACATGGACTGGGTGCAGGCGTTCAGCTTCATGCTGTTCACGCTGGTCTACACCCCCTGCCTGTCCACGGTGGCGACTCTGCGCGGCGAATCCAAGAGTCTGGCCTTCACCGGTGTCAGCATCGCCTGGTCGCTGGCGCTGGCCTGGCTGCTGAGTTTCGTCTTCTATCAGAGCGCGCGGTTGCTGGGGTATTGACCGCCACGATCCCGCCACCGACCGGAATCGCGCTCAAACATAAAGCTCCACCATCTTGCGCCAATGCTTCGGGCTGTGCGCCCGCCCCTGCCAGACATGCATGGCGTTCCAGACCCCTTTGTGCCACAGCGATTCGCTGAGTTGTCGATTATTGTCCAGAAACGGATCCCGATCGCCAATTGCCAGCACTACGTCCAGACGCCGCAGACGATCCAGCAGATACGGATCGGATAGATTCGGCACAAAGTGGCTGGGGGTATTGAAATAAACCTGTTCGTCGTAATGGCCGTCGAACAGATTGTTGAAGTGCTCGACCGGCTGCGTCAGATCGAAACGACCGCTCAACGCCACCACCTTGTGAAACGCCTGCGGATGACGAAAGGCGAAGTTGACCGCATGGAACGCCCCGAAGCTGCAACCGTGCGCAATGACGCAAGGGTGACCGTTCTTCGCCCACATCAGCGGCAGCACTTCATTCAACAGATAGGATTCATACTGCATGTGCCGGTGGACACGATCCCAGGGTTGGTTCCAGAAGCAGTAGAAGCTTTCTTCGTCGATGCTATCCACACAGTACAATTGCAGCCAACCCCGGTCGATCTTGTGGCGCAACGCCTCGGTCAGCCCCATATTCTCGTACTCGTAAAACCGGCCACAACGAGTGGGAAAGACCAGCACCTTGGCTCCGGCGTGGCCGAAGACCAGCAGTTCCATATCCCGGTTCAGTCGATGGCTATACCACTTGTGATATTCTCGATTCATGCCTGCGGATCAATTTCAACAAATTGAATTGGTTGAAATTTACCGCATAAATTTGACATGCGTATGAAAGAGGAATGACAGGTCCGCGCGGTGTGGAGCGCCCATCGTCTCCAGCCGCCCGGCGTGGCTCAATCGCGGTTGAAGAAGTACGCCAGCGCATCCAGCAAGCGTCGGTCCTCGACGATCGTGCCAGCGTGATCGAAGTGGCCCGCCCGCAGCACGAACAGCTCCTTGGGACCGGCGAGCGCGTTATAAACCGCGAACTGGCCGGGCGGCGGCACCGCCGGATCGAAGCGAGCGGCGGCAACGTGCATGGGGATGCGTAAATGGCGCGCGGCAACGGCGGCGTCAAAGTAGCGCAGTGTATCCAGGACCTGGCCAGTCCGCCGCTGGTGGCGACGGACCGCCTCGCCGCTACCCACGCAGGGCATTCCCAGCCGCAGCGGATGATGGCCGAAACTAGGCACGTTCAGATGGGCTCGATGAAACCGTTCGTCCCACGGCAGGGCCAGCGCGCCGATGCCGCCACCGAAACTGATTCCCAAATATTCCAGCCGCCGCGCCGCCGTGGGAAACAGCTCCAGAAGCGCGGAGGCCGCGCACCACACGGTATCGGCCGCGCAAGCGCCGTGCACGTAAGTATCCCGCTCACCGATCCCATGCAACACATGATCGTCCGGGTTCGCCGGAATCCCGGCGCAGGCACTGCGGGAAATGCCTCGGGCGCAGGGAAACAGCATCGCCGCCCGAGGGATGGGCAGATGAAAATCCGGGCCATCCCGACCGCCATAGCCGTGACCGACCACGACGCCGCGTTCGACGGGCGCATCGCGCGGCCGGGTCAACCAGCCCTTGACCAAAAACCCGTTCAGCGATGTGAATTCCAGTTCGAACATATGGATACGCGGGTGTGGACTGGGAACCTCCCGCAATATCGGCGCAACCGTGACCTCGCGAGCACGGGCGTACAAGTTTCGCCAGAAACTGGCGAAATCGGGTGGCTCGGCCGGTGGTGTCACCGCCAGCAAGGTGGCAAGATCGTAGCCATGGGTCGGATCGAAGAAAAAACCGTGTTGAAGCATGCGGCTGGCTCAAGTTGGATTTAAAAATGGCGCACGATAATCCACACTATTCCAAGCTGTCAGTCAGTTGGAGACTCGTTCGCGCTTGGGTTAGACTCAAAAAGTCGCCATGATGGCAAACCGTATTTTCGTAATCAAACTACTCACCAGAGGATCGATTCATGCCGAAGAAGAAAGAGCCGACCAGCACTCCGGTCAACAAGGACCCCAAGAAAACCACCAAACCGACCACGGCAGCCGCCACCGCAACACCTGCCGCACCCGTAACCCCCGCCAAGGCCGAGGCACCAAAACCCGCCGCGCCCGCCGC